>CERE01108217.1_pt1 | contig 161199 bp, 151 predicted proteins | sample 530911 | NCBI WGS metagenome assembly CERE01 (sample SAMEA2621092, study PRJEB7988) | marine metagenome | biome: marine biome (ENVO:00000447); feature: mesopelagic zone (ENVO:00000213); material: "saline water (ENVO:00002010), including plankton (ENVO:xxxxxxxx)" | depth 800 m
TCAACGGTTTTTGCAGTATTTGGAGGCAAAATCCCTAGGACCCCATAGTGGTTATTACTAACTTGAAAGTCACAATCGATATTTACAATTTCATATGCAACTGAATACTACCGTGCCTTGGGGACGCAGTCTGCAGGAATATCAAGACATGTTTCTACTTCACGAAAGTGAGTTGCAATCGTCTATATTGGCGTGTGCTGACGGACCAGCCAGTTTTAATACTGAAGCAAGAAAGCAAGGTGCAAGAGTCACGTCTGTGGATCCCCTCTATGAGTTTACTGCTGAGGAGATTAAAACACGTATTAATGTGGTGGCAGAGGAAGTTATCGGTCAGGTAAAAGCGCATCAAGATGATTTTTTCTGGACAGCTTTCGCTAATCCCGAGGCCTTGTATCAGCAGAGAATGCGATCGATGCAACTGTTTTTAGATGACTATGCCCTGCCGGCATCATCTCCCTTTTACATTTCTGCTCAACTACCAGAATTACCTTTTGCAAATAAGCAGTTCGACTTGGCGCTATGCTCACATTTTTTGTTTTTATATAGTGAACATTTCGATGCTCAATTTCATCTCGATTCGATGCATGAACTTTGTCGAGTTGCCAGCCAAGTCAGAGTCTACCCTCTTGTTGGGTTGGACAATACACCCTCACCTCATCTAGGCTTAATAGTAAAAGAATTAAGTCGACAAGGGCACGAGGTAAAACAACAGAGAGTCGACTACCAGTTTCAAAAAGGCGCCACACAAATGTTAGTGGTCAATACAGCCCCATAAGACAACATACAAAAAGGGAGACACATGCGAATTTTAATGATTTTGACATCTCACGATACCTTAGGTGATACAGGTAAAAAAACCGGTTTCTGGTTAGAGGAGTTTGCCTCTCCTTATTATGTCTTCAAAGATGCTGGCGTTGACATCACGCTTGCCAGCCCAAAGGGTGGCCAGCCCCCACTGGATCCCAAAAGTGACGATCCAGACGCACAGACAGAATCAACAACACGCTTCAAGCAAGATAAAGAAGCTCAAGCAGCACTCGCCAATACTCTGGTCTTAGAGAGTGTTCAGGCAGATGATTATGATGCGGTGTTTTATCCAGGAGGCCATGGTCCTTTATGGGATCTGACTGTCTCTGAGAAATCGATTGAACTCATTCAGCAATTCATCTTTCAAGATAAACCAGTGGCCGCAGTCTGCCATGCACCAGCCGTGTTACTCAATGTAAAAACACTCACCGAAGAACCCCTGGTTAAAAACCTGTCAGTCACTGGGTTTTCAAATTCAGAAGAAGATGCTGTGGGCCTTTCCGATGTTGTTCCATTTTTACTTGAGGATGAATTAAAAGACGCTGGTGGCTACTACCATAAAGCTGATGACTGGGCTCCGTTCTGCTGTGAGGATGGTTTATTAATCACTGGACAAAACCCACAATCATCAGAAGTCACAGCTCAAGCCTTACTGAGTCGCCTCCGTAAATTTGCCTAAACTGATATAATGCGGCTTTTATCACAAATTAGAGAGATAACATGGCAAAAGCAACAGCAAGACATATCCTAGTTGATAGTGAAGAAATCTGTTTAGAACTTAAACGTGAAATCGAACAAGGTGCCGATTTTGCTGATATTGCTAAAGAACACTCTTCATGCCCTTCTGGTCGCTCAGGTGGAGACTTAGGGGAATTTGGTCCCGGAATGATGGTGCCAGAGTTTGATAAAGTTGTTTTTTCTGCTCCAGTCAAAACTGTACAAGGCCCTGTCAAAACTCAGTTTGGTTATCACTTACTAGAAGTCACCAGCCGTACTGAATAAGGCATAAAAAAACCCGGCTTTCGCCGGGTTTTTTATTTCAATCTGAAACGTGCTTATGATTGACGAGCGTGCGTCTGTAAATAAGCATCACTGATAGGATTAAACTGTTGTTTACGAAGTAGCGTTTTTTGGCTATCCAACTGCTCTTTAAAGCTCAATACAACAGGCTGTTTTTTTGCTTGCACTTGCATATAACGGTCTGAGAAAAAGTTGAAAGCATGTGGGCGTAGCTGTGTTTTTTGTAACTGTAATTGCTCAGAAAATGTTCTGTTTTCAATATCAGCAAACGCAGGTGCTACGACAAGGCTCAATGTAGTTAAAGCAACAAGAGTTGTTTTTTTCATTTCAGATTCCTTCCTCAGGTTAAATAAAATTCAGTTGTTCTTGGACTATCTAGCTTGAGAAATAGAATAGAATATTGAGGATGGAATAGATGCAGTAGAACCTCCCAATCACCATGACAGAAAATCCTTTTGATTTAGGAAGCGCTTCCTGCTCAATGGGAAGTTATGACTGCTCAAGTTGATAATCAGGTAAATGGGCAAGCAGTTTTTTACCATAACCCTTTGTTAATAAACGTTTATCAAGAATAGTAATTCTTCCCGAATCGGTTTCCTTTCTCAGTAACCTGCCACATGCCTGAATGAGTTTTACGCTCACAGCTGGCAATGACAGCGCAGTGAAAGGCTGGCCCCCTTTACGGATTATCCACTCTTGTTTCGCCTGTTCTATAGGTCTGGTAAATACAGGAAATGGCAGTTTAGTGATGATCACATGCGTGCATAAATGACCGGGGAGGTCCACACCTTCTGCAAACCGATCCAAACCAAAAATAATACTGCCTTTACCTGATTCGATCTGACGAATATGCCGATGCACGATGTTTTTAGGTGACAAGCTATCACCCTGCACCATGGTGATGGCTGTAATCGCTGCTGGACATTGTCTGTATACCGCTTCCATGACAAGTTTTGAGGTAAACAGCACCAGAGTTGCCTCTTTAGTGTCTATAATATCGGTCAACTTTCTGACGACTTCTTGTTGCCATTGCTGCTGTTGTTCATTTGGCTGAAAGCGCATATCAGGAATACGCAAGGTCGCCTGTTTTTGATAGTTAAACGGCGATGGCACAGCTAGAAAATGCTGTTCATCAAAGCGATGCAAACCGCAATCAAGTCTAAAACGGTGGAACAAGCCCATACCCCGTAAAGTCGCTGAGGTCAGCACCACACCATAGGAACGTGACCATAAACTTCGATCAAGAAAGTAGGCAGCGGTCATCGGGCCAGCATGGATGACCAAGGTTTGCTGTTTAGAAAACGATTCCACCGAAAGCCAACGCACATTAGGCGGGCGGTCCTCCTGATCTGGCTCGAGAAATAAAGCCATAAAATCAATCAGGTAACCGAATATATTCTGGACGGTGCCCACTTGTGGTAATAAGGCCTCACCCACTTTATTGGACAACTGTGTTTTTTCCAGTCCCTCTTTAATCCATTTTGCTAATACCGAGTAATGTTTGTATATGGAATTGGCTCGCTGCAATAAACCCTGACACGGTATTAATAAGGCATTCACCAAGGGACTATTCCAGAAAATACGCGACTCACTGATATGCTTTTCTAATAAATCCTGCACGACGCCATCACTGTGCAAAATCGTCTCAATCTGTTGCAGATGGCTGATGACTGCCGGTAAGTCCCGTCGTAATTCTGACAGCATATAACCAAAATCATGTTGTCGATAAGCTAAAGCGGATGGAATTTTTTTCAGCACACTGTCTGCTGTTTCAGTAGTTTGATAAAGCTGAATAAAATTTAATGCTTTGGCGGCATGATCCAACGCTTTTCGTGGCAAGTTATGGGCTTCATCAAATACAAACAGGATTTCTTCAGGGTTTGGCAATACCAGTCCGCCACCCAGATCGGCATCGCTTAAAATTAAATCATGGTTTGCCACGATAACCTGAGCAGCCGTCATTTCACGACGTAATTTATAGTAGGGACAACGCATATAAAAGGAACAGCTTTTTCCGGCACATCCTTCTGAGTCTGTTGATATCTGCTGCCACAGATCTGCATCAATTTTATCGCGACGGCTATCTCGATCGCCATCCCAGCTTTCATTCTCCCACTCGCTCATCAACTGTTTCGCCTGGGCGAGATGAAGCACCTGCTGATACTTTTCATCTACATCGATATTGAGGGATTGTTGTTCAGGAGTTGTAGCAGTTTGACTTAATTTACTTGGACAGACGTAACGACGACGACCTTTTACCTGCACAAAGCGTATAGGCTCCTCCAGTGCGGCAGAAAACCGCGGTAAATCCTTTTGGATAAGCTGTTGTTGTAAGTTAACTGTCGCCGTACTAATGACCAGCGTTTTCTTTTGTAACAATGCGGTTTGTATGGTGCCGGACAGATAAGCCAGTGTTTTACCTACACCAGTCGGTGCCTCAACAACAGCAATTCGCTTTTGAGGTGGTTTTAACATGGCCTGAGCAATAAACTCGCTCATTTGTACCTGTTGTGGACGCGCCTTAAAATCAGGCATCGTTGTTTCGATGCGCTCGAATAGTGTTGTTACTGCCGTCACACGCCTACTCTATTTTGTAAACGTTCACCGTTGAGATAAGCCAACACATTCGTCACTGTCGTTTCGGCAATATGTTGAACTGCTTCCTGCGTAAAATAGCCTTGATGCCCAGTCACTAACACGTTTGGAAAGGTTAACAAGCGTTGAAACAAATCATCCTGAATAATATCCAGTGAATGGTCTTCAAAAAACAAGCTACCTTCTTGTTCATACACATCAATACCAAGATAGCCAATTTGTTGAGATTTCAGCCCATCTAACACAGCCCGGGTATCCATTAGCGCACCGCGACTGGTGTTAATTAACATGACACCCGCTTTCATATTGGCAATGCTGTCATGATTAATCATGTAGCGAGTGTCACTGGTTAACGGACAATGCAGGCTGATAATATCTGATTGTTTCACAAGTGTCGTTAAATCGGACGTTTGGAAGCCTTGTTTAATACAGTGTTGCGAATTAATAGGTTCATAAACCATCACCTCACAACCAAATGCCCTCATCCTCTCTGCGACTAATAAACCAATTTTGCCACCGCCAATGATCCCAACTTTTTTCTGGTAAAAATCAAAGCCGAGCAAACCATCCAGAGAGAAATTACCATCACGCACACGGTTATAGGCACGGGGAATTTTCCGGCTCAATGACAGCATCAGTGCAATAGTATGTTCAGCAACTGCGTAAGGTGAGTAGGCAGGAACGTTGACCACACTCACCCCTAATTCTTTCGCAGCTATAAGATCGACCTGATTATAACCAGCACAGCGCAAAGCAATTAGTCGTGTGCCACCTGCCGCTAAGATATGAAGGGTTTCCCGGCTTAAATCATCATTCACAAAGGCACTGACAATCTCATAACCTTGTGCCATCACCGCGGTTGATGGATTGAGTGTGACTTCATGACAGATAAACTCAAGCGTAGGCACAGTCGCTTTTAATAAAAAGCGTTCATCGTATGACTTGGCACTAAACACAGCAATTTGATGAGTGGACATGGCTTATCTACCTGATATGACTGATGGTCAGTTATGTGTATCTGTATTCGCTGGCATTAATTCATCAACCAGGAACTGCAAGGATTTTTGGCCACGAAATTCGTTCACAGCTATTTTATAACGGACTAATACTAAACTGTTTTCAGCTAACCAGCTCGGTTTATCCTGACCAAATGCCATGGCATTGATTTGCCTGTACCCATTCATCTCAAGTTGCAATCTTAGATGGTTCTGCTGCTGCCCTACCAGACGAAAATGACTTACTTTAAACACGCCATGAAATCTGGGCTCTTCAAATCCCTGTCCCCAGGGTGCGGCTTCTGTTAATAACTCAGCAAAAGATAATTGGCAGTCTGCTTCACTTAGTTCACCATCTGAAGGTAACTGCTGCAAATATGTCTCGGATGACACCATTTCATTGAGTGTAGATTCAAAAGCCTGATTAAACCGGGCTAAATCCCCTTTTTTTATTGTTAAACCTGCTGCCATGGCGTGTCCACCAAAGCGCTCTAACAGTTCAGGATGTTTTGCTGCTACGCGAGCTAAGACATCTCGAATATGTATGCCAGGAATAGAACGAGCCGATCCTTTGACCTCATCGTCATTCCCAGGGGCGAAAGCAATCACCGGACGATAGGTTTTTTCTTTAATACGAGAGGCTAAAAGACCAATCACCCCTTGATGCCAGTCTTCATCAAATAAGCAATAGCCGGTCCTTAAGGTATTTTCTTCAATATCAATCTGTTCCAGCATCTTCAATGCATCGACTTGCATTGTTTGTTCAACAGCGCGTCTTTCCAGATTAATACTGTCCAGCTGTGTGGCGATATTCAGTGCCTGCTGATTATTCTCTGTTAGCAGTAAATTAATGCCGAGGCCCATATCTTCCATACGACCAGCCGCGTTCAATCTGGGCGCTATACTAAATCCTAAATCTGAAGAGACCAGTTTTTCTCTTTCACGGCCGGCGATTTGAATCAGTGCTTGTATTCCAGTACAGCCTCTCCCCCGCCGAATCCGCTGCAACCCATGATTGACCAAGGTACGATTTAATTTATCCAGAGGTACCACATCGGCTACCGTCCCCAAGGCAACCAAATCGAGCCAATCTCCCACTTTGGGTTCAGGCAAAGACACTTCTTCAAACCAGCCAACTTTTCGTAAATACTGCCTTAGTCCCAGTAAGACATAGAAACAGACACCCACACCAGCCAGGTTTTTATAGGGAAATGGATCATCTGCTTGATTTGGATTCACAATGGCATCGGCTTCTGGTAAGGCCTCACCGGCAAGATGATGATCAGTCACCAACACTTTCATACCACGTTGATGCGCCGCTCTTACCCCTGATATGGATGCAATGCCATTGTCCACAGTGACAAGTAAGTCAGGCTGTTCAAGCTCTGGAATATCATCAAGTAAAGCCGGTGTCAGACCGTAACCATGGATAAAACGATTAGGGACAATATAATGAACCTGTTTCAAGCCCATTGACTGTAAACCACGTATCGCCAAAGCACAGCTAGTAGCACCGTCACTATCAAAGTCAGCCACAATCGTGACTTTCCATTGCTCTTTTAATGCCGTTGCTAATAATTCAACCGCCGCCTGCATACCAAGCAGTTGTTCTGGCCTAGGTAAGTCAGCCAGTTCAAAATATAACTGCTCCACATCAGTAATCCCGCGTGCGGCCATGATTTTTCGTAAACTGTCTGGCCATGTCTCAGGGAGCTTTTCCCAGCCATCATGAGACCGCGCAACAATGTCAGGCAATACACTCATAACCAGATTTTCCATACAGCTGCAGAGGTTAACTGGTAATGTCCCCAGCCCGGAATAATAATATTGATGCTATCCAGTTGAAAACGTTTCAATGCTTTATAGATAGGCGTAAACCAATTTTTATCAAGTGCTTCCAATTGCGAAGCCCAATCTTTATCTGAATCAAAGTTCACGAGATGAAGCGCCTGATTTGCCTGAATATCAGAAAAATCATGAATATCATCTCGCCATGTCGAACCACTATGGTCACTCAAAGACGCCAGTATTTCATGCTGACCAGACACATGTGACCAAGCATGCCACTCAGTAGGCATGGCACCCTTCCCCCAGAACCAGACACTATTGACCGGCACTTTGCCTTCAGCTTCTCTAGTCTGATTCACCGGACAATCAAATAGCGCCATCTGAATCTCATTCCATAAACGGATCCATAATCCAGCATCAGCGCCCCTAGGTAAAAACTCAGCCACCGCATGATGATCGACCCTATCAAGCCCCATAAATTCAACATCTGGCTTGATAGGCATTGTCAGTAACCATTGATTGGGGGAATGCATAGTCAGAGACCCACCTAAATCATCAAAGAGATATGCAATAGTATCAATAAGTTGCTCAGCTTCAGCTGGCTTAAGCGTTAAGCCTCGATGAAATAATAACAGCTGATCTCTATCAGCTTGCAAATAACATGGATCCACACAGAGACTGAACGCTGTTCCACCTCTTAAGCTGGCCATTGGAAAGTCATCACAACGCATTGTTTCTTTTGAAAACAATGCTATTAAGAGCTGCATCAATTTATCTTCAGACGCGATAAATTGGCCTCTTTTTATCAGTTTTCTTAACGACTGAGGTAAAAGAGATTGATTTATTGGATTGGCGACAATGGCCGAGAATTCAGTAAGAATTAACGTCAGTGTTTGCCTAGCCATTCGCCAAAACTTGTCGAATAAATGGAATAGTCAGCTTCCGTTTTGCTTGTAATGATGCTTTATCTAACTCTTGTAAAACCGCCATAAGAGCGGGCATATCACGCCCATAATGACGCAGTAAATATTGGGCAACATCCGTTGTCAGCATTAACCCACGAGATTGTGCCTGTAAAATAAGCGCCTGCTGTTTTTGTTCATCTGTCATCATTACCAGTTGATACACAAGCCCTGTCGCTAATCTCGAGCGCAAATCCGGTAAGTCAATTGAACTATTCGCTGGCGTCTGTTGTGCAGACACTAACAAATGCCCTTTCGCATCATGTAATCGATTAAAACAATGGAAAACCGCCTCTTCCCACTCAGGCAAACCAGCGATAGCATCAACATCATCCAAGCAGAGTAGATCAGCCTGCTCAATAGCCTGCAAGGCAGCAGGCTCTGCCGTCTTCACCAGCTCAGATAGGGACAGATATATCACCCTTTTTCCCATTTGCTGAACGGACTCTGCACAAGCAATCAACAGATGCGTTTTCCCCGTACCACTTTCACCTGCCAGGTATAAGAAATCCAGCTCTTCTAGCTGACAAAACGTCTGCAAGGCATGTTTGGTTTCTTGCTTGGCAAACAAGAAGTTATCTAGCCTGTAAATCTCCTGTGGAGACAAGCGTAGCGTTAATTGTGTTTCAGCTAATGACATAAACTCGACTAAGACTTAGGAATATAAATGGCTATCAATATAGCGTTGATGTGCATACCGTAATAACACCATCGCCACAGCTGCTGCGGGTAAAGCGAGTAAGACACCGGTAAAACCAAACAACTGACCACCGGCCAACACAGCAAAGATCACAGCCACAGGATGCAAACCGATACGTTCACCAACAAAGCGTGGGGTCAGCACCATGCCCTCTATCGCCTGTGCAACAGCAAACACAATAGCCACTTGCAATACTGGTAACCATTCACCAAATTGAAAAAATGCGGCCAAACCCGCCAATAAAATTCCGACAATCAGCCCTAGATATGGCACGAAGCTCACCAGACCGGCAATCACACCAAGCAATAAAGCTAACTCCAAACCGATGAGAGTAAGACCCAGCGTGTATATCACCGCAAGTGAAAACATCACCATAAGTTGGCCGCGCATAAAGCCGGCTAACATATCATCACATTGTAATGACATCTCAATAAAGGTCTCAGCATAACGTCGTGGTAGTAACTCTCTGAACCTAGCTACTAAAATGTCCCAGTCACGTAAGAGATAAAAAGTGAGCACAGGAATTAGTACTAAATTACCCAGCCACTGAACCAACACCATACCAGAGCGAGTCATATAGCTAAAAATACCTCCCGCGACCTGCCCAACTTCAGACCAATATTGACTGAGCGCCTGCTTCACCGTTTGGAAATTGAATACATCGGTAGGTAAACCCACAGAGTTCAACCATGGTTCGATGAGCCTTTGCGTCTGAGTTAAATAATCAGGCAGGTTAGTAAACAATTTTGCTATCTGAGCACTTAATAGAGGCAGCATCACCAACAACATTAAGGCCACGACAATAAAAATAGCAGCAAACACCAGGCTGACAGACATGGTTCTGGATAATTTCCAACTTTCTAATTTATCTACCAGGGGATCCCCCAGATAGGCAAAAAGTGTCGCAATAAAAAAGGGCATCAACACAGGAGAAAGTTCAAAGAGTAACCAACCTGCGATAATGAACAACACCACTAACAAAAATTTGTTGGCATCACTCATTAATGGTTTGCTTTCTGCTTCCATGCCTTATTTCCCCAAGTAAGAATATATTCAAGACCGCTAAAAATCACACTCACTACCACGGCCCACACGCCAATGCTGATAAGCAGTGTTAGTTCAGCAAACCACTGTTGCGAAATAATGACCAATAACACCAATATGATTTGCAAAGCGGTATTGATCTTACTGCTCCACACGGGCAGCAATTCAAACTCACCGATGAAGTAGTGATATGCCAAGCCACCAGAAACGATAATCACGTCACGAGCCAACACCAACCATAACAGCCACAATGGCAGCAGATCCATCCAGGCTAATGTGGCAAAGCTTGCCACTAAAAGGAGTTTGTCCGCTATTGGGTCTAAAATAGAACCTAATCGAGACTGCCAGTGAAAATGTTTTGCCAGAAACCCATCAATACCATCTGAAATACCCGCAACAGCAGATAAAATCAATGCTAGCGCATAACGTTCATCTACCAGTGCCCATACCACGGGAATCACCAGTAAAATTCGTAATATTGACATCAGATTAGGAATGTCACGTAAGCTCAAGGGGTTAACCGATAATATTTTTTATCTGTCGTGGCCTGCTCTGCTGACGTCAGCTCAGTTAACAGTCCGCCAACAGACAGAATGCGGTTCAATACGTCTGGATCACCACTGTAACGGATATCTAAGTCGAGAATATTGTCGCCAAGATTGTTAACACGAATATTTTCTATGCTATCGATTTGATTCAGGTAAGCCATGACTTTTGAAAAGTCGCCGTAATTATTTACCTCATCAATCTGCATGGAGAAGGTGTTGCCGGTATTAGTAGGCAAACTATGTTGGGCATATTCTGTCGCTAGTGTATCCACCAACACACCTAAGCCTCTAGTAATTGAAGCATCCACTAAACCTTCAGAGCGCCAGCGTTGAGACGACTCATCAGTACCCGATTGCCAGATGATTTTTGCAGTATCGTTACTAACCGACATATTGATAATCAGAATTTCATCCGCTCTGTAACGTTCAGAGGCAGCTCGAATAGCCTCATCATTCATAGACGAGATGTCCTCAACACTCAGAGCAGATTGATCCTGCAAATCCATCAATGGCATAAGAATGGGCAATCCACGCGCTTGTGCTGCCTGTTGTAAAGATTTGAAGATAAACTGTGGAATATTTTCTAAACCCTGTAAGGTTTGCTCACCCTCAATATCGGTGACCAACCATACCAGTACGTCAGGTCTGACTTTCCCCCAGCGTGGCAAACCGAGCTCTTGAATAACATCATTAACGGCATTTTTATCAAAACTCAATCGCAATGAAAGCTGATCCGGCTGAGTTAAATCCGCTGCTTCAATATTATTGCGTATGTATTCATAGCGTTCTACGAGCTGCTGTGCATTGGCCAATACTGGAGCAATATTAGCTTCGTTAACTTTAGATTGATTTCCGACGACTTTGATGAGGACTTGCTTAAGTAATTCCGGTGCGAGTTCGTCGCGTTCCTTTTGTTGTTGCGTGGAGACAGGAGCGGTTGCCTGATAAAGATCATTCACCTCAGCAGCATGGCTACTGAAACTGAAAAACAACAAAATAAGGGCATAAAATAATCGGTGCATTGTGGTATTCTAACACGCTGTTTTAAGCATGTGATGCACAACATTTTCAGGAATACATTATGACCGACAGTGTGGACTCTTCTCGCACCTCTCTTAGTTATCGTGATGCTGGCGTTGATATCGAAGCTGGTAACGCCTTAGTCGATCGCATTAAACCCCACGCAGCAAAAACCCGTCGACCTGGCGTCATGGCAGGTTTAGGTGGTTTCGGCAGTCTTTTTGAACTACCCGTCGATAAATACAAACAGCCTGTTTTAGTTTCCGGTACGGATGGTGTCGGCACTAAATTACGCTTGGCGATTGAGTCTGGTATCCACAACACTATCGGTATCGACTTAGTCGCTATGTGTGTGAATGATATCGCTGTATTAGGTGCCGAGCCTTTATTCTTTCTCGATTATTATGCCACCGGCAAACTAGACGTAGACATAGCCGAATCTGTCGTATCAGGCATTGCAGAAGGCTGTCTGCAAGCAGGTGCTGCCTTAGTAGGTGGTGAAACCGCTGAAATGCCAAGCATGTATGAAGAAGGTGATTATGATCTTGCGGGTTTCTGTGTAGGTGTAGTGGAAAAAGAAGCGGTCATAGATGGCTCAAAAGTGGCCGCTGGTGATAAGTTAATAGGTCTTGCTGCATCAGGCCCTCATTCAAATGGTTACTCACTCATCCGTAAAATTCTTGAACGTAGCGGTCAATCATTAAAAACTGAATTTGATGGTGCTACTTTGGGGGAGAAGTTATTGGCCCCTACCAAAATCTACGTTAAATCACTTTTACAGCTTAACGAGAAAGTCAGTATTCATGCTTTATCACACATCACTGGTGGCGGCCTGCTGGAGAATATTCCACGTGTTCTCCCTGAAGGTGTGAAAGCCGTCATTGACTCTGGCAGCTGGCAACGTCCTGCTGTATTTGATTGGCTTCAAGACAATGGCAATGTCACTGATAAAGAAATGTATCGCACATTTAACAACGGGATAGGTATGGTAATCGTGGTTGCAGAGAATGATGTATCTGAAGCTTTAGCCGTACTGAATAGTGCTGGCGAACAAGCAAGTTTAATCGGTCAAATTGAAACAGCCAATGCAGCTGACGAAATAGTCGATATCCAATAACGATGATGAGCAACGAAAACAAAACGCGGCTGGTGATTTTAATCTCCGGCCGCGGTAGCAATATGCGCTCGATAATTGAAGCCATTGATGCTCAACAGATCGATGCGACCGTCAGTGCGGTCATCAGCAACCGTCCTGATGCTGCGGGGCTTGACTATGCTAAAGCTCAGTCTATCGCCACGGCAGTGGTCGATCACAAAACCTTTTCAGACAGAGACAGTTTTGATAAAGCTTTAGCTGAACGGATTGATGACTATAAACCTGACTTTGTCATTTTAGCTGGGTTTATGCGTATTCTCACCTCAGGATTTGTTGAACACTATCGCAATAAATTGATTAATATTCACCCCTCCCTGCTACCCAAGTTCAAAGGACTGAATACACATCAGCGTGCTATTGATGCTGGCGAAAAAGAACATGGCGCCAGTGTTCATTTCGTTACAGCTGAACTGGACGATGGGCCCGTGATTATGCAGGCAAAAGTGAATATCCTGGCTGATGATTCTGCTGAAAGTCTTGCCGCAAGAGTGCTCGAGCAGGAACATCAGCTCTATCCTGCTGCCATACAAAAACTGGTGAACTCTAAACAGGACTAATCATGCGTACATTGTTCAGTGTTTTTTTGCTGCTCATTGCCTCAGAAGTGTCTTTGGCGGCAGATATACCTGACTTTTCAGCTAATTACGCCGTCAAATTAAATGGGATTCAAGCGGGAGAATTAAAGCGTACCCTTGAAACTGACCAGACGGGTCTCAGACACTTTACTTCTGTCTCGCAGGCCAAAGGCGTATTTTCCTTCTTCAAACCGGACATTATTGAAGAAACCAGTTTGTGGAGATTAAAAGACAACGTGGTACAACCACAATTTTATCGCTACCTTCGAACAGGTGGTAAAAAAGAAAAACGGCTGGAAATGAAATTTAACTGGCTGGATATGACAGCCCAGATTGATGATAGAGAACATCCGTGGCAATTGGATATCGAACCTAACACACTTGATAAACTGGTCTACCAAATCAGCTTGATGCGCGATTTAATCAAACATAAAGGTGATCAAATTACTTATCGTATTGCTGATGGTGGCAAACTGAAAACCTATCAAATACGCATATTGGGTGAGGAACGCATCAAAACTCCCATGGGTGAAATTGATGCCGTAAAGCTCACGCGCCATCGTGACAAGGACAATGAACGTGAAACCACACTCTGGTGTGCCCCTTCCCTTGCATATTTACCTGTAAAACTTGAACACATAGAAGATGGGACAACTTTCACTGCTGTCCTTCGCCGACTCAAGGGCATGGACTATGAGCAGGCATTTATCCATCACAACAACACATCCACAATAGACTCACATGACTAAAAAGTCGTTTAAAGTACTCAATCAGAAAACCGTATACAAAGGCTTTTTTAGCGTAAAGAAATACACACTCCAACATACGCTTTATCATGGTGGTTGGAGCCAGGTTGTTGATCGAGAAGTTTTCCATCGGGGCGACTGTGTTGCAGTGCTGCTTTATGATCCTTATCGTGATGAAGTGGTGATTATTGAACAGTTCCGCGCCGGAGCCATTCTGACAAAACAGCAGGAAGATGCCTGGTTACTTGAGATTGTCGCTGGTGCAGTTGAAGAAAATGAAACACCAGAAGATGTCGCTATCCGAGAAGCTCATGAAGAAGCTGGCTGTGAAGTGATGGAGCTGATGAAAATTAATGCTTTCTATACCTCTCCCGGTGGTACATCAGAATGTCTGACCTTATTCTGTGGCAAAGTAGACACCTCTGAGGTGGGTGGCGTTCATGGTCTTGCCGAAGAGGATGAGGATATTGCGGTTAGCGTTGTGAAATTCGAGGAGGCTTATAAGCTGGTTGAAACTGGCCGTATTCAGTCTGCGATACCTATCATCGCTATTCAATGGTTAAAAATTCATCGTGAATCACTGCGAGAACAATGGACCTGATTTAGTCATACTTCAACGGTTCACTGCCTGCACGCTGCCGTAACCAGTCAATTGAGCGTTGGACACTTTTTTGTTGAATTAACCATTTTTCGAGACGATATTTTCCTGGAAAATTCAGACAGATAAGACCGATAAATAAAGTTAACAACCCCTGCCCAGGTAAAACTAGCATGGCTAGTCCCATTACCACTAACACAAGTCCCAAGCAGTTTTTCAACGTAATAAGTACTGTCCTGATAACAATATGCTTATCAGCCCAAGGTGTTTTATGTCTCTTTTCTGCTGTGAAATAATCGGCTGGCATTCTCACAATCAGGTAAGGGATAAAGACTAATGAAGCAACAAAACTCAGGATGGAAATGATGCCTAAGGCCCATAACCATGTTTCGTTACTCCATATTGTCTTAAACAGCTCTTCCATTAAGGTGACGATGCTGTTGAACTTACGTTGTATTTAACCTGCATCTGATGCGATGCACCAGGTGCAATAATAACGCTGTTGGCCAGCGCATTGGCGGTCTCAACACAGATAAAATGCCCATAATCGTCTGCATTCATATCATTCAACAACGAAGCTCGGGTCCAGGGGTTCCAAACCACAATATTATCTGCGCCAGATTGTTCAATATCAATCTTTCGGCTCAACGATTGGTCAATAATCTGAACATGAGCGGGAGATTCGAGATAGACACGATCGGTCTCAGCAAAGGGCGTAATGTCACCGACCTGTGTATGTTTAGAAAAGTCTAAAGTTTTATCCAGATAATCGATCCCATCTAAGCCTACCACCGTGGTCTGAGAAATCTCACCAACCAAAAAATACGTGTGTAGCGCTTTTGAGATACTAAATGGTATTTCACCTCTATTTTCAGTAGTCAGGGAAATATCGAGCTGATCACCAATGACAATTTTCTTGCGTAGACGAAACTCACTCGGCCACCACTGTTTACTGGTTGCTGTAGATTCCAAACCTAATGTGATTTCAGCAATATCATCGTGTAACTGACAGTCAAGCACATTCCATAGCAAATTACGGGCAAAACCATGAGCTTGCCGACCTAAATTACTGGGATCTTCTCCAAACCATGGCCAGCAAACGGGTACACCACCACGTATCGCTTTGCCTTGTTGGTAGATGGCTTTGTCACTCAAATAAAAAAGATCATGTTCCATTCCATTTGATTTATACGACAATATTTGCCCTCCATAGAGAGCAATCGTCGCAGAGGCTTTTTTTGTGCTTACCTCAATGATAGGCATACCTGTTTGCCCTTCAACAAAGCACACTTTAGCCTCTTTACCAAACAGACGATTAAGCGTTTCTAAATCCTGCATATTCACTATTCCAAACGAAAAAACGGGCTTACGCCCGTCTCTCCATAGACAGTTAAGTCATCAACTATAAGGACAAATCCTTATTAGTGATGATGACCGCCTTCGCCATGAACATGACCATGCTCAAGTTCTTCAGCACTTGCTTCACGAACTTCACGGACAGTTACATCAAAATTCAAATGTACACCTGCTAATGGGTGGTTACCATCTACTGTGACGGTTTCATCTTTGATATCAACAACAGTCACAAGCACTGGGCCTTGCTCTGTTTCTGATTGAAACTGCATACCAACCTGAACATCATCAACACCGCTGAATAATTCGCGTGGTACATCTTGTTTTAATTCTTCGTGTCTTTCGCCGTAGGCTTTTGCAGGTTCTATGCTTGCTTTCACTGCATCACCTGCTTCTTTACCATTCAGTGCATCTTCCAGACCTGGGATAATATTACCCGCACCATGAAGGTAGGCTAATGGACCTGCTGCTTCAGAGCTATCGATGACGCTGCCATCGTTATCTGTCAGGGTATAGTCGATGACTACAACAGTATTATCTGCAACTTTCATTTACGTTCCTCACTTAGATGTTTTGGATTACAGCTGCAGCATAATCACTACAACCTATTGATGCTATCACCATTAAACTCGATAGATTTAATTATGGTTTTTCACATCCACAGTTATTAATGCCATAAAGACTCCTTGAGTAATATGGAGATAATAACTGTTACGCTAACAATATCAGGATGTCATATCCATCGGCTTTTGCTAGCCTGCACTGGTATAGTATCAATACCTGGCCCGCCATTAAAAGCCATCATCAGCTTAATTTTTTATCATCCAGATAAAGCGTAGTTGATTGATATTAAACGTGATGCTTAACCATCACCTGACCAATAAACGTTTTAACTAAACAACTCTATGATAAAAAAGTTGAGCATTTTATCATTAAACGCGTTCACACACTAATCATGACTAAGCTGATACTTTTTAACAAACCCTTTGATGTGCTGACACAGTTTACCGATGAAGCTGGTCGTAAGACGCTAAAGGACTATATCAATCTCCAACATATTTACCCTGCTGGGAGACTGGACCGTGACAGTGAAGGACTTGTATTACTCACTGATGATGGTCAGTTACAACACTTAATAGCGAATCCCAGATTTAAATTAGAAAAAACCTACTGGGTTCAGGTAGAAAATATTCCAGACACTAAGGCGTTAGAACAATTAATCACAGGTATCGAACTAAAAGACGGACTCACTCAACCTGCAAAAGCACGTCTGATAAGTCCACCGACTATCTGGGATAGACAGCCACCGATTCGTGAACGAAAATCTATTCCAACACAATGGCTGGAGCTGAAAATTACAGAAGGACGTAATCGTCAAGTCAGACGTATGACAGCAGCTATCGGACATCCAACACTTCGTTTAGTACGAGCGGCAATTGGTCCGTGGCAACTAAATAGTCTGGAACCAGGTCAATGGCTCTCCGTTAATGCCAATGACGTGATAAAATGGCGAGATGATTTGGAAGCCTCGAACAACAGTCGCCGCCGTCGTCGAACAGAACGATCGATTCCTTCTGGTCGAGGAGGAAATCAACGGCAAAATGACATTAAACCAGCCAGCCGGCCATCTCGAACCAGACGAAAGTCTTATCGACGCAGTGATTCGTGAGACAAAGGAAGAGACTGCCTGGACGTTTCATCCGCAATCACTGGTCGGAATATATCGCTGGATTCACCCGCGTAAGGGCGAAACCTATATTCGTTACTGTTTTTCAGGAACAGTGTCGGATCATGATCCTGACCAACCGCTGGATGATGATATCCACCAGGCCCTCTGGTTACCTTTTGAAGAGGTACGCCGCAGACAAGCGGATCTGCGTAGTACACTTGTAAGCGATTGTTTCCAAGACTATATTGACGGTCACCGCTATCCTTTGGATATTTTACGTAACTAAATATGAGCAATGTAAATAAAGTAGTCGTCGGACTTTCCGGCGGCGTCGATTCTTCTGTCGCCGCATTATTGTTAAAACAGCAATTTGAGCATGTTGAAGGCCTGTTCATGAAGAACTGGGTCGACTTCGCTGATGAAAGTGAGTGTACTGTCGAAGAAGATCGTAAAGATGCCAGCTCTGTTGCTGAAACTGTTGGCATCCCCTTTCATGAAGCAAACTTTGCCATGGAATACTGGGATTACGTTTTCAAGCACTTTTTAGACGAATACCGTGCCGGTCGTACACCCAATCCAGATATTCTTTGTAATCGTGAAATCAAATTTAAAACCTTTCTCGATCATGCTATTGAGCTTGGCGGCGACATCATTGCTACCGGCCACTACGCACGTGTTGAAGAACGAAATGGCCAATTTCATCTGTTAAAAGGCAGAGACCACAAAAAAGATCAAAGCTACTTTTTATATACGCTTGGTCAGGAACAATTATCACGAACACGCTTCCCGCTGGGTGATTTACCAAAAACCGAAGTTAGACGTATTGCTGAAGAAGCCGGTTTTATTAATCATGATAAAAAAGACAGTACGGGTATATGTTTTATTGGCGAGCGTCATTTCCGTGAGTTCCTAAGCCGCTATATTCCGGCTCAGCCTGGTGAGATGCGAACACCAGAAGGTGAAAAGATTGGTCAGCATGCGGGGCTTATGTATTACACATTAGGTCAACGTCAGGGACTGGGTATCGGTGGTCGAAAAGATAGCACTGGCGAACCTTGGTTCGTCGCCGGTAAAGATATGGATAATCAGATTCTTTACGTTGTTCAGGGAGATCATCCCTGGTTGTGGAGTCAAAACTTAACGGCAGACGAACTCTCTTGGGTAGCTGGCCATCCGCCACAGTTCCCATGTCGTGCAGCAGCAAAGACACGCTATCGCCAACCCGATCAAGCTTGTACGATAACTCAGGATGAGAACGGTCATATTCAGGTTGAGTTTGATGAAAAACAACGTGCGGTGACACCGGGCCAATCTGTTGTGTTCTATCTGGACGATGATTGTCTGGGTGGTGGGATTATTGTCTCGACTGATGCACCAGGAATCCATCCATGAGTATAAGTCCCCGTTTACGTGATCGAACCATTGCTATTACAGCCGTCGTGCAAGCTGCATCACTAGTTCAACAAGTCGCTGAAACCGGTCAGGTAAATAGTGCTGATATGAAAGTCATGTTGGAAAGTTTGCTGGTTGAGAATGCGCCAGATACTGAATCTGTGTATGGTTCAGTCAGTCAATTACGAACAGGAATTGAGGCACTCAACACCCAGCTTTCCAAGAAAAAAGACAAGAAAGATGTAAACCTATTGCGTTATGTTATCAGCCTGCTTCATCTTGAACGTCAATTAGCCAAGCAACCTGAAATGCTGGCATTAATAGATCGCGAAATTCAGCAGGTGCCCTCTCAGATAGATTACTTCGGTGAAATACTGTCACCACAAGTAATTGCTCGTTTTGCTGATATTTATCAACGCACCTTAAGTGAGTTAAAACCACGCATTCAAGTCTATGGTGATCCCGGCTTTCTACAACAGCCTGATAATATTAATCGGGTAAGAGCTCTGCTTCTTACGGGTATTCGTGCTGCCGTGTTATGGCAACAAAAAGGTGGACGACGCTGGCAGTTTCTATTTCAAAGCGGAAAACTCCTTAGCGCTACCGAAGCACTGTCGCGTGAAATTTAATTCATTCGTGCTTTAAACAGCCATAAGAAAAATACAATCGATAAACCTGAACCACCAAAAATCATACACATCACTACAATTTGATAGTGAGCAGCTGTGATGGGAGACACCCCTGATAAGATTTGTCCGGTCATCATGCCTGGCAAAGACACTAAACCTACAGCTAACATCGAGTTAATCGTTGGTATAAAAGCAGCCTGAAAAGCCTCATACCTGGCGGTGATGAAATCGATATTTCGTGATAATTCTGCAGATAACCGCTCTGCTGCCAAACTCACACTGTTCATCGCGTTAGCAAAAATCATCCCGGCTAATGGAATCATATACCGTGGTTCATACCAGGGAGAAAGACCAATCACGCCCTGGGTAACTAACATTAAGGTGAGCCCACTACCCAATAAAATACTGATAAAAACAATGGGATAAAGTGCGCGCCGTTGGTCTTTGACCGTTCCCAGTGCAATCCAGCTGGCAGTGCTAACCATGACTAACATGACCAGCATGACGATCCATGATTGTTCCGCAGCAAATACCGTTGTTAATACATACCCCACCAGTAATAACTGAATCAGCATGCGAATTAATGCATACACCGCAAAGCCAGCTTTTAATGACCAGCGCACCATCATCAGTAAAACCACAATGACCGGGATAAATGCCAGCGCCAATTGAAAGTTTGAAATAACTTGTACAGATGTATTCATTTACTACCCTGGATATAAAAAAAGGCTGCTTCTAATAAAGAAAACAGCCTTTTTTGCTTGATGCCACTATAGGTTAACTGGCAGCACGTCGATATTCATCCATTTCATGGAAATTAAGATAACGATAAATTTCCGCTGCCATTGGTTTAATCCCTGCAACCGCTTCTAGATATTCAGCCACGGTTGGCAGTCGTCCGATACTTGCTACCACCGCTGCAAGCTCAGCAGAAGATAAATAAACATCGGCATTGTTACCTAAACGATTCGGGAAGTTACGTGTAGATGTCGAAACAACAGTCGCGCCATCAGCTACACGTGCCTGATTCCCCATACACAGGGAACAACCCGGTGTTTCTGTACGAGCACCAACACGACCAAACGTACTATATACGCCCTCTTCGGTCAGCTGGAATTTATCCATTTTGGTAGGCGGAGCAATCCATAACTTAACAGGTAAGTTACGCATATTTTCCAACACTTTACTTGCAGCGCGGTAATGACCGATATTGGTCATACATGAACCAATGAACACCTCATCGATTTTATTACCTTGAAGCTCAGACAACGGTTTGATGTCGTCAGGATCGTTCGGGCAAGCCAATAGAGGCTCTTTAATTTCGTTCAAGTCAATTTCGATGACTGCAGCGTATTCTGCATCAGCATCAGGTTCTAATAACTGTGGATCATCCAACCAGGCTTTCATGCTATCAATACGACGACGCAGAGTACGCTCGTCCTGATAACCTTCCGCAATCATCCATTCCATCAGCGCCATATTTGAATTTAAGAACTCAATAATAGGTTCTTTATTCAAACGCACGGTACAACCATTTGCACTACGTTCAGCCGAAGCATCAGATAATTCAAATGCCTGCTCTACTTTGAGATCAGGTAAACCTTCAATTTCCAACACACGACCATTGAAAATATTTTTCTTACCTTTTTTCTCAACAGTCAGTAACCCCTGCTGAATGGCTGCATAGGGAATCGCATTAACCAAATCACGTAATGTGATACCTGGTTGCATTTCACCTTTGAACTTAACCAGTACTGATTCAGGCATATCTAACGGCATCACGCCCAGAGCAGCACCAAACGCCACTAAACCAGAGCCTGCCGGAAAGCTAATACCAATGGGGAAACGCGTATGTGAGTCACCACCGGTACCCACAGTGTCAGGCAAGATCATACGATTTAACCAGGAGTGGATAATACCGTCACCAGGACGTAATGAAACGCCACCACGTGTACTGATAAAGTCAGGTAGTTCATGCTGTAATTTGATATCTACCGGTTTCGGATAAGCAGCGGTATGACAGAAAGATTGCATAACCAAATCAGCAGAAAAACCTAAACAGGCTAGCTCTTTTAACTCGTCACGTGTCATCGCACCGGTTGTATCCTGAGAACCAACGGTGGTGACCTTGGGCTCGCAGTAACTGTTAGGACGAACACCTTCAACACCACAAGCACGACCGACCATTTTCTGCGCTAATGTAAAGCCTTTACCCGTATCCACAGGTTCGACTGGGCGTACAAAAATATCTGATGGCTCTAAACCGAGGGTTTCTCGGGCTTTATCTGTCAGACCACGGCCAATGATTAATGGAATACGGCCACCGGCACGGACCTCATCAGCCAGCGTGGTTGGACGCATACTAAATTCGCTGATGACATTACCCGCTTCGTTTAATATTTTGCCTTCATAAGGCAGAATGGTAATGATATCGCCAGTTTCCATATTCTGGACATCACATTCAATTGGCATTGCACCAGAGTCTTCCGCAGTATTAAAGAAGATAGGAGCAATATTATTACCGAGAATAACGCCACCCTGGCGTTTGTTAGGCACATAGGGAATATCATGCCCCATATGCCACAACACAGAGTTAATGGCTGATTTACGTGATGACCCGGTACCCACAACATCACCGACAAACGCCAGTGGATGGCCTTTTTCTTTCAACTTCTCGATGTCGCCAATAGGGTCATCCATTTTGCTGACAAGCATGGCTTTAGCATGCAGTGGAATATCCGGACGGCTCCAGGCTTCTGTCGCGGGTGATAGATCATCCGTATTTGTCTCACCTGGCACTTTAAATACGGTTAACGTGATCTGTTCAGCTAATTTAGGACGGGAGGTAAACCATTCTGCATCAGCCCAAGATTGTAATACGCGCTTGGCGTACTCATTGCTCTCTGCTTTTTCAACCACATCATGATAAGCATCATAAACCATCAATGTTTTGCATAAGGCTTTTTCAGCAGTCGCGGCTGTTTCTTCAATATCGAGTAGCTGGATCAATGATTGCACATTGTAGCCCCCCATCATCGTTCCGAGTAACTCGGTCGCTTTTACAGGAGAAATCAATGCACATGTCACTTCACCTTTTGCGATATCAGTGAGGAAGCCGGCTTTCACATAGGCCGCTTGGTCTACACCTGGCGGTACTCTATGAATAAGAAGTTCTAATAATTCTTCACTGTCATCGCTTCCGGATTTGAGCTGTTCAACTAAGGTAGAAACCTGTTCAGCATCAAGTGGTAACGGTGGTAAGCCAAGTTTGGCGCGTTCTTCAACTTGCGATTGATATTCTTTCAGCACGTATGTGTACCCCAAAGTTTGAGAATGAAACGGTGACATTTTACCTGAAAGCGTTTAGCACGAGCGAACTCTGCTATAATTTCGCACAAATTTATTAACTAAATCTTTCATCGGAGTATTCATGGATTTAACCGCTTTGACCGCGATTTCACCGGTTGATGGCCGCTATGCCGGAAAAACTGAAGCGCTACGCCCATTCTTTAGTGAGTATGGACTTCTGCGCGCCCGTGTAGAAGTAGAACTTCGCTGGCTACATTTACTCGGTAACAATGCCAGTATTCAGGAAGTACCGAAACTTAGTCAAGAAGCAGAAGCTTTTTTAGACAACATCATCAATAGCTTCTCTGTTGAAGATGCCCAAGAAATAAAAGATATCGAACGTGAAACCAATCACGACGTTAAGGCCGTTGAATATTTCATCAAAAGAAAATTTAAAGACAATGCAGAACTGAACGCTGTTAGCGAGTTTGTTCACTTTGCTTGTACTTCAGAAGATATTAACAATACCGCTTACGGTATCATGCTGAAAAATGCCCGTGAAAAAGTCATTTTGCCTGAAATGGATACGGTCATTGCTGCTATTCGTAAGATTGCACAGCAACACGCTGATACACCGATGATGTCACGCACTCATGGCCAGCCAGCATCGCCTACGACACTGGGTAAAGAATTGGCTAATGTGGTTCAACGTCTCGAGTTACAACGTACTCATGTGGCTGCAGTTTTACTCTACGGGAAAATGAATGGTGCAGTCGGTAACTACAACGCTCACTATGCCGCCTACCCTGATGTTGACTGGCCGATGATGGCAAACGCGTTTGTTACAGGACTGGGACTGCGTTGGAATAAATACACCACGCAGATTGAACCCCATGACTACATGGCTGAACTATTCCAGGCAATGATTCGCTTCAATACGGTATTAATTGATTTTTGCCGTGATGTTTGGAGCTATATTTCTATCGGTTATTTCAAGCAAAAAACAGTGAAAGGCGAAATTGGTTCATCCACCATGCCTCATAAAGTCAATCCTATCGACTTTGAAAATGCTGAAGGTAACCTCGGCATAGCGAATGCCGTGTTTGATCATTTGGCTCTGAAACTGCCTATTTCCAGATGGCAACGTGACCTGACAGACTCGACTGTGTTACGTAATTTAGGTGTCGGTTTTGCACACTCTTTATTGTCATATAGCTCCGCCTTGAAAGGTATTGGTAAACTCGATCCAGCACCAGAAGTTATGGCCGCTGATTTGGATGCTAACTGGGAATTATTAGCTGAACCAATCCAGACAGTAATGCGTCGTTACGGTATTGAAAATCCTTATGAAAAGCTGAAAGATTTAACTCGCGGCCAGCGCGTTAATAAAGACATCATGCAAGCATTCATTGATGGACTGGATATGCCTCAAGAAGCCAAGGATAAATTAAAGGCAATGACGCCCGCTAATTATCTGGGTAACGCGGCAGAACAAGCAACAAACGGTTAACAATGATTGAAGCTATCCCGACTGACGATCCAGCAATCCCATTCGACAGTCGGGAATATGCAAGCCAATACACTATCGAACTCATTGAGTCAGCTAGGCAAGAAATTTGTTTTTTCGGTCCTGAGTTGGATAGTGTTTTATTCAACAATCAAATGGTCATCGATAAGTTAATCACATTTATCAACCAGAGTCAGCGCTGTACAGTTCGGTTACTTGTTCACAATACACGGCAATCTACAGCACAAAGGCATCTGCTCATACCTCTTGCTCAGAGACTCTCCAGTAAAATTCAAATTCATATTGCTGACAGACAAGATCAAAAACTACGGCATATGAGCCTGTTGGTTGATAAAAAAGCCTTTTTATATTGTCCAAATGCTAATCGCTACGAAGGTGTAGTTGATTTTGATGCCACGGGTCAGGTCAGTAATCGCAAGAAAGACTTCGACGATATGTGGGCCAGAAGTGAGTTTGATTTGAATACGAGGCGTCTGCAGTTATGAAAAATCACATTTTGACAATTGCGTTACTCATGTTCTGCTCAACGATATTAGCAGATACAAACATCCATACCATTGCATTGAAACATCGTCTCGCCAATGAAGTCGTAGAGCAGGTTCGGCCCTTTTTGCCTGAGACAGCGACGATAAGAGCCTATGACAACATGCTGATTTTAAAGTCGGATCGAGCCACGCTTGCTAATGTTGAACAGCTCATCAAAAAACTCGACACACCATTAAAGTCTGTCGTCATTACTGTCTTGCAAACCTCACAAGAACTTCAGCAACAATCAGGGAGTGAAGCCAATATTACACTTTCAGATTCAAAGCCAAATGCTTCAGTCAAACTCAAGGCATGGTCAACAAAAGGTAAAGACGATCAAGACAATCAATATCAAGCTCAGGGGATTGCTGGTCAGCCCATCACCATTAAGTTAGGTAATGCAAAACCTGAGAAAGACTATCTTTATTTCATAAACGGCAGCGGCGACATTGGTTTGGCTACCAATACGTACTATACGTCAACGGCAAATGGTTTTAATGCTGTCCCATTTTTATTGGCTGATAACAGAGTTAAAATCGATATTCACCCTTTCTTTTCAGATAGAGCTCAACAAGGGCAAATTAACTCAAGTGAAGTGATTACTTCGGTACAAGGTGAGTTAGGTAACTGGATAAAACTGGCCTTTGTTTCAGAAGATCAACACGCCCAGCAAAATGGGATGAAACGTTATCAATCACATCAAGCACAACAGCAAATTATCTATCTGAAAGTTGAAACATCTTCAAATTAATCACAAGAGTATTTATGGATATTAAAGAAGCGATTCTTACACGTCGTTCTGTTAAGCATTATGACCCTGAACATCAAATGACCGCAGAAGAAGTCAACATGCTGATGGAGCATGCGATTTTATCTCCAACAGCCTTTAATCTTCAGCATTGGCGTTTTGTTAATGTTGAAGACAACGCTCTGCGTCAAGCTATCCGTGAAGCCAGTTATGGCCAGGCACAAGTCACTGATGCCTCAATGTTATTAATTCTATGTGCTGACTTAAATGCCTGGGAGAAAGATCCGCAACGTTATTGGCGACATGCGCCAAAAGAAGTTCAAGATTTTATGTTGCCCGCTATTGAGGGCTATTACACTAATCATCACCAAGGACAACGTGACGAATGTTTTCGTTCAGCAGGCATTGCTGCAGGAACAATAATGCTGATGGCTAAAGGTATGGGCTATGATTCTTGCCCGATGGATGGCTTTGACTTTGATAAAGTCGCCAGACTAATTAACTTGCCACATGATCACGTGATCGTAATGATGATCACGATAGGTAAGAAACTACAGGATGCACGTCCACGTTCAGGACAGCTTGATCTTGAGGAAGTATTTTTTACAAATACGTTCCCAGAACAAACTAAATAATAGGCGGTGGCGCTTCTGATACGCAGTTGCGCCCTCTCCTCTTCGACATATAAAGCGCTCTATCTGCACGTTGCATAAAGCTTTCACTGCCTTCAGATGGTACATAACGAGCGACACCAAAAGACAAAGTAATCGTGCCTAAGGATTCCCGGGTATCTTTACGCTGAATTCGTTTTGAGGCAATCTCCAAACGAATATTCTCAGCAACGTTTTTAGCATTTTGCAAGCTGGTATTCAATAAGACTATAGCGAACTCTTCACCACCGTATCTCGCCACCAGATCTCGCCCCTTAACACTATCCTTTAGTGAATTAGCAACAACACGCAACACCTGATCGCCGACCAGGTGTCCATGCTTATCATTGATATTTTTAAATAAATCCAAATCAGCAAAAATAATACACACATCTAAGCCAGAGTCATCTGCATCATGTGTCACTTTTGTCACGACTTCATCGAAAGCCTTACGATTTGCCAGTCCAGTAAGCGTATCGGTTTTTGCTTCCTGCTTAGACACATCAAATTCTTTCTTGAGTTTTTGTAACTCAGACATCGCCGTGTTTAAGCGCTCAGTTAATAATTCACCACTGTTCATGGCCTGGCGTGTTTCAGCCAAAATATCATCGACTATTTGATGAATTTCGGCTGCAGACATATCACGGTTAATTCGACTTAACAAATCATTTAAACGTTGATTTGTCTTGTCAGTATGCATAACACTGCTGTAGATGAAGTTGATCACTTCTTTCAGCAAACGCGCCAGTTCAAGACGCATTTGGAACACTTCTTCGCGCTCTTTTTCAATATTGAAATAGCTTTTAAATAAATGCTGACATTGATTCTGCGTTAATACTGGCGTTTCTTTAACCATGGAATTAATAGCTAAAGAAAGGGCTTCATTGGCACCGGAAACATGTTCATACCATACGGTATAATTATCTGGCGTCATTGGCACCCCATGCTTTCGCATTAGGGGCAACGCAAGCCGCATATATTCCGCGGCTTTATCAGATAATTCGTTGTAGTCCATATTTCAGTTTGGCCTTATTAAGCGCTATCAGAACTTACGTTTTGCTTTACCAGCAATTTTCAAACGCAGCGCATTCAGTTTAATGAAACCTTCAGCGTCCTTCTGATCATAAGCCCCCGCATCGTCTTCAAATGTAGCAATAGATTCATCAAACAGGCTGTCCGTCTCAGAAGCACGTCCAACAACAGAAACACTACCTTTATATAATTTGACACGGACTTTACCGTTAACGGTGGTTTGCGATTCATCAATCATCTTCTGCAGCATCACACGCTCAGGTGCCCACCAATATCCGTTATAAATTAATTTGGCATAACGAGGCATTAATTCATCTTTAAGGTGAGCTACTTCACGATCTAAGGTCAATGACTCGATAGCACGGTGAGCTTTCAACATCACTGTCCCAGCGGGTGTTTCATAACATCCACGTGACTTCATACCGACATAACGATTTTCAACGATATCAAGACGACCGATACCATTTTCACCCGCTACTTTATTCAGGTAAGTCATGACTGTCGCTGGTGACATAGCCTCACCATTGATAGCGGTGATATCACCTTTTTCATAGGTCAGTTCAAGGTAAGTCGCTTTATCTGGAGCATTTTCAGGAGAAACTGACCAACGCCACATCGCTTCTTCAGGCTCAGCCCATGGATCTTCTAAAATGCCACCTTCATATGAGATATGCAGCAGATTAGCATCCATTGAATAAGGTGATTTTTTACCTTGTTTCATTTCTACAGGTATGCCGTGTTGTTCTGCATAATCAAGTAATTTCTGACGAGACAATAAGTCCCATTCACGCCAAGGGGCTATCACTTTAATGTTCGGATTGAGTGCGTAGGCACCAAGTTCGAAGCGGACCTGATCATTTCCTTTTCCAGTCGCGCCATGAGAAACCGCTTCTGAACCAGTTTGTTGAGCAATTTCAACTAAACGTTTAGCAATCAGTGGACGAGCAATAGAAGTACCTAATAAGTATTCACCTTCATAGATAGCATTTGCACGGAACATAGGAAAGACATAATCACGAGCAAATTCTTCACGTAAGTCCTCAATGTAGATTTCTTTGATGCCTAAAGACTGTGCTTTTGCTCTGGCTGGTTCAACTTCTTCACCCTGCCCTAAGTCAGCTGTGAAAGTGACCACCTCACAATCATATTTATCTTGTAACCACTTCAAAATAACTGAGGTATCTAATCCGCCAGAATAGGCTAATACGACTTTGTTGATTTTAGACATGGGTGATATGTATTCCTGTAAAAAATGAACTGACTTAATCCCTAAATCACCATAGTTATAACATCGGCAATCTTGGCATTAACTTGAATAAAAAAGAACGCGTATTGTATCAAAAACCGCGGATTGCAAGCACTTCTTTCACCGCTTTCCGCCCATTTCCTTTACAGCTAATTAAACGTGGTGCATCAAGGTAACGCAGCCTGAAACCTAGCTGACGATAAAGCTTGATAATTCTGTCTGTCGCCTGATTAGACAAAAGAACCGGCCCCTCATGATGACTTAACCAATATGCCAGACGCTCCTGGTCTTCCCATTTAAATCCTTTTTGTGAGTATTGATGGAAAGGTGTGTCATATGGAGGATCGGCATATACAAAGTCATTCGCTTGGAGTGGTATCGATTCAAAATCCTCACAAGAAAATTGCCATCGAGATAGGATTGGCTGATAGTGAACAAAACTCTCTAAATAATTGATGGTTTTATAACGTCCGAAAGGGACATTGTAACCGCCCTGACTATTAAACCGACACAAACCATTGTAGCCTGTGCGATTCAGATAATAGAAGAGTTGTGCCGCCCGCGCTGGATTATTTTGTTTAGCATTAAGCCGATTAAATTCATCACGACATTGATAGTAGTTTGCCTCATCATTAATAAACGCTATATCGACTTCCAGGCCTTGACTTAGATGCTGATAGAAATTGATTAATGAGGGGTTTACATCATTGAGTAATGCATTATCTGGTGCTAAACCAAGCGCAACCGAAAGCCCGCCACAAAAAGGTTCCACCAGTCTGCTCGGCTGATGTTTATTCCAGTAGCGTTTAAGAACAGGTAATAACCAACGTTTCCCACCCGCCCACTTGAGTGGCGGTTTTAACGTGGCATCAAAATGGCCCTTGCTTGTCATTAACTCAAAAAAATAATAGGCAAAAAAACGGGTATATCTGTGTTGAACACAGATATACCCTCATCAATTGCTGGCAACAGCCAGTTTACGCATTGTTACTTAGAGTGCAAAGTCTTGCGTGGCGGCATCAGATCGGTGATTGATCCTTCGGCCATTTCTGCAGCAAATCCTAATGTCTCAGATAAAGTTGGATGAGGATGGATAGTCAAACCAATATCCTCAGCATCTGCTCCCATCTCGAGAGCGAGAACAGCTTCTGCAATTAATTCACCCGCATTAGGACCAACAATACCTGCACCAATTAATCGGCCAGTTTCTTTTTCAAAGATAGCTTTTGTCAGACCTTCATCTCTACCCAGGCTTAAGCTTCTACCACTGGCAGCCCAGGGGAAGGCACCTTTCACATAATCAATGCCTTGCTTTTTGGCTTCGTCTTCGCTCATTCCCATCCAGGCCACTTCAGGATCGGTATAGGCAACAGACGGTATCGTCATAGGTTCAAATACGGATTTTTGACCAGCAATCACCTCAGCAGCCACTTTCCCTTCATGCGTTGCTTTATGGGCAAGCATCGGCTGACCTACAATGTCACCAATAGCAAAGATATGCGGCACATTCGTACGCATCTGGCCATCCGTTTCGATAAAGCCATGATCAGTCACGATGACACCCGCTGCTTCAGCATTAATCAGTTTACCGTTTGGTGAACGACCAACAGCAACCAGTATTTTGTCAAACATCGCTTGTTCAGGTGCATCTTTACCCTCAAAAGTGACGAGTAAACCATCTTCTTTTGGCTCAATGTTACTGACTTTTGTGTTCAGATATATATTGTCGTAATTTTGCTCTACACGCTTGAGCAACGGTTTAACAATATCTTTATCCGCACCCGGAATCAGACTATCTTGTAACTCAACGACAGTGATCTTGGAGCCTAAAGCATCATAAACAGTCGCCATTTCAAGTCCGATGATACCACCGCCAATGACTAATAATTTCTCTGGTATATCTTCCAGTTCTAATGCATCCGTGGAATCCATCATTCTTGGATCGTCATTTGGGAATACAGGGATTTTTGTTACGCGTGAACCGGCAGCAATAATACAGTGGTCAAACGAGATCGTTTTCTCACCGTCAGGCCCTTCAACCTTCAAAGTGTTTGGGCTGGTAAAGCTACCCTCGCCTTGCACTATGGTGACCTTACGTGTTTTAGCTAATGCTTTTAAGCCGCCAGTTAACTGATTAACAACACTGCTTTTCCAAGATTCTAATTCGCGAATATCGATCTGAGGTTTATTGAATTTCACCCCATGATGCGACATTTCTTCGGCTTCATTAATAATCTGCGCTGTGTGTAACAATGCTTTAGAAGGAATACAGCCGACATTTAAGCAAACACCACCAATTCGTTCGTGACGTTCAACCATGACGACTTGCTTACCCAGATCAGCCGCTCTGAATGCGGCAGTATAGCCACCCGGTCCAGAACCGAGCACCAATACCTCGGCATGCAGATCCGCATCACCATGCGGTACAGCCGCTGGTGTTGGCGCTGCTTTTTCTGGCGAGCTTGCTTTAGTTTCCGTTGCTTCAGGTATTGACTCGGTGTCTTCAGTATCAGCCTCGACCTGTCTAGCTTCTAGCGTTAAGATAACATCACCTTCAGAGACCTTATCGCCTACAGATACCTTTAAGCTGACAATTTTTCCTTTGGCTGTGCTAGGAATTTCCATTGCCGCTTTATCTGATTCAAGAGTAATAATATCCTGATTCTCTTCAACAATATCGCCTTCACTCACAAGTACTTCGATGATTTCAACAGCATCAAAATCACCAATATCAGGGACTTTTACTTCTATTTCACTCATAGCAGCACCTTACGAATATCAGACAACATCTGGCTGAGCATCACGGTAAAGCGTGCACCTGCCGCACCATCAATTACGCGATGGTCATAAGAGACAGATAATGGCAGCATCAGTCGTGGAACAAATTCTTTGCCATTCCAGACCGGTTTCATTTGATGACGGCTCACACCCAAGATCGCCACTTCCGGCGCATTAACGATAGGCGTAAAGAACTGACCACCAATACCACCAAGACTTGAAATAGAGAACGTGCCACCTTGTAAATCTTTGGCTGTTAATGAACCTTCACGAGCACGGGCACTAATATCGCCAAGTTCACCAGCTAATTCCAAAAAGCCTTTTTTATCGACATCTTTGATAACCGGCACCATAAGCCCATTTGGTGTATCCACAGCCACACCCAGATTGTAATAATTTTTCAGAATCAGGCTTTCTTTATCTTCACTAAGTGAAGCATTGAATTCTGGGAATTGTTTTAAGCAAGCAACCACCGCTTTCATAATGAAAACTAAAGGTGTTAAGTTCACACCTTTCTTCGCTGCCATTTCTTTATTTTCTTTGCGGAAAGCATCTAACTCAGTGATATCGGCTTCATCAAATTGCGTAACATGTGGGATGTTTAACCAACATGCATGAAGGTGTTTGCCAGATATTTTCTTAATGCGAGACATCTCTTGCGTCTCGATATCACCAAACTGTTCAAAATTAACCACCGGTACTGATGGAATTGCACTACCACTTTGCGCTGGCGCAGAGGCAGGTGTCGTCATCACCTGTTTCACATAGTTTTGAACATCATCTTTAGTGATACGCCCTTTTGGACCAGTGCCACTGACCGATGTCAGCACAACACCTAAATCACGAGCAAATCGACGCACTGAAGGCGAGGCATGAGCACGACGAACACCTGCTTTATTGTCAGGTGCGTAGGGAATCGCCTCAGATGTGGATGCTGCAGGTGCCGGAGTTGATTCAACCTTAGTCTCCGCTTTGGCTTCTGTTTTTTCTGCTGATGCGGGCGCAGCTGGTTTTTCAGCTTTTTCTTCAGGTTTAACGTCTTCTTTTGCAGCAGAAGCGCCTTCAGCCACTTCAAGCATAGCAATAACGGTACCTTCACTGACCTTATCACCAACCGCCACTTTCATTTCTTTTATCGTGCCTGCTTGCGATGCTGGAATTTCCATCATCGCTTTATCAGACTCTACAGTAATGACTTCTTGATTTTCATCAATGCTATCGCCTTCAGCAACAAGCACTTCAATGATTTCAACTGCTTCAAAGTCACCAATATCAGGAACTTTTAATTCAATTAATTCTGCCATTATTTATGCCTTAACTGGGTTGATTGCTTCTGCATTAATCTCATACTTTTTGATTGCATCAGCAACCACGTCATATTTGATCTGACCTTCGTCGGCTAATGCATGTAGTGTTGCAACAACGACATGATAACGATCCACTTCAAAGAAACTTCTCAATGCTTCACGAGTATCGCTTCGGCCAAAACCATCCGTACCTAAAACGGTATAGCTCGCTTTAACCCACGGACGGATTTGTTCTGCATATAAACGTATGTAGTCTGTTGCAGCAACCACGACACCAGCCGCATCATCTAAGCATTCAGAAATATAGCTGCGTTTTTTCGGTGCGGTTGGGTTGAGGCGATTATGGCGTTCAACTTCCTGTCCATCTCGAACCAACTCGTTCATGCTAGTCGCACTCCACACATCAGCAGAGACTTTCCAGTCTTTTTCAAGCAGCTCTGCAGCTGCTTCCACTTCACGCAGAATAGTACCGCTACCCATAAGCTGGGCTTTAAGCTTATGTTTACCGCCAGTTTTGAGCTTATACAACCCTTTGATTATGCCTTCTTCAACGCCTTCGGGCATTTCAGGGTGTTTGTAATTTTCATTCATGGCCGTGATGTAGTAGAAAACATTTTCCTGCTTCTCATACATACGTTTCATACCATCATGAACAATCACCGCAACTTCATAGGCGTAAGTCGGATCGTAGCTGATGCAGTTTGGAATAGCATTTGCCATCAATAGGTTATGACCATCTTGATGCTGTAAACCTTCACCATTCAATGTCGTACGACCTGCAGTCCCCCCGATGAGGAAACCTTTGGCCTGAATATCACCAGCTAACCACCATAAGTCACCAACACGCTGGTAACCAAACATGGAGTAATAGATATAGAACGGCACCATGTTAACGTTGTAGTTACTGTAAGCCGTTGCAGCTGATACCCACTCAGCCATTGAACCGGCTTCGTTAATCCCTTCTTCAAGAATCTGGCCTTTGGTATCTTCACGGTACCACATGACTTTTCCTGAATCTTCGGGCTCATAACGCTGGCCAGAAGAAGAATAAATACCCACACTACGGAACAAGCCTTCCATACCAAAAGTACGGGCTTCGTCCGGCACGATTGGAACGATATTTTTACCGATTTGTTTATCACGAATCAGTGCAGTCAAGACGCGAACAAACGCCATTGTGGTTGAAAGTTCACGATCTCCGCTTGATTTCAATACAGCATCAAACAGTTTTAATTCAGGAATTTTCAGAGCAGGTGCACTGTTGTTACGTTTAGGTAAGAAACCGCCCAATTCTTTACGGCGTTCCAGTAAATATTTTTTCTCTGGGCTGTCATCCTTAAGTTTGATGAATGGGACGTTGTCTACTTCTTCATCTGTTAAAGGAATGTTGAAACGGTCACGGAACCGTTTCATTTGTTCAATTTCCAGCTTCTTCTGCTGATGCGTCGTGTTTTGACCTTCACCCGCTTCACCCATGCCATAACCTTTAACGGTTTTAGCTAAGATAACGGTAGGTTGTCCAACATGATCGACGGCACGTTTATAGGCAGCATAAATCTTTCTTGGATCGTGACCACCACGACTTAAATGCCAGATATCTTCATCTGTCATGTCAGAAACCATTTCTAACAATTCAGGGTATTTACCAAAGAAGTGTTTACGGACATAAGCACCATCTTTGGCTTTATAGTTCTGGTATTCGCCGTCAACGACTTCTTCCATTCGTTTAAGCAGTAAGCCTTTTGTATCACGAGCCAGTAACTGATCCCAGCCACTACCCCATAAAACTTTAATAACATTCCAGCCCGCACCACGGAATAAAGCTTCTAATTCTTGAACAATTTTGCCGTTACCACGAACAGGGCCATCAAGGCGCTGTAAGTTACAGTTAACGACATAGATAAGATTATCCAGCTTCTCGCGACCAGCCAAGGTAATCGCACCTAATGATTCTGGCTCATCCATCTCACCATCGCCCAGATAAGCCCAGACATGACGGCCTTCTGTTTTGACAATATCACGGTGCTGCATGTATTTCATGAAGCGAGCCTGATAGATGGCTAAAATAGGACCAAGCCCCATTGATACAGTTGGGAACTGCCAGTAGTCAGGCATTAGCCATGGATGTGGATAAGAGGACAGACCTTTACCGTCTACTTCAAAACGGAAATTTTCTAATTGTTCTTCAGTCAGTCTGCCTTCAAGGAAAGAACGAGCATAAATACCGGGAGATGAATGGCCTTGAACAAAAACCATATCGGCACCATTGCCATATTCATCACCTTTAAAGAAGTGGTTAAAGCCCACATCGTAAAGGGTGGCTGCTGATGAAAAACTCGCAATATGACCACCGACAGAACCGGGCTTCATATTAGCTTTCACTACCATCGCCATAGCATTCCAGCGAATATAAGATCTCAGCTTGTGTTCCATCGCCTGGTCACCAGGGATGCGTTCTTGCTGATCAACAGGAATCGTGTTGACGTATGCAGTGTTAGCGCTATACGGGAGGTTGATCCCAGTACGACGAGCCATATCAATGAGCTTCTCAATGATAAAGTGCGCTTTTTCCTCACCACCGGCCTCAATAACAGACTCAAGGGCATCAAGCCATTCTTGAGTTTCCTGTGGATCGTGATCGACAAAATCAGTCATAAATACCTTCTCAAATCATAACGCGATGAATAACAGCGGAACATTGTAACAGTTTTTGTTTGAATTCATGACTCAAACCACTATATACAATGCCACTTGACACAGAATTTAAACAGAAACTTGTTTACTGACTTATGGTTAGTTCACACCACAACGTTGAGGTGTTGTATATCAGTTTGCGAAAAAAATCAGCGAGTGACCAGCTTTTTTTTATTAAATGAATGTAAAAACCTGACAAAAAACAAGGCTAAAAGCAACAGTATGTAAATGACTGGTTCACGAATATCGGCCTTTACCAGCATAAGAAAATGAAGACACGACAAAGAAGCAACTAAATATGTCAGACGGTGTAACCTTTTCCAGCGTTTACCACCCAACCTTTTTATCATTTTATTAGTTGAGGTTACTACCAAGGGTAACAGCAAAATAAAACTGATGAAGCCCACAGTGATGAATGGACGTTTGATGATATCTTTCCAAATGTCATGAATATTAAAAAGTTGATCGAGACCAAGATATAACAGCATATGGACAAAGGCATAGAAAAAGGCATAGAGACCTAACATGCGTCGATATTTGACGACTACCGTCAGACCTGTGTACCAACGCATAGGTGAAACCAGCAAAGTGATTAATAAAAAACGTAATGCCCATAAGCCAGAGCTTCTGGTTAATGTCTCAACTGGATTAGCACCGAGGTTGTCAGTAAAGAGCCCCCAGATTAGATAAATGAGTGGCACAAGACAGATAAAAAACACTCCTGCCTTGACCATGCTTGCTTTGTTTTTTGCTGACATTTAGTTTTCAGAAATAACGTTTAAGATCCATGCCAGCATAGAGATCTGCCACTTGCTCGCCGTAACCATTAAACATCAGTGTTTTACGCTTCAAGAACTCACCGATACGGCGTTCTTTTGCCTGACTCCAACGTGGGTGGTCAACATTTGGATTCACATTTGAATAAAAGCCATACTCTCTAGCATTAGCTTTCATCCATGCCGTCTGAGGCATTTTTTCTACAAACCGTATACGCACAATCGATTTAATGCTTTTAAAACCGTATTTCCAAGGCACAACTAATCGAATTGGTGCCCCATTTTGTCCTAATAACTCTTTGCCATAGAGCCCCACTGACAAAAGTGTAAGAGGATTCATCGCTTCATCAATGCGTAAGCCTTCTACATAAGGCCAGTCAAGCACAGCACGTCGCTGCCCCGGCATTTGTTCTGGGTCATATAATGTCGTGAATTCAACAAATTTTGCATTCGCATTTGGCTGCGCTTTTTTTAGCAAATCAGCCAGAGGAAAACCAATCCATGGAATCACCATAGACCACCCCTCCACACAGCGCATTCGATATATTCGTTCTTCTAAAGTAAAGGGTTTTATCAATTCATCGTAATCGTATGTACCGGGCTTTTCACACTCACCATCTATAACCACTTTCCATGGTTCAGACTTATCTGGAAAAGCGGTCGCATTCAGTGCAGGATCCGTTTTTGATGTGCCAAACTCATAGAAATTGTTATATGTGGTAATTGACTCAAAATCCGTTTTTTCTTCTTCTGTAGAAAAAGGACTATTACTCAAGCCTTTGAAAAGTTGAGTCGGATTATCTTCGGTCGCAGCTAACGCCATTGATGGAAATGCACTGGCTAGACCAATCGATATGCTGGTATTGAGAAACTGTCGACGGTTTTGATAAATATCAAAGTCAGTGACTTCTGATTCAGCTATTTCCCAGGATTTTTGTTTTCTAAAAAACATTTACTTACCCTCCTCGCTCGGCTGACAGTATTGGCTTATCCAGTAATCAACACTGAAGTACTTACCAGCCCCGATAAAAAACAACACTAGCAACATCAGGAAATAGGTGGCGGCAAATTCAATACCATTATTAAGCACAACGAAATTACCATGTTGTGTTAACCAGTCGTAATGCCCATATTCCTGCAAAATCTCTTTCGCCTTGTGAAGACGCTCTATAGCTTCATTGACATCATTTGATGCAAAAGGACTCATCGTGTCATGTATTGCCTGCCAACCGTTTTGCCAATGGACAGTGACAGCAGCGACAATCATAGTAAACATTAACGGTAGTGTGACTAAGCGAATGCCCAAGCCCAGAATGAGAAAAATTGCACCAAAGTATTCCGCTCCCCAGGCCAGATAAGCCATCAATTCAGGAAAAGGTAACCCCAATCCCCAATCAGGATTCGCAAACCAAGCGATTGTGCTATTCAGAGAGCTATCAGCATCAAACGGATTCCATTTGTTGTTGGCAGCCACCCAAAAAACAGGCGCGAGATACACACGTAATAATAGTGGTGCCATAAAATCGACGGCACGTGTTTTATTTAAGCTGCTTGAGACACCATGATAAATATGACAGATAGACATACCTGTTCTCCTTAATAAATAAGGGCTCAAAGAGCCCTTATTTAGAAACTGCCAGTGTATTTTTAGTGATTACCACCACAGCTGGCTTCATGTGCTTTTTTATCTGCACCGCATTTGGCTTCTTCAGCTTTTTTATCGCCACCGCATTTAGCTTCTTTTGCTTTTTTATCCGCGCCACATTTGACTTCTTCAGCTTTTTTATCGCCACCACACTTTGCTTCACCACATTTCGCTTCGTCTGCATGATGTTCAGCAAGTTGCATATAACCACTCGAAAGTTCTGTTGAAGAGAATGGGTTGCTGTCGGCACTGGCTAAAGATGGTGACAAAGCCATACCTGCTGCTAATGTGGCTATAGCGACTGATGATTTATTTAAGGTTGCCATGATGATTACTTCCTTCTATTGTTATTAAAAAAATAAACGGGCATTGTTGTCCGTCTTGCATAGTAGACGAGCCTCACGAAGGATTGTTACAAACATAATGAAAAAAAATGTGAAGCATAGTCCAACACAAGAGCGCCTCTTAATTCAGCAGTTGATAGAGGGTGAAGCTAAAGCGTTTGACTATGTTGTATCTGAATACCATGGCTTAATGCTCACGATTGCCAGAGCTATTGTGGGTGAAGCGTTCGCTGATGAGATTGTTCAAGATGCCTGGCTGTCAGCCATCAAAGCATTACCAAACTTCGAGGCACGTTCCAGCTTAAAAACTTGGCTTTTGCAAATCACCAGTAATGCTGCCAAGACTCGGTTCAAGCGAGAGCAACGACAAGTTTCTCTGGATGAAGGCTGGGAATCAGTCCCTCGAGATAAATTTGATCAACGAGGCCATCGCTTAGATGATGTTTTACCCTGGGAACAGGAGACACCTGATGCCCTTCTTGAAAACGAACAACTAAAAGAACTGATTGAAACAAGCTTTCGTCAATTACCCGCAAACCAGCGTGCTTTGTTAACTATGTATGATATGGAGGGCTTATCAATGTCAGAGATCTGTAACATTCTGGATATCAGTTCGTCTAATGCTAGAGTGCTCTTGCATCGGGCCCGCACGACCATACACCACAAAATCGAAGAATACCGAGGAAGATAACAGATGTTTCAATGTAAAGATGTGGCAGAAGAAGCCAGTAATTATCTTGAAGGTGATCTGCCTATTAGAAAACGACTCGGTCTATTTTTACATCTGCTTGTCTGTAGTTGCTGCCGAAATTATCTACAACAACTTCGTCAGACCATTTCGACTGTTGCCACACTTCGACCAACAGAAGAAGATGCTACAGATACCAAAGCGCTGGCAGAAAAGCTGCGAACATTATCTGATTCAAAGCCCAGATAAGCGCGCATTTCATCCATTATTTTTTTGGGCCTGTCTGATATCTGTCCTTCCATTCACTATATGGCATGCCATAAATATGCTCACGCGCTTGATCGTAATCCATATCAATGTGCTTTTCTTCTGCTGCAGCCAGATACCACTTTGATAAACAATTCCGGCAAAATCCTGCCAGATTCATTAAATCAATGTTTTGTACATCGGTATTTTCACGCAGATGTTCAAGTAAACGTCTGAACGCGGCGGCTTCAAGTTCAGTTTGTGTTTGCTGATCCATAATTTTCCTCAAATAAAAAACATTTCACATGATGTGTTGGGCTGAGCGGTGTTGAGTCGGGATAGAGCTCCAAACAGATTGGCATAGCATGTGGACAGCGCTGATGAAAGTGACAGCCTTTAGGTGGATTCGCTGGCGAAGGCAGTTCACCATCAAGTTGATGAGCGACCACCACATTCTCATCTGCATGAATTCTGGGAACCGCTGCAAGTAATGCCTGAGTGTATGGGTGCTTTGGATTATTTAACACTTCATCCCGTGTGCCCTGCTCAACAATGCGGCCAAGATACATTACCGCCACACGATGAGCCAAATAATCTACCACACTGATGTTATGGGTTATAAATAAAAATGATAATCCAAACTCATGCTGAATATCTCTTAGTAAATTTAATATCTGTGCCTGAACAGATACATCCAGTGCACTCGTGGGTTCATCACAGATTATTAATTCTGGTTCAGCCGCTAATGCTCTTGCTATACATATTCGTTGGCGCTGACCACCTGAAAACTCATGTGGATAACGATGTTTGATATCTGTCCTCAATCCCACTCGAAGCAGTAATTCATCCACTTTTGCTTCCTGCAACGCAGGATCTTTAATTGAAGATGTCAACATCCCCTCTTTGATGACATTGTTAATGGTCATTCGCGGGTTCATTGACGCAAAAGGATCTTGAAAGATAATCTGCATAGAAGCGCGAGCTGAACGTAAGGCTTTAGATGACAATCGATTAAGCGTTTGTTTCTGAAAAATAACATTGCCAGAGGTGACAGGTACGAGTTGCAATATTCCTTTGCCAACTGTGGTTTTGCCACAACCAGACTCGCCAACTAATGCCAACGTTTCGGCAGAACGAAGCTCGAAGCTTAAGCCATCAACCGCCTTCACTGCACCAATAGTCCGTTGGAACAATCCTTTTTTGATAGGAAAGTGAACTTTTAAGTCGTTGACTTGCAGTATCGCATTATCTGCTGGTACAACCTGTGAAAGCTTTGAGCTATGGAAAGACTGTTGATGGGCTTTTTGCTCAGCATGCACATCACTATCATATAAATGACATCGAACACCATGTGCCTGATTGATGATCCAACGTGGTTCAACCTCATGACAGTCATCCCAAGCCAGCTCACAACGTTCAGCAAAACGACAAGCATGAAACTGGCGATTTAATGGCGGCACGCTTCCTTGTATCACCGTGAGTTTTTCTTCCCTTTTCTGCTTTGAGGGAATAGCCTGAAAAAGCTTTTGAGTGTACGGATGTTGAGTATTATTAAAGAATTGTGTTCGGCTGGCTGATTCGACAATTTGCCCGGCATACATCACGGCTACATGATCGGCCATCTGAGCAACAACACCTAAGTCATGCGTAATCAGTAGAATGGCCATACCTGTTTTCTGCTGAATAGCTTTCAGCAAATCAAGTATTTGAGCCTGAATGGTCACATCTAAGGCGGTTGTTGGTTCATCTGCAATCAATAACTCAGGTTCACCGGCAAGCGCCATAGCAATCATCACGCGTTGTTTCATGCCACCAGACAACTGATGAGGGTAAGCATTGATGCGTTCATTAGGATCAGGAATACCTACCGATCCAAGTAAGTCTATCGTTTTGTGATGAATCGCTTCCTTATCAAGATTGAAGTGCCATTTAAATACTTCAGCAATCTGCTGTCCTACAGTGAGAACAGGATTTAGTGAACTTTGTGGTTCTTGAAAAATCATGGCTATTCTACGACCACGAATTTTTTCCATTTCTGCTTCAGAAAGAGAAAGAATGTTTTGTCCACCCAAGCGGACTTCTCCAGCCACAATGTGGCTGGCTGGATAAGGGTTCAACCTCAGAAGAGACAATGCTGTCATAGATTTGCCACAGCCTGACTCTCCCACTAGCGCATAGGTTTGACCTTTCTCAATACAAAAATCCACCCCATCAACAGCTCGGTATGGCGCCTTATCATTTCCAAACCATGTTTTTAATGCTTTGACTTCTAATAATGCGCTCATAATGTACCCTGCATTCTAGGATCAAAGGCATCGCGAACGACATCAGCAAACAAGTTCGCAGCAAGCACCAAAACAAACATTGAAACAAATGCTGCAGTTAGAGACCACCAGACGACAGGTTCTCTTGCCATTTCAAGTCGTGCACTGTTAATCATATTGCCCCAGCTAATCATGGAAGGGTCGACACCGACACCAACATAAGAAAGCACGGCTTCCGCCAGAACCAAGCCACTAAAGTCCAAGACCACGGCAATAAGCACTAAATGCATCAAGTTCGGCAAAATATGTTTGCGTAGAATACTAAAACTCCCCGCCCCTAAAGCACGAGATGCCATGACGTATTCTGCTTCACGTAACTTGAGTGTTTCTGCTCGTAGAATTCGGCACAAGCCAGTCCAACTAGTCATGCCCAAAATAATGCATAAAAACAACAGCCGAATATCTGCACGCTCAGCAATGGTTTTAAAGTTCTCAGGATGATTATTCATATAAACCTGAAGAATTAATACGGCTGCAGCAATCAGTAATACACCTGGGATGGAGTTCAAAGTGGTGTAAATATATTGAATAAGATCGTCTATCCAGCCTCGGAAATAACCTGCGGCAATGCCCAGCATAATGGCCATAGGCAACATCACCAAGGTGGTTAACGTCCCAATCACTAAGCCTGTACGAATACTCTTTAAGGACTGATATAAAACATCCTGTCCCACTTTATCCGTACCAAACACATGATAGCTCTGACTCAGTAAAGCTAAGTTACAGATAAGTAATAAAAGACAAAAAGCGGTGAAATAAAAAGTATGAAGTGGATAGTCAGAGTGGTTGAGAAAGATGCGTTTGGTTTGCGGGAATATCTGGCTTACTTGACCACGCGAGGCAGTGGCAATATGACAAACATAAATCAGAAACAACAATAACAGGCTTAACAGACTGGCTTTTAAAATTGTTTGGTAAATATCAGACGTTTTGTGATCAGAACGTGCTAAATGGGCAGCGCCATATTTCAATTTTGGATAATCATAGTTAATGGAACCATCATCCATCGTCTGTATTTCTTTAACAAACAAACGATCAGCAAAAGGTGCTGAATAGGTTTTTTCTAATTGTTGTTTAAGTGGTAAAACAAACCAATCAAATACACTGAATACTTCTGATGAATAATAAACTTCTTTTGCGTTCTTTGTTGCGTCTAATGCCGGACGATAATGTAAAGAGTCCAGCAGGCCAACGATGATATACACACCGAGGATCATAACGGAAATCATGCCTCGCTTGCGCTTTATTACGGATTTCCAGGGCGTACTTAAATGAGGCTGTGTTCTTATATAAAAGGCTGCTACAGCGATAACGGCTACCAGCAGGAAGATGAGAATGTCTGTCCAAAGAAATACGGGCAAAAACGACATGGTCGGCCTTGTTTATTTTTTCAGACTTGATGTATCAATCTTTAGTTCTCGTGGTAATGAGAATTCAATGTTCTCTTTTAAACCGTCATCTTCGTATGACGAATCAACACCTAAGTCACGTAATTTTTCAACAACTTGGTTGACGAGTATTTCTGGTGCTGATGCACCTGCCGTCAGACCAATTCGATTTTTATCTACAAGCCATTGTGGATCTATTTGATCGGCATTGTCTATTAAAAAAGCGGGCGTGCCTAATTTCTCTGATAATTCACGTAAACGATTCGAGTTAGAGCTATTTACCGAACCGACCACTAGAACAAGATCACACTCTTTAGCGAGTTTTTTCACAGCATCTTGTCTGTTTTGTGTGGCATAGCAAATGTCGTCTTTGCTTGGGCCGATAATGTCGGGAAAGTGTTGTCGCAAAGCATCTATCACAACCGATGTATCATCAACGGAAAGTGTTGTTTGGGTAACAAAGGCCAGTTGCTGTGGATTTTTGACTTTTAGTCTGGCGACATCTTCTGGCGACTCAACTAAATACATGCCACCTTCTTTTGATGTGTATTGGCCCATAGTACCCTCTACTTCCGGGTGTCCTGCATGCCCAATCAGAATACATTCCATATTCTGTTTTTCATAACGTGACACTTCCATATGCACTTTGGTCACTAAAGGACAAGTCGCATCAAACACTTTTAGATCACGCTTTTTCCCCTCACTCTGCACCTTTTTTGATACGCCGTGAGCACTAAAAATCAAGGTATTTCCGTCGGGGACCTCATCCACTTCTTCGACAAAAATAGCGCCTTTGTCTCTAAGACCATCGACCACAAAGCGATTATGAACCACTTCATGACGCACATAAACGGGGGCACCAAACAACTCCAATGCACGCTCTACGATATCTATTGCTCTATCGACACCGGCGCAAAAGCCACGTGGATTGGCGAGGATAAGTTCTTTGCTCATAATACTGCCTTTGGATAAGAACCTAAAATGCGAAACATGGATGACTCATTCTCTAATAGAGTCAACGCTGATGCTACTGCTGGCTCGTCAATATGTCCTTCAATATCAATAAAAAACACATATTCCCAAATACCTTTTCTCGAGGGTCTCGACTCGATACGGGTCATGCTGATGCTGTAATCCGCTAATGGTTTTAACAGAGTCTGCAAAGCGCCAGGTTTATTCTTGGTGGCGACTAAAAGCGCTGTTTTATCAACCCCTGAAGGTCCAACATTCTGTGATCCAATTACCAAAAAGCGCGTCGTGTTATCGACCTCATCTTCGATATTACTGGCTAAAATGGATAAACCATAAATATCTGCCGCACGATTCGCAGCAATAGCGGCGGTATTTTGAGGTTCTGCTGCAACACGCTTGGCAGCTTCGGAATTACTGTTGAGTGGTATCAACTCAGCCTCAGGTAGTTGCTCCATCAGCCATTGGCGACACTGCGCGATGGCTTGAGGGTGAGCATAGACTTTGCTTATATCTTCGAGCCGCTTCTCTTTACTGAGTAAATAATGGTGTATGCGTAATGTGACTTCGCCATTAATTTTTAACGGTGAGGAAATAAACCGGTCTAAGGTATGCGAGACCATACCTTCGGTTGAATTTTCTACTGGCACTACACCGTAACAGGCATGCGAGGTTTCAACAGCATGAAAAACATCGGCGATGGTACTCATCGGATGAAGCTCAACGCTGCCACCAAACTGTTTTTGAGCCGCCGCTTGAGTAAAAGAGCCTTCAGGACCGAGATAAGCCACTTGTAAAGGTTTTTCAGCTGCCAGACATGCAGACATGATTTCACGAAATAATCTGGCCACCTCAGCAGAAGCTAATGGGCCCTCATTCCGTTCCATCACCGTTCTTAGCACCATCGCTTCGCGTTCAGGACGATAAAAATCGGCCTGTTCACCACTATCCATTTTTATCCGGGCAACTTCCTGTGCCATCGCCGCTCGGTCATTCAGCAATTGCTGGATTTTTAAATCGATATCATCAATTTTTTGACGAATATTGGCTAAGGCTTCTTTTTCATTCATTGGCAATAATTACCCGTGCTTACGCTCAAATTCATTCATGAAACTGATCAGTGCATCGACACCCGCTTCTGGCATAGCGTTGTATATGCTTGCACGCATACCACCCAAGTCTCGATGACCTTTGAGTGTCAGTAACTTGTGTTCTGCGGCTTGCTGCAAAAACAGTTTATCAAGCTTATCATCTGCCAATGTAAAGGGGACATTCATCCACGAACGATATCGAATATCGACAGGATTACTGTAAAAGTCACTTCCATCAATGGTGGCATATAGCTTAGCTGCTTTACGTTTGTTTAGTGCAGCCATTGCCTCTAATCCACCCTGCTGCTTCAACCAGTCAAAAACTAAACCAGCTAAATACCAGCTATATGTGGCTGGTGTGTTAAACATTGATCCGTTATCGGCATGGGTTTTGTAGTTGAGCATGGTCGGTGTACCAGGCAATACATCACCCAGTAAATCCTTGCGAATAATGACAATGCACAAACCAGCGGGACCAATGTTTTTCTGTGCGCCTGCGTAGATCATACCGAATTGCGACACATCAATCGGACGCGACAAAATGGTCGATGACAAGTCAGCGACTAACGGCACATCTCCAACATCAGGAATCTCCGCAAACTCAAGTCCATGTATGGTTTCATTAGGTGTGTAATGAACATACGCAGCCTGATCTGACAGAGACCACTCGCTTGGGTTGGCAATTGTGGTGAAATGGTTAGCTGTTGAATCTGTAACAATATTCACATCACAAAACTGTCTAGCCTCAGCGATTGCTTTGGTAGACCACGCTCCAGTATTGAAATAGTCCGCTGTTTTTTTTCCACGCAACAGATTCATTGGAATCATGGGAAACTGTAGCGATGCTCCGCCCTGTAAAAACAACACAGCGTAGTCATCAGAAATGCCCATTAATTCACGAAGATCAGTTTCAGCTTGCTCAGCAATGCGAGTGTATTCTGGTCCGCGATGGCTCATCTCCATCACAGACATACCTGTTCCATTCCAATCCAGCATTTCCTGCTGAGCCCGTTCCATGACGGCATCAGGCAACATCGCAGGGCCAGCACTAAAATTATAAGCTCTCAAATTTATTCTTCTGTTGTTTCGTCAGTATCATCCGCATCGTCGATCGCTAAATCGACATCTGGGTCTTCATCTTCAATAACGCGTTCCAAACCGACGAGTTTTTCACCATTGCTGAGATTAATTAATCGAACACCTTGCGTGTTTCGTCCGACCAAAGACACATCTTTCACCGGTGTTCTAACCAAAGTGCCACCATTAGTGATTAACATGATTTGATGTTCATCACAGACCTGTACAGCCCCGACCACACAGCCATTTCGTTCAGATGTCTGAATTGAAATGATGCCTTGTCCACCACGGCCTTGTACACGATATTCAGCCAGATTAGTGCGTTTACCGTAACCAAATTCGGTCGCTGTTAGAATCGCACCGTCTTCTTCAGCAATAATCAGAGAAATAATTTTCTCATCATCGCCGATACGCATACCACGTACACCACGAGAAACACGTCCCATTGAGCGGACATCTGTTTCAGCAAACCGGATAACCTTACCGGTATTACTAAATAACATCACATCAGAATGTCCATTAGTGACAGCCACATCGATCAACTGGTCGTCTTCTTTCAGATCTACGGCAATAATGCCGTTTGCACGCGGGCGTGAATAATCTACCAGAGGTGTTTTCTTAACCGTACCTGATGCTGTCGCCATGAAAATAAACTTATCCGCTTCAAACTCACGAATAGGTAGAACAGCATTAATCTTTTCACCTTCTTCTAACGGTAATAAGTTAATGATGGGTTTACCCCGTGAAGCGCGGCTTCCTTGTGGCAGTTCATAGACTTTTTTCCAATACACTTTACCGGCGCTGGAGAAACATAAAAGCGTGTCATGTGTATTGGCAATAAACAAATGCTCAATGAAATCTTCATCTTTCATGGCAGTCGCCGCTTTACCTTTACCACCACGCTTTTGTGCCTGATACGTATCAAGCTGTTGGGTTTTGGCATAACCAGCGTGCGACAGTGTGACCACCATTTCCTCTTCGGTGATTAAATCTTCAAGCGTTAGATCAAGATGATTGGCCAGAATTTCTGTACGACGCTCATCACCATATTCCGCATTAATAGCAACTAACTCTTCGCGAATCACCGCCATCAAATTATCCGGATCACTCAAAATAGCTAACAACTCTGCAATGACCTCCAGAACTTCTCGGTACTCTTGCAGAATCTTATCTTGTTCCAGACCTGTTAGGCGGTGCAAGCGCATATCCAAAATAGCTTGTGCCTGGACTGGCGATAGGTGATAGAGATTGTTCACCAGGCCGTATTGTTCAGCCAGATCCTCTGGACGAGAAGCTTCTGCGCCAGCAGCACCTAACATCTCCAGAATCATGCCTGAAGCCCATCCTTTTGCTAACAGAGCTTCTTTTGCTTCAGCAGGGTTGGGAGAAGCTTTAATAAGCTCGATAACTTCATCAATATTGGCTAATGCGGTTGCCAGACCTTCTAATACGTGTGCACGCTCACGCGCTTTTCTGAGATCATAAATCGAGCGACGTGTCACGACTTCACGACGGTGGCGAATGAAGGCATCCAGAATTTCTTTCAGGTTAAGCGTACGAGGCTGTCCATCGACAATCGCAACCATGTTGATGCCGAATACAGTTTGCATCTGTGTCTGCTGATACAAATTGTTGAGGATGACCTCAGGGACTTCACCACGCTTAAGGACAATCACCATGCGCATACCGTCTTTGTCAGACTCATCGCGCAATGCTGAGATCCCTTCAATTTTTTTATCTTTAACAAGCTCGGCGATTTTTTCTAATAATCGGGCTTTGTTGACCTGGTAAGGCAGTTCTTTAACAACAATACTCTGTTGACCTGAAGCCTCATTGGTCTCAATGTCAGCACGCGCACGAATGTGTACTCGGCCACGACCAGTTTGATACGCTTCAGCAATACCACGAGCCCCATTAATGATGCCCGAAGTCGGGAAATCAGGCCCCGGCACATATTCCATTAACTCATGTGTTGTGACATCTGGATTATCGATAATGGCAATACAGGCATTCAGAATTTCTGTGAGATTGTGAGGCGGAATATTGGTTGCCATACCCACCGCAATACCAGAAGAACCGTTGACCAGAAGTGCTGGAATTTTTGTTGGTAGTACCGCAGGCTCTGACTCTGACTCGTCATAGTTGGGAACAAAGTCAACGGTTTCTTTTTCAAGGTCGGCCAGCATTTCATGAGCAATTTTTGCCATGCGTACTTCGGTATAACGCATCGCTGCCGGAGGGTCTCCATCCACTGAACCAAAGTTACCTTGCCCATCGACCAGCATGTATCGCATGGAAAATGGCTGAGCCATACGCACCATAGTGTCATAAACAGCCGTATCACCATGAGGATGATATTTACCGATAACATCACCGACAATACGGGCAGACTTTTTATATGGGCTGTTCCAGCTATTACCCAGTTCTCTCATCGCGTAGAGAACACGACGATGAACAGGTTTTAATCCATCACGAACATCCGGTAGCGCACGTCCCACGATAACGCTCATCGCGTAGTCAAGGTACGACTGCTTCATCTCGGTTTCGATACCTATCGAATCCAGTTCTAAGGCAATTTCACTCATTTATTAACCGTCCAAATAAAGCATAAGGCTACAAATGCTGTTGCTCAGTATGATTATTCTGAACACATTTGTAGCGTAGCCAGTTCTACATAGTATGGTTTACCAACCAGCTTCAGAAGAGGAAACCAGTCGAAAGAATTCCAGCCACAACGTTGAGAAAAACACCAACTTCTTCGTCGTGCTCTGGAAAACACACTCACGCCAGAATCCGGGTAAACGTGTCTAAACCACCAAACCTCTTATCCTACCACTAAAGCCTATATCCTGCACGCTAAAGTCAAGATGCTACCTAGCATCTACTTTTGAAAAATATGCGCTTAAATCCTGCTCTAAAGTCGTTAGAAGTTCTTCGGTTCCTTGTTTCCAGCCAGTAACAACATGACTCGGGGTGGCTTGTTCAATGTCGACATCCACGCGTAACCCTGTCTGAAATAACAATTTTTCCGGGTTGTCGGCAGGTGACATAAAGAACTGCATTTCAATGACTGATTGTGGAGAATAGGCAGGACGTTTTTCGCCGTAAAAAGCCGTGACCGCGGCATCCATCACAAAATCCGCGGGTATAGAATCATCTGTAACCACATGACTGAATTGACCACTTTTTTGTAACCAGCGTTTAACGATATTGGTGAACATCACCTCAGGGTCAACCAGAAACTGATGAGGCTCAATAGCTTTATATTCATTTTCACCGATTCGAAAGATTAAGGTTTTACTTCTGAAATGAGGTACAACACGGACTGGCTTCAGCAGTAATACACGCTCTGCTGGGAAGTCAGAGGCTATATCTGTGCGGTCTACGTCCAGTGCATAATATCGCGGTGTCATGTCGACATCTTTTTCTTCACCACCCCAGCTAAAGCACGAGCTTAAAAACAGTGATGACAACATAATAAAAACAGAAAAAATCAATCGTGAGTGTAAAGTCAACATACTTCCTTTTGGGTTAATTTGTTGTGTCATTAAAAACCGGGCAATGACTGCCGATATAATAGACGCTAATCACCTTTTCGCTCAATGAGATTATTATGGAAAAGCTAAAAGCTAAAATCAGAGATGTTAATGACTTTCCTTCACCAGGCATCGTGTTCAAAGACATCACCCCTCTGGTACAGGACCCCATCTTGTTGAGAGAATGTGTAGCAGCATTAATTCAACCATACAAGGGAAAGGCGATAACCGCTGTCGCAGGAATGGAAGCAAGAGGCTTTATTTTTGGTTCATTAGCAGCATGGGAATTGGGTGTTGGATTTATTCCACTGCGTAAGCCAGGTAAATTACCTTACGATGTTCAACGTATCGACTATGATCTTGAATATGGTTCAGCTGCTCTGGAAGCACATATCGACGCAATTAAAGCTGGCGATAAAATACTAGTCATAGATGATGTCCTGGCCACAGGGGGTACGGCACGAGCCAGCTGTGAACTTATACAAAACTTAGGGGGCGAGGTGGTTGCCTGTGCCTTTGTCATGGAGCTTGGTTTTTTGCATGGTCGTGATGTTCTAGCCCCATACCCTATCCACACTCTAATAAGCTATTAAGATTATGTTGAAACTCTTTATCGCCGCACTCTTAGTCTCGTCACCTTTATTTGCTGAAGAATTTCAGGCCCCCGTTACCGATACAAATTGGCAAGTCATTGAATCACCGCTTGAGTGTTCATTAATGCAAACCATTCCCAGTTTTGGCAAAGCCGGTTTTTATAGACGAAATGGACAACCTTTACAACTGACGTTTGATACCGATAATCAACCTGCTGAAAACAGTCATGTGTTATTTGAAATGTCTGCAGCGCCGTGGCAGAACACTGAGGAGTTTGACACTTTAAAGCGTATACCCACCTCTTCAGGACAAAGACAATTCCAAATTGAAGGCCCCCTGGCACAACAAGCACTCGTAAAAATGCAGGATGGCCGCTTCCCTATCATTCGTTACCGTTCTCAAGCATACGCTGATGACATCACTGTAAAGTTATCCACCATTAAGTTCAGTGACTCATTGCCAGCGTTTCAGCAGTGCTTAAACAACCTCTACCCAGATAGTTTTTCTGAGGTAAGAAAACTGACTGTTTATTTTGAGTCGGAAAAGGCCAATTTGGATAAAGCCTCACTTCAAGCGCTTACTCGTGTAGCAGAGTACGTAAAAGTGGATGACAGTGTCAGTCAAATCATCATCACCAGTCACACTGACAGTTTTGGTCGCAAACGTTTAAATGTCCCACTTTCAGAGGCAAGAGCAAAAACCATACGAGACTTTTTTGTCGGCCAATATGAGATACCGGCAGAAAAAATTATCATGCGGTCGTTTGTCGATCATGATCCCGCAGCTACGAATAAAACCGCTAAAGGGCGTGCTTATAATCGTCGCGCTGAAATCGAATTAATCCGGTAAAAGGCTTTTCGGCGAAGCCAATTAGTGTCACCATTACATTCCGTTTAATCGTGCTCCAGTGAGCTAAAGGAAGAGAATGAATCACGAAGCAGTCATGGCACTGTCAGTCATTGGAATTATCGCCATTGTATGTCAATGGCTAGCTTGGTGGATAAAACTGCCTGCCATCGTCCTGTTACTGATCGCGGGTATTGTTCTGGGGCCTGTGACAGGTTGGTTGGACCCCGAGGCGTTATTCGGTGACCTGCTCTTCCCTACTGTCTCACTTGCTGTGGCTGTCATCCTGTTCGAAGGAAGCCTGACCCTCAAGTTTGAAGAAATTCGAGGACTTCAAAAAGTCGTCCGCAATATTTTGACGCTGGGTGTGATGATCACCTGGTCTGCCATCGCGATCGCGACCCATCTTTTATTAGATTTCCCCTGGGCGCTGGCTATTTTATTCGGTGCCATTATGGTCGTGACCGGTCCGACTGTTATCGTCCCTATGCTCAGGACTGTGCGTCCCAATGCCAAAATCTCTAATATTTTACGTTGGGAAGGTATTGTTATCGATCCATTAGGTGCGATTCTGGCCGTTTTAGTATTTGAAGTACTCTTATCTATCCAGCTTCAGGGGCATGCCGAAGTCGGACATACCCTTTACATGTTTGCTAAAACGATTGTAGTGGGCCTCAGCATTGGTGCTATCGCTGGTTACAGTTTTGGCCTGTTACTACGCCGTCATCTATTACCTGAGTATCTGCATAATGTGGCAGCCCTGGCGCTGGTATTTGGTACCTTTGCTGTGTCCAACGAAATCTCTGAAGAATCAGGCTTGCTGACGGTTACCGTGCTGGGTATCTGGTTAGCCAATATGAAAAATGTTCAGGTAGAAAATATCTTAGACTTCAAAGAAGATCTGAGTATTTTCCTGATTTCAGGCTTATTTATTCTGCTGGCTGCACGCCTTAATCTGGACTCATTCACTCAACTGGGTCTGGGCGCGGTTATTTTATTTTTATTTATTCAGTTTGTTGTGCGTCCCGTCAAAGTGTTTGTCTGTTCCATCGGCTCAGACTTAACTTGGCAAGAGAAAGCGATGATTAGCTGGATTGGACCGCGCGGTATTGTAGCTGCAGCCGTTACGGCATTATTTGCTCTGCGTTTACAAGATATCGGTTACGAAAAAGCCGACCTGTTAGTACCCTTATCGTTTGCCATCATTATCGGTACAGTTCTGGTGCAAGGTGCCACAGCTAAATTTATTGCAAAACGTCTCGGTGTGGCAGAGCCAGAAGATAGTGGTTTCCTGATTGTGGGTGCCAACTCTGTCGCGCGTGTGGTGGCACAGGCACTCAACGATAACGGCTTCAGAACTCGTCTTACTGATGGTAGCTGGAGTAATGTCAAAGAGGCTCGAATGAAAGGCATGGATACCTACTACGGTAATGCCGTTTCTGAACATGCCGATCGACACTTGGATCTGATTGGTCTTGGCCAGATACTTGCCCTGACACCACAAAGTGAACTCAACGCTTTAGCCTGTATGCGTTATAAGTCAGAATTCGGCAGCAACCGCGTTTACTTTCTATCAACGGATAAAGAAAAAGATAAGGAACGCAGTGTTGTTAAATCACGAAAAGCAATAAGTCATGACTCTCATGTCTTGTTTGGCAGTGAAATCACTTATGCCAAAATGGCCAGCCTGATTTCCCAAGGTGCCAAAATCAAACAAACTAAATTAACTGAAAACTTCAGTTTCGCTGATTACTTGCGTGAGCATGGTCGTCGTGTGACACCGTTATTTGCCTTCAATCCTCGGAAACGTCTGCGATTTTTCACCGCAGCAGAATCATTACAGCCTGAAATGGGGTGGACTATTGTGGCCTTAGTGCAAGATGAAACTGATCTGACGCCAGCAGAAATGAGTGCACCAGAAGTTGATGGTAGTCTTGATGAAAATCGTTTACCAACATAACAAAAGAATTCAGCTTTCAGGCCGATATATCAACTAGGAACACTGAGTTGAAGTAAGGGTAAAGTTATACCATGGCTGAAGACAATAACGACATTCTTGAAGAAGAAACAGAGACACCTCCCACATCAGACGACACACCTGAGCGAGAGGTGGATCCTGAAGATAACAATACAGCCAAAGCCAACAGCAAAGATAAGCCATTGTTATTTGGCTTATCAAAATCACTGTTAATAAAAATAGGGCTCGGTGTAGCTGCCCTCTTGCTTATCACAGGCTTAGCCCTATTTTTTCTGATGGATTCTTCAGATACAGAGGAAGAAGCAGAACCTATTTTGCTGGATGCTCCCACGGATTCAGACAATGAAGATACGGATAACCTCTCATCAGCAGATGAACAAAGCGCTGTCTTACCTGAAGTGGATATCAATCTAGAAGATGACGAAGAAGAAGGTGTGGTCTTACCGACAGTGGTAAAAAAACAAACGGATGAAAATGGCAACGTCATCCCAACAGAAAACCTTATTGACCCCATGCCTGGTGATGAGCCCCCTTTGAACGAAAATACTGCTTCAAGCGAAATGGCCAACCAGCAAAATAATGAAGCGGACACATTACCATCCATCACAACGGATTCCACAGACGCCAATATTGACGGTAGTTCACCTGACAAATTGCTGAAAGAAGTGATGGCATTACAACAACAGCTCAATAAGCAGCAGTCGACTAATCAAGAACTGATCAGGCAGATACAAGAATTATCAAATGAAAATAAATCGCTGAAAAATGAAGATCTAACAGCAAGCAATTATGTGGCACCGGCGGCACCTTCATTCACAGATAATAATGAAGCTCAGTCAGATAACGATAAACCCATTCAGTACCAGGACTATCGTTATAGCCAGCAACACAAACTCAATATAGGGCCACAATGGGGTGAGGTTAACCCCAATCTAGACAAGTGATGATTATTGCCACATTGCTAACAATTGCTGGGTTACGTGTTGATAGTCATTTGCTTTTGTGATGGCTGTAATCATGGCCACTGAGCCTACCCCAGTTTTTCTGAGCTGCTCAGCTCTTTCAACATTAATGCCACCAATAGCCACGATGGGATAATGCCCGTTCAATAAATCAACCCACTGCTGCAGACGCTCAATACCCTGTGGCGAGAAAGGCATTTGTTTGCTGGTCGTTTCATAGATGGGACCTAAAGCAATATAACTTGGATTCACCGCCAGCGCTCTGGCAAGCTCCCAATATGAATGAGTAGAGACACCTAATCTCAAACCAGCCTCTGAAATCTGCTTTATATTCGCATCATGCAGGTCTTCCTGACCAAGGTGAACACCATAAGCGCCAGCTTCAATCGCCATTTCCCAGTGATCGTTGACGAAAAAATGAACAGGTTTGTTTGCTACCGTACTCATGGCTGACTGCAGATGCTGCTGTATTAAGTCTTGATCAGCCTCTTTCACTCTTAACTGTATCGTTTTGATACCTTCATCAACCAGCTTTTTAACCCAATCAGCACTCTCCACGACCGGATAAATACCAAGCTCAGGACAAGTTGGAAATTCCAATGTTTGACCAATCAACTCAGGCTGATAACACAATTTGGGAAAATCAACTAACGCGATATCTTGCTGGCTATGATGAATAAGCTGGTATGGCCCCACTTTGTGTGAAAGCCTTATGCCACGTGCGACATAGGCTTTGGCTAATACCATAGCATCTCGTATATCTTGTCCTGATGCTAAATGTGAAGCCAGAGATGAAGCCATAACGCATCCTGTTCCTCTTACCTGAACAGCTGTTTTTTCGTTATAGAGATAAAAATCAGCTAATGTAGAAGAAACGAAATCTATGGCCAAAGCATTGTCGCTATGCCCACCTTTAACTAAACAGACATCAACACCTTCTTGACGCAGTAGTTGTGCACCCATCTCTACACTGATATCAGGCTTTGTGAGCGCATAGAGCTCAGGCAAGTTGGGGGTCACCACCGTCACCAGAGGCAAAATCTCTTTATAGATGTAATTTTTGACATCCTCCGGTACAGTCATGCCACCACTGGTACTCCCAAGTACGGGATCAAAAATAACCGGACCGTTAAATTTATTCAGAATATCTTTGATACATTTAGCTATCTCAAGATGTGGAATTAGACCTATCTTTATCGCTTTAATATCAAAGTCTGCCTGACAATTTTCAAACTGTGCTTTCACTTTAGCAGGACTGACTAGGCCAAACTCTGTTAATCCTTCTGCACTTTGTTCTGTTAAGCCAGTAATTAATGAGAGTGGATGGCAACCATGATTCAGAACCGTCATGATATCTGCCGACATGCCAGCACAACCTTGGGGATCCAATCCTCCAATCAGTAAAACAGCCGGTTTTTGATTCTGTGTGGCGTCCACGTATTACCTCATGTGAATAATTCTTTAGAGCGCGCTTTGAAATAAGCACTCTGTATTGCTGGCATCACCTTATTTGCCGGCCGATACTTAGGCATGTTGTTGCCAAATGGGCTGATCTAAGGTGGGTGTGCTAGGTTTGGCATTGTCGCGTTTAGGCATAACACCGGCTTCATAAGCCAAACGACCGGCATTGATGGCATCAGCAAAGGCATGAGCCATTGTCTCTGGCTCAAGCGCTTCTGCAATCGCTGTATTTAACAGAATGCCATCGTAGCCTAGCTCAAGAGCTTGAACCGCGTCAGAAGGTTTACCAATGCCCGCATCAACTAATAAAGTCATTTCTGGCAAACGTTCACGTAATGTCTTTAAGGCATAAGGATTGAGTAATCCCTGACCGGTGCCGATAGGCGCGCCCCAAGGCATTAATACTTCACAACCCAACTCTGCCAGTTTCTGACATAACACCAGATCATCCGTGCAGTATGGAAACACCTTAAATCCATCTTCTATCAGTATTTTGGTCGCTTCAACTAAGGCAAAGGGATCAGGTTGCAGGTTATAACTATCACCCAACACTTCAAGCTTAACCCAGTCGGTATCAAATAACTCTCTGGCCATATGTGCGGTGTTAACGGCTTCTTTGACGCTATAACAACCTGCCGTATTAGGTAAAAGATGGCAGTTGAGCTGTTCAATCATCTGCCAGAACTGATCACCACTTTGTTTATCTGCTGATGTCTGCCGACGCAGTGAGACGGTAATGACTTCCGCCTGAGATGCTTTAATGGCATCGATCATCACTTTTGGTGATGGATATAACGCTGTGCCAATAAATAATCGACTACTGAGTGTTTGTCCATAGACTTGCCAATCAGATGCTTTCATCTCAACCTCCACTTATTGGAGACACAATATCAATACGATCTCCATCATGAATCACTACATCCTGCCAGCGAGATTTAGGTAGCAGTTCATCATTAATAACAATCACAAAACGGCCCTGCACTTGTTGACTTTCAACAAACTGTGCCACGGTGTGTTCTGCATCGATATCCAGTAACTCACCATTGAATTGAATCTGTACGATTACATTAGACGTCATACAACGCTCCAAATTGTATTTGCCCACTTTGCCGTGCTAACAAATGACATAAATCATCAATAACGGCCGGAGCAAACAAATAGCCATGTCGATAAAAACCATTGATAACGTAACCCCAGTCGGTTCGTCTTATCGTGGGAAGATTATCGGGAAGGCCAGGTCGACAATGTGCAGCCATTTCCAGAATGCGTGCTTCAGCAAAGCCTTTATGCAAGCTGTACAAGGCCGACATTAACTCCAAACCACTTCTGACGGTTAGCTGAGAGCGATCATCACTTTCTATCACAGTGGCACCCAGTACATACTCGTTATTTGGACGTGGCGCCAAGTAAAACGGGTAACGTGGATGCATCAATCGTATCGCGTGTTTGAAGTTCACTTCAGGCGCTGATACACGAATCACTTCGCCTCGCACACTGCGTAATTCGGCTAAATTTGCTTTGCCACCGTTGCCACGACAATCCAGCACAGCATCAAAGCTTTCTGCTGAACACTGCAGATAACGTTGTGTGAGCTTTTCGATCTCGGTCGAATTCAACTCACCGATCTCATCCGTTATCACCCACTGGGCATGCAACTCAAGGAACGAAGTCAATTGCTGATAAAGCTGGCGATTATCAATGCATGACTCTTTTTCAAACCACATGGCTTGATCGAAGCGTTCAGCTAATTCTGGCTCGCGCAAACTCAGTGCCGCTTTATCCAGCTGAACATAATCACTGTCTGCCAGCACATGTTTGGCCCGTCTATCAAACCGTTCCATTTCGGCTTTATCACCCTGATGTGCTACGACTAAAGTGCCTTCATTCTGATAAAACACCCGGGCTTCTAACTCGCTGAGCCATTTAGGCCATAGCTGATAAGAACGCATACCAATCGTTTTCACTAAGGGTTCAGCTGTCACCGCTTCAGTTAATGGTGCAACCATCGAAGCGGCGACAAAACCAGCACTATCGCTACCGGTTTTGTCGTCTTTCGATAACAATGTCACTTGATAGCCTGCCCGAATCAGACGCCAAGCTGTCAGGCGTCCGATCAGGCCACTACCGATGATGAGATAATGGCTCATCAAACCTGGCGATAAATTTTGCTGCCGCCTTCCTTGAATTCCTGAGATTTCTCAGCAAAGGCCGCTTTCACGTCATGTGAAATTTTCATTGAACAAAACTTCGGACCACACATTGAACAAAAGTGAGCCACTTTTGCTTTAGGTTGTGGCAAAGTTTCATCGTGATATTCACGTGCTGTATCCGGATCCAGACCCAAATTAAATTGATCTTCCCAACGGAATTCAAAACGGGCTTTTGATATCGCGTCATCACGGATTTGTGCACCCGGATGACCTTTACCTAAATCCGCTGCATGGGCTGCAATTTTGTAGGTAATGATGCCGGTTTTGACGTCATCTTTATTTGGCAGACCGAGATGCTCTTTTGGCGTGACATAACACAGCATCGCCGTGCCAAACCAGCCAATCATGGCTGCACCGATACCAGAAGTAATATGGTCATAACCAGGTGCAATATCGGTCACCAGTGGACCCAAGGTGTAGAACGGTGCTTCATGACACCACTCCAATTGCAGATCCATATTTTCTTTGATCTTATGCATCGGAACATGACCCGGACCTTCGATCATGACTTGCACATCATGCTTCCAGGCAATCGTGGTCAATTCACCTAAGGTTTTTAATTCCGCCAGCTGGGCTTCATCATTCGCATCAGCCTGAGAACCGGGACGTAAACCATCCCCTAATGAAAATGACACGTCATAGGCTTTCATGATTTCGCAGATATCTTCGAAATGCGTGTAGAGGAAGCTCTCCTCATGGTGAGCCAGACACCACGCTGCCATAATCGAACCACCACGTGAAACGATACCTGTTGTGCGATTGACGGTCAGAGGAATATGAGACAAGCGAACACCCGCATGGATCGTGAAATAATCGACGCCCTGCTCAGCTTGTTCAATCAAAGTATCTCTGAACACTTCCCAAGTCAGATCTTCAGCCACGCCATTAACCTTTTCCAGTGCTTGGTAAATCGGCACAGTTCCTACTGGCACAGGTGAGTTACGGATGATCCACTCACGGGTTTGATGGATATGTTTACCTGTCGATAAATCCATAATGGTGTCACCACCCCAGCGGGTGCTCCACACCATTTTTTCGACTTCTTCCTCAATTGAGGAGGTAGTCGCTGAGTTACCAATATTGGCATTTATTTTTACCAGAAAATTACGGCCGATGATCATCGGTTCGGTTTCAGGGTGATTGATATTGGCTGGGATAATGGCGCGACCTTCTGCCACTTCTTTACGGACAAACTCTGCCGTAATGTAGTGTTCCATATTCTCAGGTAACTCACCACGCTGGGCTAACGCTTCACGTCCCATACTTTCACGAATAGCAATGTATTCCATTTCTGGTGTGATAATACCTTGGCGTGCATAGTGCATTTGGCTGACGTTTTTACCGGCTTTCGCTTTGCGTGGTAAGCGACGATGATCGAACAAAGGAATATCAAAGTCCTGAGCATCTTGCTCACGTGTGTAGGCTGAACTGAACTCGGCTAATTGTTCAGTATCATCACGCTCATCAATCCACGTTTGGCGAATGAGTGGCAATCCTTTTTCAATATCAATGGTTGCTTTGGGATCGGTGTATAAACCTGATGTGTCATATACGACAACAGGCTCGTTGGGAATAGCCGCCAATTCAGGATTGGCATTTGGTGTATCAGTCAAATGAATCTGACGAAATGGCACTAGTAAGTCGTCGCGACTACCTTTGATGTAAAACTTCTCACTCCCCGCCAAAGGCTCAGTCGTAATGCCGCTACGGTCTTTAATGTTAATAACTTTATTGGATTGTGTAGACACGTTTCTTCCCCTAAATGAAAACCACGACGGGGAAGATGAGATCGTTGCGCGAAAGCGAACAAGAAAACAGACACCAAACGAAAATGGATCTCGAGTGCAAAACAGGTGTCCTGCTTGTTTCCTACGGAGGTTCTAGCCTCTTCAGGTTCAACGGGTTTCATCTCAGCCTTTCCGGATTATTCCGGTCGGGCACCCCGACAAGTGCTTCGCATGGTAAATCAAAAAGGATTTTTTACACAAGCCTCATCTGGCACAATGGTCTACTATTTTTTCTCCAAACACGCAGGCAGCATCAGGTTCATGGCTAATAAAAAAGACGACTCTGAAGAAGATGAATTTGCATTATTCCGAGAGGAAATGCGCGATGCCATCCGTATACGCCAAAACCGTCTGATTCATAACAAACCGAAACCGGTTGCTAAAGCCATTCGCCAAAAAATCATGGATGATGAATATCAGGGAGAAACCTTCTCAGATATGTTTTCTCCAGAGACGGTTGGTAATGAAGAATATCTTGAATACCGTGGTCCAGGAATTCAACACAAACTGTTTAGTAAGCTTCGTAATGGCAAAGTCCATATCGAAGCAGAGTTAGATTTACATGGCATGACCATTGCCAAAGCCGAACCATCATTGTCTGAGTTTCTGGAGTTTTGCCAGCGACAACAAATCCGCTGTGTACGCATCATCCACGGAAAAGGCTGGGGTTCGCGTGATAATAAACCCGTCTTAAAAAGCAAACTGAATCATTGGCTGCGCCAAAGTGAGATTGTGCTTGCGTTCTGTAGTGCAACTATCGACGATGGCGGCACGGGCGCGTTGTATGTTCTTCTGAAAAGGTTGTTTCAAGAATAAGTAACCTAATAAGCCATACACAACAAAGGCATGAAAAATGGATTCATTGAGTACAGGCATCGGAAAAGTAGCACTTAGAACGGCTCTAGACAAAGTAATAAAAACTTATAGAAACAATAAGTTTGATAAATTAATTAAACGATTAGAGACAGGTGAAATAAATTTAACTGATAATGAACTCCAATCAGACGATTTTATTGCTTGTTTCATTAAAACCATTGATGCTATTGATAAAGCTATTTCAAAAGAAAAGGTAGCTATTTTAGAGAACTTGTTTATTAATGGCATCGAAACTCAAGTAATTCGAAATACACCCACGTTGTATGAAGAGACTCTTACTATCATTTCTGACTTATCTATTCGCGAAATAGAAATCCTATTCATTCTAAGTGAAGAGCTAAGCATCGAAGAAGCTCAAGAAGAATCAACCATTGTTCTTGAGCGTAATCAAAAAGCAAAAAAACGTATATGCCAACGCTATAATATTTCTGCTGTTTATACAGCGGCTTTGCTGCATCGACTAGAAAGAACAGGCTTGATTGTTGATGGCAATTTTATTGGTGGTCCTGAGTATTTTATGTCTCCTCTCTACCAAGAAATCAAAAAATTAATCCACTATGAAATCTGGCAAAGTTAAATAAATCATCTTTATTTATCTGATTGACTGGAAACAACAAAACAAGGCTGCTTGTTCTGCTTAAGAAACAGGCATAGTTTTTTTGCCTCAGGCTTAGCTGCAAAATTACCCAGTTGTAGACGATAAAAATCTGGCTTAACAGTATCTTCAACGGGTTCGGTAATGGTGGTTTGGTATGTTTGCCCTCTCAAAGCAGCTTTGTTTGTTAGTTGGGCCAAGGCGATATTAACCTGTTCTCTAGACTTAAATGCCCCTACCTGCACACGATAAACAGTCACTGCTTGCGGTTTGTCATCAGACACCTTTTGTTCGGCTTTAACTTTATGAGTCTTTTCGGGCTTTTCGGTTGTGAGCGTCGTTAATTTGTCAGGCGCTGTTTGAACAGTAGATCGTGCCATTACTTCTGCCGTTGGCTGAACGACCTTAATGTCAGATTTTTCTGTGATTTCAGGTAATCCCGGTGGCGCATCGTTAATCGAATGATTGTCACGGTTAGTTAACATCAAAGCATTCGCTTTTTCGATCTGGCTAGCGCTTAGATCATCTTTCAGTTGTGCTTGTTTCACAATAGCCTGTGGGTGGTTTTGTTGACTCGCCAAGCTAAACCAGGAATAGGCAGTAACGTTATCCTGCCTGACACCATCGCCACTTAGTAGCATTTCACCCAGTTGGTATTGCGCATGAGCATCGCCTTTTCTGGCGGCTTTTTCAAACCATTGAAAGGCTTGTTCTTTTTGCTGTTTTATGACTGTTTTTGAGGTTTGTTTGTCTCTGAATGCCGCCGTCAACATATCTGCTTTGGCTAGCTCTTCAACCGTTAATCGGTTTCGTATTGCTAGTCGATCAATGGAGGCTTGTTTATGTTTCTTTTCACTGGCTAGGGTTAACCAGGAATAGGCAGCGGCATTGTCTTGTTTCACTCCCTGGCCGTTTAATAACATAATACCTAACATCCATTGCGCCTCAGCGATATTCTGCTCTGCCGCTTTATGCCATGCTTGATAAGCAGTATGAAAATCTCTGTTTTTATATGCCGCAATGCCATCCTGAACGTCGTCTGCAAAAGCAACGCCAGTATAAAACGCAAGTAGCAGCAATACGCCAGAAATTGACCATCGTGTTCTTTGCAGAGATGTTTTCATTGTGATGTGAACCTTCTCAACTGGCTGCTGAATATGAGGGATAGCGTAAAGACTTTTTCAACTAGTGAGAAGACGTTATTATTCTGACAATCCATCTGGGCAGTGAAACGATGACACCTGAACAACTACAGCAGTACCTGTATCAACACATTCCTTTATCAGCAGCCATGCAGGTTTCTGTCACAAGCTTGGCAGATGACCATGTCACACTCCAAGCCCCCCTGACGCCCAATATTAACTACCATGAAACCGTATTCGGTGGCAGTGCCTCAACATTAGCCATCTTATCTGCATGGTCACTGTTAAATACACGACTCCATAACGCCGATTTGGACTGCACACTAGTCATTCAACGAAACTCGATGGAATATGAAAAGCCAATAACGGGCGAGTTTACTGCGACTGCGTACATACCCATCACTGAAAACTGGGAAAAGTTTTTACGTACTTTTGCAAGAATGGGAAAAGCACGAATTACTGTGGTATCGACACTAAGACTTGAGACTGACCGTGTGGGTTTGTTTCAGGGTGAATTTGTGGCTCTGCAACGCTAACCATTAACACCATCTACGAATAGATCAAGTACAATCGTCGATTTTTTATTCTCTATAATAAACAGAACTCATCATGGCTGACGCAAGACCGATTGGTATATTTGACTCTGGTATCGGCGGCTTGCCTATTGCCAAACAGATTAGAGAACGCATGCCTAACGAGCATCTCATCTATTTGGCTGATACGCTGCATGCACCCTACGGTGAAAAAAGCGAAGCCTACATCCTCGAGCGTTCCGTCACGATTACCGAAGAGTTACTCAGTCGGCAAGTCAAGGCCATTGTAGTCGCTTGTAATACGGCGACACTGGTCAGTATTAAAACTCTTCGGGAACGTTATTCATTGCCGTTTATCGGCGTGGAGCCAGGGTTACGCCCGGCTGCATTGAATACAAAAACGGGCGTCATCGGTGTGTTAGCCACGGCAAAAACACTCACCAGCCAGTCATTTCATGATTTAGCTGAGCGCGTCGCTATGGGTGCTCGGATTGAAATACAACCCTGCCCTGATCTGGTGATTTTAGTAGAAACATTAGCGTTAAGTTATAAGGACACATACAACACCATTCAGCGTTATATACAGCCATTACTGGATAAAGGTGCCGATACGCTTATCCTTGGTTGTACGCATTTCACTCATCTCAAAGCCGTTATACAACAGGTTGCCGGACCGAATATCACCATCATCAGCACGGAAGAGGCTGTCGCCCGCGAGGTCGATAGACGATTAACCATGGACAATCTTCACGCTGAAGTATCTGATCTGGGTTCGGTACTGATGTTAAGTAATAGCCATAAAACAGGTTTTGAAAAACAAGTGACAACGTTGTGGGGTAAGGCTGATATACAACTTTTTTAAAGGCTTCAATTCATTCTGCAGGTAATGTTAAGTCAGTGAAGACGTGATCAGCTGCTTGTCTCATAAACACATCTTCTCTAAAGTTATCTACAAAACAGGCGTTTAGCGTAACATCCTCATAAAGCCAATAGATATAGCCACTTTGTTCTACTCGGCGACGCCAATTATATCGACACTGCACCCATCCCTCTTCCAATGCTGAAATCAGCCTGGGTGCAGACTGTGCTGTTTTATATGCCAATGTCCGCTCAGTCAGAGAAAAATGAAAGCGGTCAATATAAAAATCCTCAGTGTCTAAATGAAACTGAATACGCTTATGCTGCTCAGGCTCACCATGCATATCCAGCACAATGCGTTCATCCGCTAGTGTATTTGCTGAAGCAAGACACACCAAGGCTCTGTCAGGCTGATGCAAACGCTGTCGTTTATCAGCTTCACTGCGCTGACTTTTATCCCACTGTGTCAAGAAAGTTTGTACGATAAGCATATGATGATTACGTTTTGGATAAATCCATCTCAGTCAAATGCCCTTTTGTAGCCAACGCTGATGTTTTTGCTGCAATTACTGACAATTTTTCACCATCAACAAGCCCGGTTTGACGAGCTTTAGGGGCTTTTCTGTATGGGCGTCTCATGTAAGCTTCTTGGCCAGGCGGTTATCAGGGCTTTTAATAATGTTGCCAGTGGAATGGCAAAGAAAACACCCCACACACCCCATATTCCACCAAAAAACAAAACGGCAAGAATGATAGAAACAGGATGCAAATTGACAGCTTCTGAAAATAAAACCGGCACTAACACATTGCCATCAAGCGCCTGAATAATACCGTAAGCAATCAATATATAAGCAAACTGTTCGGTGAGCCCGAATTGAAATCCCGCTACCGCTGCAACAGGTAATGTAGCGACAGCAGCACCAATAAATGGAATTAACACAGAGAAGCCCACCAAGACAGCCAACAGTGCGGTGTATTGCAAGCCAAAGAATGAGAATGTCGCATAACTCACCGTACCAACAATCGCAATCTCGACCACTTTGCCACGCACATAATTAGCAATTTGATCATCCATTTCACTCCAGATGCGGTTCATCAGCCCACGTTTTTCCGGCATGAATGACAGTACAAATCCAACCAGTTTTTCCCGATCTTTCAGCATAAAGAAAACCAGAATAGGCACTAATACCAGATAGATAATCAAACCAATCACATTACCCAGCGAAGCAATAGACAAAGACACCGCCCTTTGCCCATAAACCGTGAATTGTTTTGCGGTGCTGGAAATCCAGCTTTGAATTTCATCAGGTTTGATTAAATTAGGATAATGATAATGAAGGTTGACCAGCCAGTCCTCACCATTGGACAACATGTTAGGCGTTTCCTGCACCAGGTTAACCAACTGATTCCACAACAATGGCATTAATAAAAAGCCCAAAGCCAACATCAAACCGATAAACCCGAGGAAGACTATGGCTACCGCCACCATATTGGGTACACGCCTGCGGGTCAGCATATTCACGACCCCCTGTAACAGGAAAGCAATCACCAACGCCGTAAAAAATGGCGCCAACATCCCGCCCAACCAGATAACCACAGCAAAGCCCAGCACTAAAACAATGAGCAGAATAACGGCTTCTTCATCAGAGAAATAACGTTCTGTCCATTTGCGTAAAATTGATCGCAGTGTCATTGGTCGCTTTATCCTCAGCTATAATTGATTCGCAATAGCGATATTCTGTCACATCAGAACTTAACACGTTGAGAAGAAATCAGCGATGACATAGATATCGTTCATCTTGAACCATGGAGTAATTATGCACAGCCTGGGGAAGAATATAAGCTACATTGATGGTGATAGCGTCCGCTTTTATACCCTCCCATACACCACGCGAATGGTCGTCATTCGCTTAGCAGATGGTTCGCTATGGTTGCATAGTCCCATTCAATTCACGTCTGATTTAGCTAAACAAATAGATGCACTGGGTGAAGTACGTTATTTGGTTGCACCCAATAAATTACATCATTTATTTTTAAAAGACTGGCAACAGCATTATCCATCAGCCTTAGTATTTGGCACAGAACAAGTCTGCCAGAAACGCCCGGATATTCACTTCAATGGTGTACTTACTGCTGATTGGGTTCCACCATGGCGTGATGACATATCACAGCTCTTATTTACAGGCTCAAAGGTGATGCAGGAGTGTGTGTTTTTTCATCGCAGCAGCAGAACACTCATTGTGACCGATTTAATTGACAACTTTCAGGCACACTCTTTCACTCCTATCAAGCGCTTGCTCGCTAAAATCGCCGGTGTTTTAGCCCCTAACGGCAAGATGCCGATTGACTGGCGATTAACGTTTAAGAAGCCAATTGCCCGCCAGCATCTGCAGCAAATTATTGACTGGCAGCCAGAAAAAATTGTCATGGCCCATGGTGAAGTGATTGAGGAGCAAGCAGTGACATTTTTAAAATCCTCATTTAGCTGGTTAAATCTGAGTTCCAGTACTAAGTAATCATGACGCTGATGAGTGATAATTTGATGATGTTTATAGTGACATCGATAGTACTGGCCCTTGCACCTGGGCCGGATAATCTTTATGTCATCTCACAATCAGCATTATACGGGGCCAGAACTGGGCTCATCATCACGCTGGGCTTATGCAGCGGTTTGATTATTCACATTGCGGCGGTAGTGTTTGGCCTGGCTACCTGGTTAATCACTTCACCCATGACATTTGTATGGCTAAAAATCATTGGGGCTGGCTATTTGCTCTATCTAGCATGGCGTGCATTCAGGACACCAGTAATAACAGCTTTGACTGATACAAAGAGATTAGACACTTCACTCAGCTTGCTTAGAATCGGATTCTTAATGAATGTCAGCAATCCTAAAGTAGCGCTTTTTTTCCTGGCATTTTTACCACAATTTATTGATACATCAGGCGTATCTGTATCGTGGCAAATTGTCTATTTAGGGCTGATATTTATGCTGACTGCATTGATGATATTCAGCGTTATGGCATTGACTGCAGCCAGTATGGGTAGGTGGTTAATTGCTTCCAGTCGAGCTCAGCGCATCTTGCAGTCACTCACCGCCCTTATCTTTACCTTATTAGCGGCTCGATTACTGTTTTATCAGCTATAACTGTCTATCGTAGTGCCAACTTTGGTGTCCGATGTAGCTTCTGACGAATTGACCGTGGTGTTGGATGGCGTAGCAATGGCTTGATCTTTTTCTGCTGCTTTTTCTTGTTGTTTTTTCAAGGCTTCCAGCTGTTGAATTTGAAGCTGAAGTAATTGAATTTGTTGTTGTATGGCTTCTGCTTGCTTTTCGGAATCTTCACCAGGATTTTTCAACAATGCTTTGAGCTCATTAAACAAGTCCACCATCTTTTTCTTTAAAGCCGCTATACGCGCCTCCAGAGATGAGCCTGTTGAGGCAGCGTGTTTAGTCGTCCCATTGCTTCGAACAGATGACAGATCAATATTCATATATGACTCCCTACCATGCCTCATTAGCGTCCATTATGTTTTGCATCGACAACAACATGTATTTCTTTAACATTTGTTTGAAAAAAACGAAAACATCTCTTTCTGCCATACACGATTTATGTGACAAAAATAGGTCTTCATAACTGAAATTATTTGCTCTATATTGATAGCTGTCACACATTAAATAGTTCAATAAAGACTCATATCGACCACGCTTGAAAACCTTTCCGCTGAATGTCGTGCCGTTCATATCACTGATGATTTTTATATTGATAATCAATATGTTGATATGGTTATTTTCTATTTTAGTGTTACATAAACAAAGACGATGGGATGCTCGCGTCGGGATACAACCGTGCTAACGACAGCACTATTACATGCGCAATCAATAAAATTGATGCGCCAAAAAGCGACTGCGTTTATCACATTAACAATTAATCATCAGCGATTAAGGGATAGAAAATGAGTGGAAATGAATCTCGCCTGCAAGCGATTTCAAACATTACAAACCGTCAAAAAACAACTGTTCACAAATCTGAACCGATAGATAAAATCTGGGCGACAGATGTTTTCAATCTGGCAAAAATGGAGGAAGCATTAAATAAGTCTGCCTTCAAAGCCTTTAAACAGACTGTTCAAACAGGTGCCCCATTAGATCCAGCCGTTGCCGATGTTGTGGCTGCAGCCATGAAAAACTGGGCCTTGTCTAAAGGTGTGAAGTTTTTCTCTCATATTTTCTACCCGATGACCAATATCACCGCAGAAAAACACGATGGTTTTATTGTGACCAATGCTGAAGGCAATGCGATTACAGAATTTTCTGGCAGCTTATTGATTAAGGGCGAGCCTGATGGTTCGTCTTTCCCTAACGGTAGCTTACGCATGACCAATGCGGCTCGAGGCTATACTGCTTGGGATCCAACCAGCCCTGCGTTCATTATGCACACAGAAAACGGCTCTACGTTGATGATCCCAAGTGTTTTCATGTCATGGACCGGTGAAGCACTTGATAAGAAAATCCCATTACTACGGTCCATCTCAGCCATGGATCGTGCGGCCAGGAAAGTGCTGGCTTTAATGGGTGAAACCGAGATTGCGCCGCTTAACTCAAGCTGTGGCGCTGAGCAAGAATATTTCCTGGTCGATAGTAATTTTGCTCTAGCACGTCCTGACCTGCTTTTAGCTGGTCGAACATTATTTGGCGCTGCACCAGCTAAAGGCCAACAGTTTGATGACCATTACTTCGGTGCTATCCCGGAACGTGTCCAGGTCTTTATGCAAGACTTCGAAGACCAGTTATACCGCTTAGGTATTCCTGCCAAAACGCACCATAACGAAGTCGCTCCCGGTCAATTTGAGATAGCCCCTTATTTTGAGTCAGCCAATATTGCTGCAGACCATCAACAATTAATGATGACCTTGATGAAAGCCACAGCAAAAAAACATGGCTTCATGTGTCTGCTACATGAAAAACCTTTTGCTGGTGTTAATGGCTCAGGCAAACACGTTAACTGGTCGGTCAGCAATGCCACACAAGGTAATTTATTAGATCCAGGTAAAACACCGCATGATAATCTGAATTTCTTATTATTCTGTGGCGCAGTTATTCGTGGTGTACACAAATACGGCCCCTTGCTTCGTGCGGTGATTGCTTCTGCTTCAAACGATCATCGTTTGGGTGCTAATGAAGCGCCTCCAGCGATTTTATCAGTCTATCTTGGTGACCAGTTAGAAAAAGTATTCCAGGATATTAAAGCGGGTGATATTGCGACCTCGAAAAAAGGTGGCGAGATGGATCTGGGCCTGTCACAAATTCTAAAATTTGAACGTGATCCAGGTGATCGTAACCGTACATCCCCTTTTGCTTTCACTGGTAATCGCTTTGAGTTCCGTGCTGTGGGTTCATCTCAATCGGTATCTGGCCCCTTAGTGGCCATGAATACAATGCTGGCTGACTCGCTTGACTGGATTGCTGAGAAATTAAAAGCTGAATTAGATAGCGGCAAAGATCAAACCACCGCAGTACTGGCCGTTCTGAAAGAGTTAATGGAACAACACGGTAATGTGGTATTTGGTGGCGATGGCTATTCTGAAGAATGGCACAAAGCGGCGGTAGACGTGCGTGGTCTGAAAAACTTACCGACTTCTGCTGATGCTCTGCCTTACCTTCGTGATGAGGCTATCCGTGAGTTATTCTCTCGCACTGGTGTATTCACACCTGTCGAACTGGAAAGCCGCTTTGAGGTATACGCCGAGCAATATATTCTTTCTATTGAAGTGGAAGCCAAGCTCGTAGTTGAGATGGCAAAAACGCTGATTTACCCATCCGCATCGCAGTATCTGACAGAACTGTCCGTCACCCATACCAGTATGGCGGACATGGGAATAGAGATGAATAATTCCGTGGTGAGTCTAATTGCTCAGGAAACCAATGCTATGTTGGCCACGGTCAGCGAACTTGAAGCGGCTTTAAATAAGCATGACTTTGATTCAATTGAAGCACATATGAACTTCTGTGCAAATGATATCCGTCAGTTGATGGATAAAGTGCGTTTACATGTTGATACGCTTGAAGGTGAAGTGGCTGACGACTTATGGCCACTGCCTAAATATCGCGAGATGTTATTTATCAAATAACTGATGTCATTGCTATTAAGGCCGCTTTAAGCGGCCTTTTCTTTTAGTGGTGTCATATCGTTTCTACAGATACTGCCAGGAGAATTCCGGTGCCACATTGTATTATCGAATATTCAACGAAACTGGCTGACATCACTTCAGCTGAGACATTAGTGAATACTGTTCATCAGGCAGCGATAGATTCTCTTTTATTCAAACCTGAGCATATCAAAACACGCAGTATTGCTTACCAAACGTTTAGGCTCGGCGATCATCACACACACTTTTTGCACGTGACTGTCAGACTGCATCAAGGGCGCACCCTGGAGCAAAAGAAACGTTTAAATAATTTAATCGTTGAACGGCTTTGTACAACATTACCTTTATTCGATATCACTATCACCGCAGAAACGGTGGAGATGGACACAACCACATACGTAAAAACAACATTAGCCTAACCCAGCGTTATGAATGACGTAGTTTCATCATGCCGGCAGCAAAAGATATTGCAACGCGTTTATTGTTTGAATGTTAATCTTAAGTCATACAGTAGCCGTCATGATTAAGCTTTAAAGTAAACATGACTTCATACTCGGAATGACATCTAGAAAAAAGCCTATTTATGAACCAGCAACCTAACAACCCACTGCATGGCATCACCCTCGAAACCATTGTCACTGAACTGGTCGATCATTATGGCTGGGAAGGTTTCGCTCATAGAATTAACCTGAACTGTTTTAAAAACGACCCTTCTATTAAGTCGTCATTAAAATTTCTGCGTCGAACAGATTGGGCAAGGAAAAAAGTCGAGCAACTTTATATCACTACATTCAAAAGGTAAGTCAGTGCCACACTGGATATATCTCGCCATTGCCATCATCGCTGAGGTCATTGCGACCTCAGCGCTGAAAGCCAGCCACGAATTTACGCGACTTGTTCCGACACTTATCGTTGTTACGGGTTACCTGACTGCTTTTTATTTTCTGACATTGTCGTTAAGAGTGATTCCTGTCGGTATTGCTTATGCTATCTGGGCAGGCTTGGGCATTGTGCTCATCGCTATCATCTCGTGGATAGTATATGGGCAAAAACTCGATTTACCTGCCCTTCTCGGCATGGGCTTAATCATCTCAGGCGTACTTGTCATTAACTTATTTTCTAATACCGGCGGACACTGAATTTTTTATAAAAACATGCCGCCAGACGCCTCGATACGTTGACCCGTAACCCATGAACTGTCATCACTCACCAGCATGGCCAATGCCTTAGCAATATCATCGGGTAATCCCACTCTGCCTAATGCAGTTTGATTAGCGATACTGCGGTTCAACTCAGTGTTATCACGAACAGCACCACCGCCAAAATCAGTTTCAACTGCACCGGGCGCCAGCGTATTAACCCGAATCTGTTTAGTAGCGAGCTCTTTTGCCAGATAGCGCGTTAATACCTCCACTGCCCCTTTCATCGTGGCATAAGCCGTATAACCAGGCAGTGAGAAACGCGCCAGACCTGATGAAATATGAATGATTTGACCTTGAGGAGCGATCATAGGTAATAACAATTGGCTGAGAAAAAACGGCGCCTTCAGATGTGTATTCATTAAAATATCAAAGTCGGATTCGGTGGTGTCTTCAAAAGATTTATATATGCCCATACCTGCATTATGAATAATGACGTCCAGCTCTTTTCGACTAAACTCTGATTTAAGCTGAGTCTCTACAACATCAGCAAAGTGACTGAATGTATCTGTTTGGCTGACATCCAATGCCAACGCTGTCGCGCTTCGACCTATTTCTTTAATCCTGCTAACCACGTCATCAGCTGCGTCTTTATTTGAATGATAAGTGATAATGACATCACAACCTTTTTCAGCCAGATAAAGCGCACTTTCACGGCCTATCCCTCTGCTACCACCTGTAATTAATACTAATTTATTCATTGATTACCTCCTTTCCATTGAATGAGGTGACATCTTATGCCGCTATTAATTCATGATAAACAGACAAAATCCGATATCATTGTTCGTAAATAACTAACAGTAGAAGAAAAATGGATAAGTTTGAATCAATGAAGCGGTTTGTCACAGTGGCACAAGTCGGCAGTTTTACCCGAGCCGCCGAGATGCTTGGTTTACCGAAGTCCAGCGTATCGGCTTCAATAAAATCACTCGAACAACAAATCAATACACGCCTATTACAACGAAGTACCAGACAGATAAACCTCACACGTGATGGCGAGCGCTATCTCACAAAATGTCTTTCCATTCTGGAGCAGGTAGATAGTCTTGATAGCGAGTTTCAACAGCCTTCATTAATCTCTGGTTGCTTGCATGTTGACATGCCCAGCCGCTTTGCAGCCAATATTCTTCTGCCTCATTTAAACAGTTGGTACGAGCGTTATCCTGACGTCTCAATCAAGCTGCGTTGCAATGACCAACGGGCAGATTTGATCAAAGATGGTGTGGACTGTGTTATTCGTGCAGGTCACCTTGGCGATAGTGAATTAGTTGCCATGCCATTGACTCAGTTAACCGTGATTAACTGTGTTAGCGCTGATTATGCAGAGAAGTATGGTAAACCCCAATCAGTAAATGATTTAGCACACCATTACCTCATCGATTATGCACAAAACCTGCAAACACAGACCGCTGTATTTGAACATATTGCTCAACATCATCTTCAGCTAGTTGAGATGAAAAGCAGACTACAAGTCAACAATACGGATGCCTATTTATATGCTTGTTTATCCGGACTGGGTATCGCGCAACTACCCGCCATGAGTGCAGAGCCGTACCTTGCACGTGGGGAATTAGTCGAGATTTTGCCTGACTATCCCGCCCCGGTCATTCCTTTATCCATTATTTATGCCTCTCGTCGTCAAGTACCTAAACGTCTGAGTTTATTTATGGCTTGGTTACAAGAGTTAACAAACAATGCTGTCAAGACGAATTTGACCATGCTGGAGAGAAGCAGACAATCTGCGACAAAATAGACAGCCATTTTTTTCTGTGCTAAAACCATTTGAACATTACGTGTTTTCAACTAGATAATTGAAAACAGATAAAAAATGCTCACGAAATGGTTATGTAGAGAGGATTTTTGCGCTTGGATACAAACACGGTTTCATTACTCCCTAGCGAGCATGATGAAAAAATGGCATTGAAAGTCGATATCATCAATATGCTCTATAGCAGCAATCTTAAATCCGTTATCGTGGCCAGTCTTGTTGCCTTCACATTGGCTTTTGTTGAGTATGACCAGGTTAACAAGACAATCTTAATCGCTTGGTGTCTTATCTTTAGCGTTGTTTATGGATTACGTCTGTACTCCACCATTTATTTCAAACAACACAACACCAATAACTCAAACCCTGACACTTGGCTCAATATCTTCCGTTTATCCACTTTAGCTTGTGGCATGGCATGGGGGCTGGCTGGTTATTACTTTCTTTCAGAAACCAATGATGTCGCTCATAAAGCCTTTATCACACTCGTTATTGTCGGTGTCACAGGTGGTGCGATGGTCGTGTATTCAGTCGATGCGATAACATCGAAATTATTTTCCGGGAGTATCTATTTACTGTCATTACCCGGTTTTTTTAGCAATGAAACAGAATTATCACTGGCCATGGCGATTTTACTCGCCGTATATATTGTTTATATCTCTATTGCATCATCAAATCTGGGTAAAAAACTACATGAGAATATCTTGCTGCATCATGCGGCTATAAAACAACAAGCTGAAATTGAGAAGTTATCACAACATCAACGTATTCACTTAGACCACACACCGATGGGAGTAATTGAGTGGGACCTCGGCCTCCAGGTTGTGTCATGGAATGCTGCAGCTGAGCAAATATTTGGCTATCAACAAGATGAAGCAATTCATCAGCATGCCCGTTTCTTGTTGCCAATCGACATTCAGGATCATGTCATCCAAAAAATGGAGGAATTTATCGCTGAGGGAAGCTCCAGTCATTGTCAAAATGAAAATTTGACCAAGGAGGGTGACATTATTTTCTGCGAATGGACTTACACCGCTTTGCGTGACAATCATAACCATGTCGTTGGCTTGGCAACCTTGGTTCAAAATAAAACCGAGTTTAAAAAGAGTCAGGATGAAATCCAATATCTGGCTTACTATGACACGCTAACAGATTTGCCCAACCGACGTTTGCTGACCGATCGCGTCACACAGGCCATGCACACCAGTAGTCGCAACCAATCTCACTGTGCCGTGTTTTTTATTGATTTAGATAACTTCAAAAACATTAACGATCTTCATGGGCACTCAGTGGGTGACATGCTTCTCAAATCGGTATCCACTCGACTGAAAACCATTTTAAGAGATGAAGACACCATTGCCCGTTTTGGTGGAGATGAGTTTGTTATTTTGATCCAAAATATTGGTAACACCGCTAACAAAAGCAAAGAAATATCTGAAGTTATTGCCAACAAAATTATTAATGGTATCAGTGATATATATAATATTGGTAACGTGCAATATCGTACTTCATGCAGCATAGGCATTTGCACATTTCAGGGCGAAACCTTATCCGTTAATGAAGTATTTAAACGTGCTGATAACGCTATGTTTCAGGCCAAGTCAGATGGTCGTAGTTGTTTTCGATTTTTTGATGAAGCGCTTCAGCCCAGTATTGAATTCAAAGCCAGTCTGGAAAATGATCTAAGAGATGCCGTATTCAATCGCGACATTCTCCCCTATTTCCAACCCCAGGTGAACCACCGACATGAACCTATTGGTGCTGAAATTCTACTACGCTGGCAGCATCCTAAACATGGCATGATTTCACCGGCCGAATTCATTCCTATTGCAGAAGACTCAGACATTATTAACCGCATAGGCACTGAAGTACTTCAACATGCTTGTAGACAATTAGCTGTCTGGCAACAAGACCCGGCTACGGCTAATTTAGTTTTATCCGTCAACATCAGCGCTCGCCAATTTATGCAAAAGAATTTTGTTGATACGGTCTTATCCAGCATTGAAACACATCAGTGCTCCGGCTCACGTTTGCGACTGGAAATCACTGAAAGCCTAATGCTAAAGAACATTAATGAACTTGCTATAAAAATAGACAAATTACGGTCTCATGGCATCACTTTATCTCTGGATGACTTTGGGACAGGCTATTCATCACTCTCCATATTACGAAGTTTTCCACTGGATGAAATAAAGATCGATAAAAGTTTTGTGGATCATATGCTAAAAAATGCCAATGATGCTCATATCATTCGCACCGTTATCAATATGAGTAGTCACATGGGCATGACTGTCATCGCTGAGGGGGTCGAAACGGATGCTCAGGAAGCATTCCTAGCTAAACATGGTTGCCTGAATTATCAAGGTTATTTATTTGGCAAACCCATGCCAATGGAAGAGTTTAATAAATACATAAACCAACATGTGAATGTGGTTAAAACCTGATTTTACGTCTGAAGGTCCTAAAACACTGCTCTGTTTTCTCACTTGATAGTTGGCGCTTAACCCATTATCTAGATTTCATCTGTGCTTAACACACCCAAAGCACAATACAATCGTTTCCCTATGTCAGCCCTATCCCTCTCTGAAATCGGTTAATATATGCCCCCTTGTTCACCAGAAACCGCCTATCACAATGAAATCCTTACTCAGCTTAGCCACCTTGTTTAGTCTTTTATTCACGGTAAATAGTGTCAGCTCTGCTAATAATGAAGGCATAAATTGGCAGACAACATTTGCCCAATTAGAAAAAGAATATGGCGGGAGACTGGGCATTGCCGCTTATGACCTACAACACCAATTTCAACTGCATTATCGTGCTAATGAACGTTTTGCATTGTGTAGCACCTTCAAAGTTTTACTGGTTGCTAATGTCTTACACCGAATTGATCAGCATCAAGAAAGTCTGTCTCGTCCGATTCATTACGATCGTGCTGACATACTGGATTATGCCCCGGTCACCAAAACACATCTTGATGAAGGCGTCATGTCGGTAGCAGCGTTAAGCCAGGCGACATTACAACTCAGTGACAACACTGCGGCCAATTTACTATTAAAAACAATAGGTGGCCCAGAGGCATTAACCGACTATTTGCGTTCGATAGGCGATAACACCACAAGACTCGACAGAATAGAACCTGCTCTTAACAGCAACTTGGCAGGCGACCTTAGAGATACAACAACACCTGCAGCGATGTTGGCGACGCTGAACACCCTGTTGCTTGGTGATCATTTATCCGACGTATCCAAACAACGGCTTATTCAATGGCTAATAGGCAATCAAACAGGTGATGACAAAATACGTGCGGGCGTCCCGTCCACCTGGCTAGTAGGTGATAAAACGGGCTCTGGTCCTAACGGAGCCTTTAATGATGTAGCGATTATCTGGCCAGAAAAAGGTAAACCTTATTTACTGGTGATTTATTATTCTGAATCCACGCTGACGAAACAAAAAAAAGCTGAATTGCTCGCCAAGATAAGTGAGTCAGTTAGCAAAATCGTTTTCCCTGGTTTAAATCGATAATAAATAAAAACGTTATACAGACTTATCATCCACTGTTGATTGAGGATTCTCCTGCTGGTAATTGATTGCCCTGATAGGATAAGGAATCGTAATATTTTCTTCCTTAAAACGCTGATGTAAAGCCTTGATAAACTCAGATTTAATGAAGAAGCGATTGAAATATTCTTTCGCTCTTAACATGACCGTGAAATTAATACTCGAATTATCAAAAGTGTGAAAAATAACAAATGTCTGATAATCAGGCACACCCCACTTATGTGTTTTTAGGATATTGCGAGCCACTTCCAGCGTGACTCTTTCGACATGCTCTAAATCAGAATCATAATGCACACCGACTTCTACAGGTACTGAAAGCTGTTTTTCAGGCTAATAGTAGTTAATGATTTTTGACTGCGATAAAACACTATTTGGAATGATAATAAAGTTATTGGGTAACATCCTAATCCAGGTAGTGCGCCAGCCAATCTTCTCGACAAAGCCTTGCTCTCCCGAATCTAACTCGATAAAGTCACCAACACGTATTGGTTTGTCGATGACAAGCTGAACACCTGAAAAGAAGTTGGTTAATGTTGGTTGCAAAGCTAAAGCAACGGCCAGTGAAGTAATACCTAAAGAAGCAATGATAGGCGTGATGGTAATACCCATCGTGCCAAGGATAATCAACAAGCCGAGTCCAAGGATGATGGCACGGGTAATACCTTGCACAATAGAGCTACTATTTTTTAAGGTAGCCGTCTTATCGGCATAATGACCGACTGCACCCGTCAAAAAACCATCTATGAACAATACCAGTGCGGCGACGATCAATAGTTGTGCAGTAGCATGAAAAAATTTAAATTCTGTTTCTATATCAAATACTGAAGCGTGTGCTCTGCCAGTGTTATCGTTAATGCCAACAAGCACAATGTCAGAGGAAAACTCATTACTTTCACCACTAACTTGTCATAAAAAAAGCTTGTTCTAGCCGTGATTTTGCTGACTCTAAGCAAAATGAACTTTTTCATAATCAGCATGAGAATGAATAAACGTATGATAACCACAATAGCGACTGACCATTCTGGTAACGATGAAAAAATCTGATTCACTTTATCCATACTCATTCCTCAGAAGACACTCTTTTTTCATGCACATCTTATACCCATAAAAAAAGCCGGCAATGACCGGCTTTTTATAGTGGGTACTCAATAAATTTACATTGATTCCGCTTCTTTAATGGCTTTTTTGACAATTCGTCCGATACCACCAGAAACATCTTGAGCCTTAATCGCATCTAAGTTGGTTGGGTTACCAACAATGACCGCACCGCCCATGCCTGCACCAATATGCGGAGTGCATTTGTAAATGTAGATACCTTCTTTATCAAACGTATGTGTAACATCTTGACTCATGTCAGATTTAAAGGCTTCAGCACCTTCAGGAATCAAGTTATCGATCATTTCTACATTGTGTGTGCTCATATTGGTCCAGCTCACACTATCTCCAGGGGCCACTTTAACAACGAGCGGCGTATATTTCAGACCTTGTGCGGTAACAGTATGGTCAGCAGCAAAAGCATTCATTGACAAGAATAAACCTGCAATAGCAGCGCCAGATAAAACTTTTTTCATCATTTTCATAACTTCTCCTCTCTATGTATATGATTATTTCAACAAGTGACATGTGAAAATCATGCGAATATTGGTCAGATTAAGTTTGATATAGTTCTGATATAGATGGAAATTTATTTATGGGTGTGTCGTTTCTACCCTGTTTCTTCCGCATTCTTTTGCTATATACAAGGCTTTATCTGCATCACTTAACAACTGTTCTGATTCACTTCTACTTGGGGTTAAATCAGCGATCCCGATGGAAATGGTGATGCTGTCTATGTGTTTGCCGTTAAACACCATCTGTTTGTCGGCAACAATACGCCTTAATAGCTCGGCTTTTTCTGTCGCATCATCTATTGTCGCACCAGGCATAATCACAACAAATTCTTCACCACCATAACGACATGGTATATCCGTTTCACGGAAAAACTCATTCATCAATTGCGCTAATGTTTTCAGTACAAAATCACCGACTTCATGCCCGTATTCATCATTGAAATGTTTGAAATGATCGATATCACATATAAGGAGCGACAATGGGTTTTTCTGTCGGTTTGCCAGCTGAGTTTCTCTATGCAGTGCCAGATCAAAAAAACGTCGATTAGCAAGCCCTGTCAGCGCATCTTCAAATGAAAAACGATGCAGCTCTTCTTTTAACTTGATACTGCTAAGCGTCACACCTAAACGCAATTTAACCCGGTTGATGAAATCATTCAGATTGTCTTGTTTGATTAGTTTTTTTGAACTTAGATTATTTAAAACCAGATAAACAAATACGTTATAGCTGCCATCCAGCTCTTGCAGTTCTACTTGAGCCAATTGCCTCTCAAAAGATACGCCGTCAAATGATGTTGTTACGCTCAATTCTACAGGCATAAAAACGTCCGGAAGCTTTTTAATGAGTAAATGTCTTGCCTCAGTGAGATTGTCAACGGTTTGTAACCGACTGTTGAGTTCTTCTAATCTGGCTCCGAGCACATTCAGACGCTGCAGCTGTTCAGCACGTTCTTGTTCAGCTTCGGCATAAGCATGCAAGGAAGCTGTTCGTTCAGCCACCTTCACTTCTAGATGTTCATTCAGTTCTTTTAAGGCGCTTTGTACATGTGAATAATGACGTAAAGAAATAAGCATCAATACAAGCGCAAACAATAACGCGCCAACAGAAATATCCAAATGCATCCAGGGAAGAACACTATTAGCAATGCCCATATCCAATAAAAGAAACATGCCGTATACCGTAAAGGACAGCATGACTAGATGTTGATCGGAGGCCAACGAATATCGCTTACTGATGCCAAGCCCTATTATCAATAGTATCGTGATGGCGAATATGGCATCAAAAATAGGGAATGTAACAGCAAGCTCTATTAGGCCCGCTAAAGATAGGCCTATCACTGAAATAAGATAGATGAAATGGATGACAGCAATGTTTATTAACCATTTGTGTCGCCAGTCATCAAACCATGATGACAACAATAAACTCGTAATAACGGGTAATGCGTAATAGGAGATCGCTAATAAATAAACACGTACTAGAGGGTAATTAAAAACAAATTGAACAGCTGGATTCTCGGCCAGCAACATTACAGCAGAGGTCAGTGAAAATAAGGATAAATAGAGAAAATGTCGCTCCCCTCTATGCATCATCGAGAATGCCAAGGTAATAATAGCGACAAACAATGAGAATAAAGCGACCAGAACTTCAAAATACGCTTTTTCTAAAAGGTAAAACAGTAGATGTGTTTTCTCAAATAGTTTGACTTCACCCCACAAACCAATGTCTCGGTAGCTTGAAAAAACCCTGAAATAAATGGTTTTACCTGCATAATCATTTGGCAAATTAATCGAATGCCAAGGCCAACCATAAAACGACTTGTGCTGTTTATTGTTGAAGTCACCAAATTGATAAATCTTTTTATCTTCCAGGTAAACTTCAGCCATTAAGTCAATGCTGGTGACGTAAAGAACAGGATGCAAATAATCATGATCCGAATCAGGCAATGTTGCCTTAAACCAAACGGTATTATGTTGCCCCCGATCAGGCGGCATACCAGGGAAATCAATATCTTTCCAATCGCTACTATGTAGTTCAGGCGTGACAATCCACTCAGGCTCACCATTTACAAATTCGGAATCACCCCAGCGATATTGCCAGGCAGTAACCTGCTCGCTCTCATACTGCTGCATAGCAAAGACGGGAGGGAAGATAGTGAGCAACGACAAAAATACGACTAGCAAACCATAACTTGGCACAACCCTAGTCTGATACGGTGTAACTAAGTCCTTTATCAATCCAATCACTCACTGTCTAAAAAGAAAGAAACCCGAACTACTAGATATCCTTTCTAATCGTTGTAAATTTAGGTCAATCCAGGACCACATATTCCATTCATCACTTTACGGCAATAATGTCGATTACTTAAGTGGTAATTTATCACTCCAGAATACGTCATCAAATGACAGCCACTATTAACACCTTGTAATAGACGGCTTAGCAATAACAACTTGATATGCTCACTGTGGAGAGGCGACAAAGTCACTCATCATATACTAAAGAAAACGAACTATATGCCAATAACAATTTTAAATATCCATACAATTTAGGGTGACACTAATGAATCTGGCGACAAAACTCATGAATTCGCTAAGCTACCCCAAAAAAATGTCACTGATAACAGTGCTGCTGCTTATTCCTATCACGGTGACATTTTTGCTACTGATTCACCAATTAAACAACATCGTTAATGAAAGCCATAAAGAACAATCAGGCTTGGAATACATAAAAACCATCACACCACTCTATCAACAATTGCCTCAACATCGTGGCTTAACGAATGCCTATCTGAATGGCTCAGCAGAGTTCGAAGAAAAAATTCTCAGTAAACGGAAAGAGATTGATCAGAGTATTCAACAAATCAATATCATCAATGCTGAATATGGCGAGCACTTCGACACCAATCAACTATGGGACGAAATCAAACGTGACTGGACCAGTCTTATCAATACAGCAACAGAAACAGATCCCAATACCATTTTTACCGCGCATACTGAGTTAATTACAAAACTTAGACAACTCATGAATGCCGTGAATCATAATTCTGGACTCATACTCGATCCAGACCTCAACACCACATTCATTATTGAGACGATTGTCAGTTATATCCCAGTACTCGCTGAGAGTATCGGACAAACTCGCGGACTTGCTTCGGGCATCGCTGCCAATGAATCATTGACTACCAGTCAACGTATTAAACTGGCTTCATCATTTAGCAAGGTAAAACATGAAGCGGATACCACTCAACAAGCTATCGAACATATTATTACTCACAATCCGCAGTTGGCAGACGTTTTAAATAAGCTAGAGCTGGATAGAGAAAATGCACTCACAGAATTTCTCACTGTCATCGAAAAGGATATGCTCGAGAGTGAGAAAATTAACACCCAAGCAGCATTTATTTTCAGTCTGGGTACTGAAGCTATAGACACAAATTATGTGGTATATCATTATCTTGCTGACGCACTGGCTGAACTACTAGATAATCGTCTATCCATGCTACAGCTTGAGAAAAATGTGGTGATTGCCGTGATATTAATTGCCCTATCGCTGGCACTCTATTTATTCATTGGTTTTTATCGGTCTATCATCCAGGTAATCAACAATATTATTACCGCTACCAAGCGGATCGCCGAAGGTGATCTGACCGTCACCATCACCAGTCCAGCCAAAGATGAAACCGCTGATATCTTTATTGCACTTAACTCAATGACACAACATTTAAATGGCGTAGTGAATCAATTGAAACAAAACTCAACTGAATTAGCAGCTGCATCTGAAGAGTTATCCACTAATACAGTGCAATCTCAATCCAACTCACAAGAACAACAATCGCAATCTGAGCAAATAGCCACAGCGATGAATGAGATGTCGAGTACGATTAAAGAAATCGCCCGTAATGCTGAACTGTTAGCAGAAGAAGTACGTAATGCGAACAGTGAGTCAAAATCGGGACAAGACGTCATAAGTGAAACGGTAAAATCCATTAACTCTCTAACTGAAGACGTTGGAAATGCAGCGCGCACCATTGAAGAACTAAGTCAAAGTAGTGAGCAAATCGGTTCCGTGTTAACCGTTATTAAAGGGGTGGCTGAGCAGACCAATTTATTAGCCTTAAATGCGGCTATAGAAGCTGCACGAGCAGGAGATCATGGTCGAGGTTTTGCGGTAGTAGCTGATGAAGTTCGCTCACTGGCCAACCGTACTCAGGAATCGGCAGAACAAATTCAAGTCATGGTCGACAATTTACAACAGAAAACAAAAGAAGCTGTCGCCGTGATGGAAAAAGAAAAAGCCAATGCCGCTGGTATGGTTGGTTACACTGACTCAGCCACACAATCGATATTAAACATTGTTAATTCGATGACACAAATCGCTGATATGAGTACACATGTTGCCAGTGCTGCTGAAGAGCAAGGTTTGGTCTCAGAAGAAATCAATCGTAACATTACACGCGTATCAGACTTATCTGAAAATAACATGCATAGCAGCGAAGAAATTGCTACTGCTAGTCAAAACTTGGCGACACTCGCCACGCAGCTCAATATGATTGCACAACGTTTTAAAGTATAGCTCTCTTTACGTTAGCCATAAAAAAAGGACCTTTCGGTCCTTTTTTACATACAAGGTTAGTTCACCCAGCATCGCGCATTTTGGAACAATCTTGCCCACGGACCATCTTTGCCCCAGTCATCAGGGTGCCATGAATGCTGAACTGTGCGCGTTACACGCTCAGGGTGAGGCATCATGATCGTTACCCGACCATCGGTTGTTGTCAGTGCCGTCACGCCATTAATCGATCCATTTGGGTTCATTGGGTAAGCTTCCGTAGCTTGACCATAATGATCAACATAACGCATGGCCACTAGCGCATGCTCTTCAGAACCCGTCTCGGCATAGTCAACACGTCCTTCGCCGTGAGCCACAACGATAGGCATCACAGAACCGGCCATTCCTCTCAATAACACTGAAGGTGACTCTACAATCTCTACCAGTGAGAAACGTGCTTCAAACTGTTCAGACAGGTTACGAGAGAATCGAGGCCAATGCTCACTGCCAGGTATCAACTCTTTTAACTGCGACAACATCTGACAGCCATTACAGACACCCAACGCAAACGTATCTTCACGATGGAAAAATGCTGAGAACTGTTGACGGGCAGTGTCATTATGCAAAATGGTGCTGGCCCAACCGCGTCCTGCACCTAAAACATCACCATATGAGAACCCACCACACGCAACCAAGCCAACAAAATCATTCAGATCAATACGCCCTTCCAGCACATCACTCATGTGCACATCAATAGCATTAAAGCCTGCATGATCAAATGACGCTGCCATTTCAACCTGACCATTTACCCCTTGCTCACGCAGAATGGCAACCTTGGGACGATGACCACTCACGATCAGAGAGCTGGCAATATTTTCTGCCGGATTAAATGATTGTTTGGCAAATAAACCAGGATCACTTGCATCCAATAACGCATCAAACTCTTGTTTTGCACAGTCAGGATTATCACGCATTGACTGCATCTGGTAACTGGTCTCAGCCCAGAAACGTTGCAACGTTACACGAGACTCATCAATAACCAGTTCCTGCTCAACATGGATGCGTATTTGCTGCTGCTCAGTCACTTTACCAATGGCAAATGACATGGAGGTCAAATTATAGTCTTTAAGAATATTCATGACATGATTCAAATCAGCATGAGGCACTTGGATAACCGCGCCTAATTCTTCATTGAACAATACCGGCAAGGCTTCACCAAGACCATTCAAGTGAATATCCAGACCACAATGACCGGCAAAAGCCATCTCAGCTAAGGTAACAGCGAGGCCGCCATCACTTCTGTCATGATAGGCCAGCAATAAATCTTCATTCTTCAGTCGTTGGATAGCGTTAAAGAAGTTTTTTAAATGTGTCGCATCTTCGATATCCGGAGCTGTGTTACCCACTTGTTTGAATACTTGAGCTAAAGCGGAAGCACCCAAACGGTTGTGATTTTGCCCCAGATCGATATAAATCAAATCAGTATCACCACGATCAGTACGTAATTGCGGTGTGGTCGTTGCGCTGGCATCAGTGACAGGCGCAAAGGCGCTGATAATCAGAGATAAAGGTGAAGTAACCGCTTTGGTTTCGCCCTTATCTTCCCATACCGTTTTCATGGACAAAGAGTCCTTACCGACGGGAATAGCAATACCTAACTCAGGACAGAGATCCATACCAATCGCTTTGACGGTATCGTATAACAGTGCATCTTCACCAGGGTGACCACATGCTGCCATCCAGTTAGCTGATAATTTAATGTCGCCCAACTTTTCAATTTTGGCAGCGGCAATATTGGTGATGGCCTCACCTACTGCCATTCGACCTGAGGCAGGTGCATTGATCAGTGCAATCGGTGCACGCTCACCCATCGACATCGCTTCGCCTAACACATCATGATGATCGGCTAAAGTGACAGCACAATCCGCTACCGGCACTTGCCATGGACCTACCATCTGATCACGCGCGACCAAACCTGTGACACTTCTATCACCGATGGTAATTAGGAAGTTCTTACTGGCTACCGTTGGCAATTTAAGTACACGTTCCAGAGCCATTCTGGGTGAAACACCCGCAAAATCAAGATCTGGATACCCGTGTTGTGTATGTTTCACGTCACGCAGCATTTTAGGTGGTTTACCTAACAATAATGAGAGTGGCATGTCGATCGGTGATGTTTCATTATCGGCATCACCGAGTAATAAATGTTCTTCTTCAGTGGTCTCCCCCACAACAGCCCACGGGCAACGCTCACGTTCACAAATGGCTTTGAATTCATCAATACGGTCAGGATGTACACCCAACACATAACGCTCTTGAGACTCATTACACCAGATTTCCATGGGTGACATGCTGGGTTCATCATTAGGAATCACACGCAGTTCAAAACGACCACCACGACCACTGTCATCGACCAGTTCAGGGAAAGCATTGGAGAGTCCGCCGGCACCGACATCGTGAATGGCAATAATCGGGTTTTGATCGCCTAAGGCTACACAGCGATCAATCACTTCCTGACAGCGGCGTTCCATTTCAGGATTACCACGTTGAACTGAGGCAAAATCCAGTCCCTCATCACTGGCACCGGAATTGACTGAAGAAGCAGCACTTCCTCCCAGACCAATTAACATTGCCGGACCGCCCAGTACAATCAATTGCACACCTGGATCCATGATGCCTTTTTCAACGTGTTGTGGACGGATAGAGCCCATGCCGCCAGCCACCATAATAGGTTTGTGATAGCCCCGCACTTCAAAGCCATTATCTGTTGGTACTTGAACTTCAAAAGTACGGAAATAACCGCATAAATTCGGACGACCAAATTCATTATTGAAGGCCGCACCACCGAGAGGGCCATCGATCATAATCTCACGAGCAGAGGCCATACGCGCCGGTTTGCCATAAGGTGTTTCCCAAGGTTGTTCAAACCCTGGGATTTCCAGATTCGACACAGAAAACCCCGTTAAACCCGCTTTTGGTTTTGAACCACGTCCAGTTGCACCTTCGTCACGAATTTCGCCACCAGCCCCAGTTGAAGCACCAGGAAAGGGAGAAATCGCTGTTGGATGGTTATGGGTTTCCACCTTCATCAGGATATGCTGGATTTCACCTTCATAGTGATATTGCCCTGTCGCCATATCCACCTGGAATCGATGACTTCTCGGACCTTCAATCACTGATGAGTTATCACTATAAGCTTTGACGACCCCATCAGGGTTCAGGTCATGCGTATTACGAATCATGTTAAACAGCGTGTGAGACTGCGTTTCACCATCAATAATCCAGTCGGCACGGAAAATTTTATGACGGCAATGCTCCGAGTTAGCCTGAGCAAACATCATTAACTCAATGTCATTTGGGTTACGCTCAAGCAAACTGAAATTCTCAAAAAGATAATCAATTTCGTCTTCAGCCAGTGCCAGCCCCATTTGCTGATTGGCCGTGACTAAGGCTTCACGTCCACCGTTGAGGATATCCACACTCACCAGTTCACGTGATTTACCATGCATGAATAAACGGTCTGTCTCATCCACTGTTTCAAACACAGTTTCAATCATGCGGTCATGTAATAAACTACGAACAATGGATTTCTGATGCTGAGTCAGTGTTTCGTTGGCTTCAATAAAAAAAGCTACGCCACGCTCAACACGTTCGATGTCTTTTACACCACTATTGACCGCGATATCGGTGGCTTTGCTTGACCAGGGTGAAATCGTTCCCGGTCTGGGTGTGACTAAGAAAAAGGTTTCGTTTTCTTTGGCGTCACTATCACGCATTTCTGCTTCAAGTAGTGTTTCGATAACCTGGTGTTCTGCTGCTGGCAAAACACACTCACCTTCTATTTCAACAAAATAACGAAACTCTGTTCTAACAGCTGTAACAGCAGGCACTTCGGCCTGAATGCTGTTTAGTAATTTCTCCAGACGGAAAGCAGAAAAAGCCGGACGGCCAATCAATTGCAGCATGCGGATCCCAATTCAAGATAAACTAAAGCGATAATGATACTTTATGTAAGGTTTAACGCCCAAATAAAATCCATTGGAAATTGATAATGAGTGTAGTTATTCACAAGCGACCTGGTCCAATTCGCCAGATAATGGCGATGATTTATGACTTTTTACTTTTACTGTCCGCCTTATTATTTGCTGCCATTATTCCGGTTGCGCTAAATAGCGGAGAAGCCATTACACCAGGCAATGTGTTTTTTCTACTTTATTTACTGTCAGTGTGTTTTTTATTTTACGGCTGGTTCTGGACCCATGGTGGACAAACGCTGGGGATGAGAGCATGGAAAATAAAGCTGATTAGCTCAACCTCGCCGACTATCTCATGGAAACAGGCGGCTGTGCGATTTATCTTTGGGCTTATTTCCTGGCTTTGTCTCGGTTTAGGATTCTGGTGGCAGTGGCTCAGTAAAAACAAACAAAGTTGGTACAACCAGGCAGCAAAAACCCAGCTTGTTTTTGTCAAAGAATAACTTATTTAACATAAAGAAAGTTTTAACGTGGCTTTTTTTTGAATTCATGCCTAGAATTGAGCTTAACACGGCTTAAGGAACAAGGCTGATGACATGGATAAGCATCAGAGTCCTCATCACTTTATTGCTCCTGGTATCGCAAGATTTACCAGCTCAAACTCTCATTGCCAACGAACAGGTTGAGATAAAGCAATTAAGCAAAACCACTGCTCGCTCTATCTTTGCTATGCGAGTTCATGAGTGGCCAAATGGCACGCCAATCACCGTCTATGTTCTTCAAGATCAAGACCCTACGCATAATCAGTTTTGTAAGTCTGTATTGGGTATGTTTCCATACCAGCTAAGACGGATCTGGGACAGACAGGTCTTCTCTGGCACAGGTACTGCCCCTATCGTCGTTAACTCGGAGCAAGAAATGCTTGATGCTGTCGCCAACACCAAAGGGGCGATTGGGTACATCAGTGAAGATGATGCTGATACACACAAACGTATTCAAATTATTAAGGTGGATTTATGAGAGCGAGTTTACTTTCCATCTTACTTGTTATTCCAACAATGGCATTGGCCGAAGACAAAGCATGGTATGAACGCATTGCCCTGCATGGTTTTGCATCTCAAGCTTACATACATACTACTGACAATCATTTTTATGGGCCAAGTGATGATGGCAGTTTCGAATTTACTGAAGTCGGCATTAATGGTAGTTTCAGAATCAGCCCTAAGCTCAGGCTTTCTGCACAACTATTATCCAGACAAGCCGGCAGATTTGATAACGGATCACCAAGACTCGATTATGGCTTAGTGGATGTTTCTCTCTATGCCGATGCGCGTTACGCTACGGGTATGTACATTGGCAGAATCAAAAACGAAATCGGCTTATATAACGAAACTCGTGACGTCGCCCACACCAGAAGCGCTATCTTTCTTCCTCAGGTGATTTACTTTGATAAAGTCAGAAATACCATTATGGCCGCTGATGGTATACACCTTTACAACAATATTAACTTAGACAGTGGCACACTGTTTATGGAAGTGGGTACTGGTTATACCCTGGCCGATAAAAACGTTGAATATGCCTATCTGGGTGATGACTGGGCTGGCGCCATTCATAACGATAAGCTAGGGATATTCGGAAAAATTCTATACGAGCATAACGGTGGAGAGTGGATTTACTCCATAACTGGAACAAGAGTCACACTTGATTTTGATGCAGGTGCAAGTGACCGTGTGCTCTTCCCTTTTGGTCCAGGAATGAATTCGGGTGAAATTGATATCGATTACACCGTTTTATCTGCCCAATATAACGGTGAGAAATGGCAATTTACAGGCGAAGTGGCTTTTGAAAATGTTGATTATGTTGACATCGGTGGACCCGTCTCACAGATGAATATTAATTCGATCGGTTATTACTTACAGGCAAGTTATAATTTCACACCGGCCTGGCAAGCATTCATCCGTTATGAAGAGTTCCAGTTAAACAAACACGACTGGAATGGAAAAGAAGCTGCCAGACAAAATCGCATCAATAGCCAGCAGCTCGCCTCATTGGGGATTAATCAAGCCCCTGTGCCGGCTCATGAATATTATTCTAAAAGCTGGGTGTTAGGGGGACGCTGGCATGTGACACATAATGTAATGCTTCGTGCCGAATATCACATCGTCGAGGGTGTGGCCACATTATCGCCGCGTGAAAACACCGTTACTGACACCAGCAAAAGATGGGATATGTTCGCTATGTCCCTGTCTTATCGGTTTTAGTTCTGACGATGAGTATTCAGCCCCCATTTTTAAGTATCCGCTGGAAAGCGGGCTTATTTTTTAGTTTCATTCTGTTAATTTTTCTATTGATCTTTCATGTCATTATTTACTGGAACGTCCAACAAAAATTTGTTTTGTTCCGTTCTCAATTACAAGAGCAATATCATCAACAACTACTCGGACAAATCACGACCACACGAGATCAACTACAACGTCTTGCTGAATTACTCATCTCACCGGACGCCACACAGCAAGGTTCAGCACTTAAACAAAATGAGATATTAGATCGTATTCATCGCTACCGCAGTGATCTAGAGTTGAATTGGGATGTATCCCAAGTGCAGTTGTTTGATAGTAGTGGTCGGAACCTAGGTGGCTGGGGCCCGCCCACCCCAAAAGTCATTAAAGATAATATTACGCTGACCGCAGAAACTGAACTCGCCCAAAGTCAACTTAATTGCGAGGTCAGCTGCAAGCAATATCAACTGTTACCTATTTTGGCTGATAGTGAGACAAACTATGTATTGGTGCTTGGCTATAATCTGACACAATCATTATTAGATTTTCAGACACAAACTGGCGCGGACATTGCCATCATTTCCGATCAATCCAACACACAAGAGTTACGTCAAGCCGACTCATCACTCTGGGACCGTCATCTCAATGTGCTCACGTCATTTAATAACAATATCGCTTATTTGAGATTCTTAGCAAAACACTACCGTTTTCAAGACATTGACCAAGATAAGCTGATATTACGTGATTCAAATTTACCCGTTGAATTTCAATTTATTAAGCTAAGACAAGTTGATAATGTGGTGCTGGTTATCATAGATAACATTGCCAAACAGCAACAAGAGCTTAACAGCCTCACATACAGAACAATTATCTGGTCACTCATTGGCTTGATTGTGATTGGTGGCAGTCTGTTTTTATTATTATCAGCACCACTCAAACGTTTATCCAAAGTCTCTAAAGCGCTGCCCTTATTAGCCGAAAAAAAATACCTGCAAGTCAGAAACACTCTGAATCATGCCTCCCCGAAGCGTTATCTTGACGAGCTGAATATCCTTGAACAATCGGCTGTAGTCTTATCGGAACAACTAGAAGATCTTGAGAATTCGGTCAGCAAACAAACAGATTCACTTAACAAACGGACACAAGAACTCATACAAGAAAGAGATTTTGTTAGTAATCTGATAGAGACCGCCCAATTAATTATTATCACACTGGATAAAAACTACTGCATTTCCAGCTTTAATGAGCTTGCCACAAATATCACAGGCTATGAGGCCAATAACGTTATCAGTCACCCATTCGAGCAATTTTTTCATCCATCTGACTGGCAAAATATTCATCAATCATTACAACGACTATCTCATTATGATGAAAATATTGTTCATATGGAGTCAGATATTATTTCAGCTGATGGTCAAATTCATACCATCTCATGGATACATTCGAGTTTCCAAATACCCACCAATAATGCTGTGATTCTCTCTGTCGGTATCGATATAACAGAAAAAAAACAAAATGAAACCGAATTACGCTGGCTCGCCAGCCATGATCCATTAACCGAACTCTATAACCGAAAGAAACTGAAGAGCCAGTTTGAACACATTCTAAAACAGGCTATTTTCAATGATCGGCAAGGTATTTTACTGGTGCTGGATTTAGACCATTTTAAAGATATCAATGACAGTTGCGGTCATAACGTCGGTGACCAGTTACTGAAAAACGTAGCAAAAGCACTGACAGAAATCAGTCGTGACAATGATGTATTAGCCCGATTAGGTGGTGATGAATTTGCCATTATTCTTCCAGAAACCGACTTAAATATAGCCATTGATGTCTGTGAAAAAATCAGTGATCGATTGCATGGTTTGCATTTTGAATTTGAGCAGGTTCGCTACAGCATTTCTTCCAGCATTGGTATCGTGCCCTTCCCACTCAATGAATTCAGTGTAGATCGTCTTCTAAGCAGCGCCGATTTGGCGATGTATCAGGCCAAGTCACATGGTAAGGATACCTGGCATCTCTTTACTTTTGACGACATGCTTGGCAAACAGCTGCAAGAACGTATGCGTTGGAAACAGAAAATAGAAGATGCTCTGTCAGAGGATCGCTTTGTCCTGTATTTCCAACCCATCATGCAGATTCAAAAGCAGACCGTGAGTCACTATGAAGTACTGCTGCGTATGCAGGATGAGGATGGTCAAATACATAGCCCAGCGATGTTTATAGAAGTGGCTGAACAGTCGGGCTTGATTCATCGAATTGATCATTATGTATTAGAGAAAGGCATTGCCAAACTTGCTGAACTCGAGCAACAAGAACAAACCATCACCTTATCATTGAATTTATCTGCACATGCCATGCTGGATGCTGATCTCATCCCGCTACTCAAACGTCTTTTAAAACATTATCGTGCTAGTCCGGAACATCTACTGTTTGAGTTAACAGAAACAGCAGCCGTCGCCGATATTAATCAGGCACGTCAATTGATGCGAGAAATGCGTGATTTAGGCTGTCGCTTCTCAATTGATGACTTTGGTTCAGGCTTTGCTTCGTTTCGTTATTTACGAGAATTACCTGTCGATGTGGTGAAAATCGATGGCATGTTTATCACCCATATCACAGAAAATAATGACGATAAATTATTTGTGGAAGCCTTAGTTTCTGTTGCGAAAGGCATGGGCAAGAGCACAGTAGCAGAATTTGTTGAAAGTGCTGAGATTCTCGCCGTTTTAGCTGAACTGGGTGTGGACTATGCCCAAGGGTATTATATTGGAAAGCCGCAAGATAGATTGCTTGATAGTCCGCTTCAATTAGACTAATCGGATAAACGCGTTATGCCGATCAGTTTGTTATTGTTATCAAATTCGATAGAAAACAGGCCATTGACACCGGAGCTATCAATAAAGCGACGAATATGTTCAGCCGGAAAACTCACCCTTTGCCCTGTTTCAGCCGTCACAATGACTGTTCTCGCCATGCCTTGATAATAACGAAGCGCTTGTTCAGGAGAAAGAGTCATTCGAAAGCGTAATCGTGTCATGCGTCGTCTTTCTAGATCAAATAATCACCTAAAGCGTAGGTCAACTGTGACATCATCGCTTTTTTTGCTATTTCCGAGTAAGGCTCTGCTTGGCCTACTCCCCATACAGGTTTTGGCCAGGTCGCATCTGTTTTAAATCGGGCAATATGGTGAATGTGTAATTGCTCAACCATATTACCTAATGCAGCAATATTCATCTTATCGGCTGAAAATAAAGTTGACATAGCATGGCTAAGAAAACTGGACTCGTTGAGTAATCGTTGCTGTTCAGACTCTGTCAGCTGATAAATCTCGGTTTTATTTTCACGCTTAGGCACCAGAATAATCCATGGATAGCGGACATCATTCATTAATAAAACATTACACAATTCAAATTCACCAATATGAATAGTATCTTGTTTAAGTTGTGGATGAAGCGCGAACATTATTTTTCAGCCAGGTATTTGGTGACAATTTCATACACATCTGCTGACAATTCTTTTTCAGCAGCAATATGTTCCAGCGATGCTTTCATGAGTTGTTGTCGTTCTGCATCATAATGCCGCCATGAGTTGAGTGCCCCTAACATTCTTGCTGCGACCTGTGGATTGAGCTTATCTAGTTTCAGTATTTGCTCTGCCAGGAAACGATAACCCGAACCATCTTTAGCATGAAAATGTACAGGGTTATTGCGGCAAAACTGACCAATCAAAGCACGCACATTATTGGGATTTTTGATACTGAAAGCTTCATGAGTCATCAAGGCCTTAACGCGCAGCAAGGTATCAGGAAGCTTAGATACCGCCTGCACTGATAACCATTTATCAACGACTTGACGATCATGTTTCCATTGCTCATAGAACGCACGTAATGCATGTTCACGTTCTGGCCCGGCTTGATCGACCATCAAACGTAAACCGGCTAATAATTCCGTCATATTGTCAGTCACTTTCATCTGACGCAGACAACGCTGAAGCTGAAGGGGATCATGACTTGCCACCAGATAGGACAAACACAAGTTTTTCAAACTACGTGCCGCCATATCATCGGCATTGAACTCATATTTTTTGGTCTGACTCAGGCTTTCGTACCGTTTGTTAAATAAGCGTTTCAAAGAAATCGCTATCTGCTGTTTTGCAAATTCACGAGCCTGATGAATCGCATCGACATCAGCAACTTGCATCTGGGCAGCCAGGTAGTTTTCACTTGGTAATGTCAGCATTTTTGCGATAAGCGCTGGATCAAGTTGCTTATCCTGCAAAATAGCTTCCAGTTGTGACAGCAGCAATGGTGACATAGCCAGTTTATTTTGCTTCTGAATGTCATCAACAATGTCTAGCAACACATTAATCATCAGTTGCTGGCCAGCATCCCAACGATTAAAACTGTCAGTGTCATGGGCCATTAAAAAGGCCAGTTGGGTATTACTAAGATCATATTTCAGTTTCACCGGTGCTGAAAACCCACGTAAAACTGAAGCAACAGGCTCTTCGCTCACATGAATAAACTCAAACTGTTGCTGAGTATCGGTCAAAGATAAAACACGCGTGTCACCGTGATAGACAGTGCTCTCTCCCTGCAATTGCATAGGCATATTTTTACCTTGACTATCTAATAAACCGACAGCAACAGGAATATGAAAATCTGCCTTGTTATCCTGACCAGGCGTAGCAGGACAAAATTGACTGAGAGTCAGTGTAAAACGTTGATTGATGGGATCATAGTGCGTTTTAACAGAAAGCTCGGGAGTGCCAGCCTGCTCATACCAACGTTTGAACTGACTCAAATCAACGTTATTGGCATCCTCAATCGCTTTAACGAAATCATCCGTGGTAACAGCCTGACCATCATGTCTGTCAAAATAGAGATCCGTGCCTTTTCTAAAGCCTTCCTCGCCAACCAACGTCTTGATCATGCGCACGACTTCTGCACCTTTCTCGTATATGGTGAATGTGTAGAAATTACTGATCTCAATATACGAGTCTGGTCGCACAGGATGCGCCATCGGGCCAGCATCTTCTGCAAATTGCATACTGCGTAAACCATTTACATCATCAATACGTTGAACAGCGGCTGAATTGAGATCAGCACTAAAGCTCTGATCACGCATGACGGTGAAGCCCTCTTTCAGGCTGAGCTGAAACCAATCCCGACAAGTCACACGGTTGCCAGACCAGTTATGGAAGTATTCATGAGCGACGATACTTTGAATCGTATAAAAATCATCATCTGTGGCTGTTTCAGGCGTGGCCAGAACACAGGCGGCATTGAAAATATTTAACCCTTTATTTTCCATTGCCCCCATATTGAAGTCATTGACGGCAACAATCATAAAGACATCCAGATCGTATTCACGACCATAGACTTCTTCGTCCCACTTCATAGACTGTTTTAAGGACACCAGAGCATGATCACATTTATGTTTGTTTTCAGGGTCCACATAAATACGTAGGCTGACTTCACGTCCACTCATGGTGGTGAACTGATCCTGCTGGCAATATAAATCACCCGCCACTAAGGCAAATAAATAGCTGGGTTTTGGGTGTGGATCATGCCAGCGTACCCAATGACGGCCATCATTGAACTGGCCTTGTTCTTCCAGGTTGCCGTTTGAGAGCATGACCGGCCAGGCTTTCGCATCAGCCACAATCGTTACAGTGAAGATAGACATCACATCAGGACGATCAGGGTAATAGGTGATACGTCTAAACCCTTGTGCTTCGCATTGCGTACATAAAAGTCGGCCTGAATGATAAAGCCCTTCCAGAGCAGTATTCTGATCAGGATGAATCTCCGTAATGACTTCAAGTTCGAACTTGTCTGGCACTTCGGAAATAACTAGAGACTTATCACTAAGCTGATAATCCGTCTCTTCGAGTTCTTTTCCATTTAATTTGATGCTGACTAAGTCCAGTGACTCACCATCTAATACACATTCTCCTGCAGATGATTCGGGATTTAGCCGCATTTTTAATGTACTGATAACACGTGTTTTTGATTTATCCAGATCAAAATGAAGCAAGGCTTCATCCACCAGGTAACGGGGCACCTGATAGTTAGCCAGTAAAGTCATTTTGGGTGATTGTTCTGTGCTCGCAAGATCCATCATATTTCTCTATTTAAAGTCATCCAGTGTCAATACAGACCAGACTTCATACGCAGGGGTTTCATAAGGGTGTGAAGAAAGTAACGCGTTTAAGACAGGCTTTATTTGTTGGGCGGGACAAACCGTTTCTACCCGGTATTCAGCCACATATTCCACCTGGCCCTGCTGCCCAATATAAGGCTGACTGCCATCTAATGGGCGGAATTGCCCTGTTCCTTGTGACTCCCAACAACAACTGTCATAACCATCATAACGGCCGGCACCGGCAGCAAAAATGGCCTGTTTTACGGCTTCTTTATGTGATTCAGGAACAAAAAAAACCAATTTTAATAAGCTATCAGCCATACCTTATCTAATACGCCATTTTTGGCCTAAACCATTACCTAATTCACTAAAGATGTAACGGCCATCACGACTAAACGCTAACGCTTGTATGACTACACCAGGTTTTAAAGCGTCTTTTCGTGGTGTTAACCAACAGCCCAGAGCCTGTCCATTTTGTGCACGCCAGACACACAGCTCACGGTTGGGGTGGCCAGTCACGACATATTTACCATCGGAAGAATAGGCAATCGCGCTGGTTGTGGTTTTAAATACAGGAAAGTCACCCCAGATACCGTCTACGTCTACAGGTGATGTCGTGAGTACCGCGACTTGTTTACCACTTTTGACATTCCAGATACGTGTTTGTGCATTGCCAGCCGAACTGATCACAAACCCACCCATGGGATCAAAAGAAACCAAACTAACACCATTATTATGTTGCCATATCCGAAGTTGTTGTCCGGTTTCCAGGTTCCACATTCTTGCTGTGTGGTCATCTCCGCCCGTTAAGCCATATTTACCATTAGGTGAAATATCAACTGTGTTAATAAGCTGATCGATAGGTGAATTAACGGCTTTACCATCATGTTTCAGAATTTGGACGACGCGATTACCTATCACATCAAAATACACCGCTGTTCTGTCTTGCAACGCTAATAGCAGGTGGTCACCTTTAGGCGATAAAGCAATATCTTTTATCGTAACTGGAAACTCAAGACGAATCATCGGTTCACCGTTTTCCATATTCCATAAAACGATAACTTTGGATTCTACCGTGGCGGCCACTTTACTATCGTCAGAAAAAGCCACATCTGTCGTCGTACCGGCATCATTTGGTGTGTTTTGCCAGGTATATTTCACCTTATTCGTTTGAAGGTCCCAGAGTTTTGCTGGCAAATCAATATCGCCTACCAGCACGTAACGACCATCAGGTGAAAAGCTGGAAGCATAACTACCATTTTCGCTGTGTTTCCAGGATTCTGTCGGTGTTCTTTCTTCTGTACAGGCTGACAATGAAAGCAATACCAATGCAGCACTGAGCGTTCGGATTACATGGCGGGAGAATACAGACATCGGCATCAGGAACGAGGAAGAGTTACACCAGACTGGCCTTGATATTTACCACCGCGATCGGCGTAAGATGTCTCACACACTTCATCAGACTCGAAGAACAACATTTGTGCCACACCTTCATTCGCGTAGATTTTTGCCGGTAAGGGAGTGGTGTTTGAAAACTCTAGTGTCACCTGACCTTCCCATTCAGGTTCCAATGGGGTGACATTCACAATAATGCCACAGCGAGCATAAGTGGATTTGCCAAGACACACTGTCAGAACATTTCGTGGAATTCTGAAGGTTTCGACGGTTCTGGCCAGTGCAAATGAATTCGGTGGAATAATACACACATCAGAGGTCACATCTACAAAACTGCTTTCATCAAAATTCTTCGGGTCTACAACGGCTGAATTAATATTGGTGAATATTTTAAATTCATTTGAGCAGCGAACATCGTAACCATAGCTTGACGTGCCATAAGAGATAATGCGGTTATCATCACGATATCGAACTTGTCCCGGCTCGAAAGGTGAAATCATGCCCTGCTCCGCCATACGACGAATCCATTTATCTGACTTAATCATAATTGCTCGGTCATACCTTTTTATAATTGTTCAATCACAAGCCTATTAAAACACATCTTGAATAAGCTTTATTATGTGTTGACTAAACATTAGTCATTTTTAATCACAATGTTCGGGAACGCTGCAGAATAATCTTTACTTTGCATGGCTAATCTGGCGCCGACACGGCGAGCAATGTGGCGATAAGCCATTGAAATATCAGCGTCAGGATCAGTGACAACACTAGGTTTACCAGAGTCTGCATCCTCACGAATTTTTATATCCAGAGGTAAACTACCCAGCAAATTAAGATTGTACTGCTCGGCCATGCGCTTGCCACCGCCTTCACCAAAAATATGCTCTTCATGACCGCATTTGCTACAAATATGTGTGCTCATATTTTCGACAATGCCTAGAACAGGTACTTTGACTTTTTCAAACATCTTGTAGGCTTTTCGCGCATCAAGCAGTGATATGTCTTGTGGCGTAGTGACAATAACGGCACCACTCACTGGCACTTTTTGTGACAAGGTTAATTGAATATCGCCTGTGCCCGGTGGCAGGTCAATAATCAGGTAATCCAGATCTTTCCAGTTAGTTTCACCGAGCAACTGTTGTAGGGCTTGTGTCACCATCGGTCCACGCCAAATCATCGGTTCCTCTTCATCAATAAGGAACCCAATCGACATAGTTTGAATGCCATAACTGTCTACTGGGTTCATGCTCTTGCCATCAGGCGATTCTGGCCGACGATTGGCACCGAGCATGCGAGGTTGGCTTGGTCCGTAAATATCAGCATCCAGCACCCCCACAGTTGCGCCTTCTACAGCGAGCGCCAGCGCCAGGTTGGCTGAGGTTGTGGATTTACCCACACCACCTTTGCCCGATCCAACAGCAATGATGTTTTTGATATTATCCAGTGCCTGCACACCCTGCTGAACTTTGTGCTTGATGATTTCACTTGAGACAACAACATTGACATTGTCAGCCCCGGCTTGCTGTAGAGCTGATGTTAATGACTGATTAAGTTCATCAATATAACCTTTGACCGGATAACGCAGAACCACAGAGACGATTTGTTTTCCTGACTCCTCTGCGACCATAATCCCTAGATTGGTCTCCCCTAGTTTTATCTCGGTTGATGGGTCCTGAAAGTCATTAATAATCTGCTTAATCTGTGCATTATCTAACATGGCTCACTCCGGTCTATTCAGTGCGTAATCGACACAGACTCGCACTTTTTCTGTTTTTTGTATCAGACGCTAAATTCGTATTGTCTGACTAAACTGATAACTAAAAAAAACGCCATCTGTAAGACGGCGTTCGTTATCAATCTAATTTGGGGCCTCGCAACGTATTTTGCAAGGGCCAATCGCGATAATTAAATACTTGTCCCTGCTGGCGTACACGAGCTATCTCATTCACATCCAAATCGGCATACACCCATTGTGCTGTATCAGCTGAACCTTCAGCCAAAATACCATTATCAGGAAAGCCGTAATCAACCGGGGTGTAAATGCTGGCACGACCGGTGTTCACATCAACAGCTTCTGACCACAAGGCTTCACCAAATGTCGGCGATTGTAGTACGTAACACTGATTTTCCAACGCCCTAGCCTGACAACCAATTCTGACACGATAAAAGCCGGCTTGTGTATCAGTACAACTTGGTACTAAGACCACATCAGCACCCGCCAGCACTTGTTGATGGGCAATCAATGGAAACTCACTGTCATAACAAATATTAATAGCAAGACGACCAATATCGGTATCAATCACCTTAATATCCTGACCAGCATGAATCAGCCACTGTTCGTTCTCGAAGCGAGTCATGATGAGTTTATCCTGATAATCAATCAGTCCCTCAACACCGTATAGATTAGCTCGATTTCTAAAGCTACCATCCGACTGTATTACTGGGAAAGAGCTCGCCAGAATCATGACATCAAATTGCTTCGCCAGCTGGGCGTATAAAGCCTCGTAGTCGGCATATATATCTTGCATGGAATGCAACTGCTTGCCCAAGTCTTTATAAACCGACTCCCCAAAAAGTGAAGCGAGTTCCATACTGCCATATTCAGGAAAGACCAGTAATTTGGCACCATTTTTAGCTGCGTGACTTACCCATTGGGTCAACTTATCTTCAAACTCAAACCACTGTGCGAAAAAGCCAATATCATATTGGGCTACCGCTACTTTCACTTTGCTCATTTATTTTTCCACGGGCATTGCACAAAAAGAGTCCGCAAGTCAGCACTCTCTTCGCACAAAAAGATTAGATTTTTTTCATCCAGAATGTCATTGGCTTTGGTGACTCAAGCGCTTCATCCACTTCTTTCCAACTGAATGTGGTATTCAATTCTGGATGTTTTTCATAGCCGCGTTTACGCCAAAAATTATCAAGAGGCTGATAGTCAGCGGGTCTCAATGGATGATCCTCAGGGCGTTGAACCCCACAAAAACAGCTGTAATCGAAACCACCTATCTCATGAGCATGGGCTTCACGCTCATCGAAAAATGCCACACCTGCACCTTGCCCGCGGTATTGAGACAATAAAACGGATTCACCGCAGTAAAAGATCTTGTCAATATCATAGCCAGCGGCGATAAAAGGCGCTTTGACTTCGTCGGTTTCATATTTCAGCGGAATACCGGTAGAGGCACCCACGACATGGTCACCATCAAAAGCCAGCACAATCACGCTATCAGGCGCTTCAATATAAGTTTGAAGATACTTTTCTTCGTATGTCAGATCCCCATCATAAAGATAAGGAAAGTCACGAAAAACACGAATCCGGAGCTCAGCAAGCTCCGGAATGTATTGATTGAGCTTATCGCCAGACAGTCTTTCCAGTCTTAACATCGCACACCTCTTAGCCTGCGACTTGGGCGATCCAGTCTTCTAAGTTGTAGTAATTAGTAATACGAGCGACTTTACCGTCACGCACCACGAAAAATGCGCCTGCGGGTAAACGGTATGTTTGACCAGCGGCTTCAGGCAGACCTTCATCAGTTGACATATATTCACCTAATACTGTGAACTCAACCGCTGCACGATCGCCAGCATCATTGGTGGTGATAGAAATATCAACGATGTTTTCTTTGTAGTGCGCATTCATACGATCCATAAACTTCTTGAATGCTTCTTTACCAATTTCACGACCACTTTGGTTTACATCATGAATCACGTCGTCTGTCAGCATATTAAGAAATGCATCCATATCACCGCGGTTAAATGCATTGTAGTAGTCTTCCAACAGTTTTACTGTAGCTTGATTCATGATGAAAAATCCCAAAGAGTAGAAAAAGGCCGAATTTTATCTGTTTCATGGAATGAGGAAAAGACTTAATTTCTTCATTGCCTCATATCCTTAGCCTACAAACAGGCCATTTGATTCATTCGTTTTTGAGTCGCGCACTCGTCCCGTTGATTAATGACGATTTCGTTGTACGATGCCCATCAATTTATAAGTGAGTAAAGACGCAGAAAAATCATAAGCATGGAACCCTTCAATGGGCGCAAATTCCATGATGTCAAAACCGATAATTTCACGCTGTTTGGCTACCGACTCGAATAAATTGAGTGTCTGATACCAGTCCAGCCCACCTGGCACTGGCGTTCCTGTTGAAGGAAAAACAGAAGGATCCATGCCATCAATATCCAGTGTGAAAAACACTTTTTGTGGAAAATCCTCTGGCAACTCGATTGACTGAATGCGGTTGGGTACTAACTCATCCGCATCCTGATATAACACACCGAATTCGTCACGAAATGCCATCTCTTCTTCACAATAAGCACGTATACCGAGTTGGTAAAGAGGAATCCCCATATCCACAGCACGCTTCATCACAGAGGCATGACTAAGAAAATCACCTTCATACGCCTGACGCAAATCAGCATGTGCATCAATCTGCACAATGCCAAAATCATCGATACCCGCGTCTCGCAAGCCTTTAATCACACCATAAGTCACCGTATGCTCACCACCAAGTACAACCGGCATGGCGCCAGCTTTAATGATATCGGTTGTCGCTTTAGCAATATTATCAATAACTTGCTGAGGGGTGACACTGCAATCCACTGGTTCACAGGTATAAATACCTTTATCGCAAGGTTTGCTTTTGCCATCCCACTCTTCCAGTTGCCAGGAAGCTTGCAAAATAGCATTAGGACCTAAAGCGGTACCACCGCCATATGACACGCTCTTTTCATAGGGCACGGGTAATACATGAAACATCGCTTTGTCTGGTTCTGGCTGTTCAATTTCTGAACCGAGAAAAATTGGATACTCTTCCATATGACTTAACTCAAGATAATCTGTGTTTAAAATCGTCGTAGCCGAACTCTTTCACAATGCGTAAGGCATCGGTTCCTGAGTTCCACAACGCAATGGCTGGTAATTTTGTGCCATTGAATGTGGTGGTTTTGACCATGGTGTAATGTGCCATATCTTCAAAAATCAGCCGTTGTCCGACTTCCAATGGTTGTTTGAAGCTGTAATCATCAATCACATCCCCAGCCAGACAAGTTAAACCGCCTAGACGATAGGTATATTCAAACTCATCCGCTTCACCCGCACCATGAATATCGGGACGATATGGCATTTCCAGCGTATCCGGCATATGACAAGTGGCGGACGTATCAAGAATCGCCTGGTTCAGTTTATTCCAGGTGATATCCAGCACTTCACAGCTCAAAATACCAGTACCGATCGCCATGGCTTCACCTGGCTCAAGATAGACCTGCACATCGTGACGAGATTGGAATGCCTGGATTAATTCGACCAACCCATTAATATCATAGCCATCAGCGGTAATATGATGACCACCGCCAAAGTTGACCCATTTCATTTGTGGCAAGATATGACCAAACTTTGATTCAACTGCTGCCACTGTTCGCTCAAGTGGCTCAAAGCCTTGTTCACATAAGGTATGAAAATGTAGCCCGCTAATGCCTGCTAATGCGCTTTCATCAAGCTGAGACAGCGTGATGCCCAAGCGTGATCCCGGTGAACAAGGGTCATAAATTGGCACAGCCCCTTCAGAGTGTTCTGGATTAATCCTCAGACCAAACTCCAGATCAGGTCGTTGTGTCTGCGCAGCAAGACATTGCTCCCGAAACCGTAACCACTGGCTGCAAGAGTTAAACACGATGTGATTAGCGAATGTGAGCAGCTCATCAATATCCGCTTGACTAAAAGCAGCAGCAAACACATGTACTTCGCCACCGTACTCTTCATATCCCAAACGAGCTTCATGCAAGCCACTGGCGCAAGTGCCATTGAGATATTTTTGTGTTAAGTCACCCAGCGACCACATAGAAAAGGCTTTTAGGGCACCAAGTACTTTTGCACCACTCGCGACCGCCACACCATGCAGAATGCGTAGATTACGTTCTACGGCAACTTCATCAACCACAAAACACGGTGATGGCAAACGAGATAAATCCAGTTTGCCAAAATCAGTAAACTGCATCGAAATTAGTCGTCCAGATTAAAGTTATCAAGTTCAATCACATTCCACGGCAAGCCATATTTATTCATGTCTTCCATAAATGGATCAGGATCAAACTGTTCAATATTCCAAACACCCGGCTGTTTCCATTTGCCTTCTAACATCATTTTGGCACCAATCATGGCTGGCACACCTGTGGTGTATGAAATCGCTTGAGACTGGACTTCCTGATAACAATCCTGATGATCTTTGATGTTATACAGGTAAACAATTTTTTCTTTGCCGTCTTTAATGCCTTTCACCACGCAACCAATACAGGTTTTACCTTTGGTTCTTGGGCCTAAAGTTGAAGGGTCAGGGAGTAAAGCTTTCAAAAACTGAATCGGTACAATTTTCTGGCCGTTATAGTCAATCGGCTCAATACCGGTCATACCGACATTACCCAATACTTCCAGATGCTTCAGGTAGCTCTCACCAAAACTCATCCAGAACTGAGCGCGTTTCAGAGTCGGGAAATTTTTGGTTAATGATTCCAATTCCTCATGATACATACGGTAAATATTGTAGGTACCGACTTCTTCTGGGCAGGTAAATGTCGCTTTTTTTGACATCGCAGGCGTTTCAATAAACTCACCATTTTCCCAGTGACGACACTCAGCAGTCACTTCGCGGATATTAATTTCCGGATTAAAGTTGGTAGCAAATGGATAACCGTGATCACCACCATTGACATCGATAATGTCTAACTCGTGGATTTCATCAAAGTAATGCTTGGCAATATAGGCCGTGAACACATTGGTCGCACCGGGATCAAAACCACTACCCAGCAATGCTGTTAAGCCCGCTTCTTTAAATTTATCCTGATAAGCCCATTGCCATTTGTATTCAAACTTGGCTGTATCCAGTGGTTCATAGTTAGCCGTATCCAGATAATCCACCCCGGCTGCCAGACAGGCATCCATGATCGTCAGATCCTGATACGGTAAGGCCACATTAATGACTAAATCGGGTTTTTCTTGTTCCAATAACGTGGTCAATTCAGCGACATTATCCGCATCAACCTTTGCTGTTTTGATAGGTCGCTCTAATTGGGCTGCGATCGCTTTGCATTTTTCTTCTGTTCGGCTTGCCAATACAATTTCAGAGAATACTTCTGGTAACTGTGCACATTTATGTGTGACTACGCCACCGACACCGCCGGCACCAATAATCAGGACTTTAGACATTGCTGAATTCCTTTAACTCGTCTCAATTAACGTTCAAAAAAAGTATAGCCATGCATACTTTCTTTGAAAGCATGCAACATTTTTTGGCGCATAGGCACCGAAATACGTCCGTCTCGCACAGCTTCTTCAGCGATACGACGGAATTGTTCTAACATGTGTTTAGGATCGTACTCAACGTAGCTTAATACGTCGGCGATGCTGTCACCATGGAATTCACGACGGAAATCAAAACCCCCTTCCTCGTTGATATGCACGCTGACGACATTGGTATCACCAAACAGATTGTGTAAGTCACCCAAGGTTTCCTGATACGCACCGACCAGGAAAACACTTAAATAATATTCCTCACCATGTTTCAGTTCGTGTAGCGGTAGTGTTTTTTTCACTCCGGTTGGTGAGATGAAGTTATCGATCTTACCGTCACAGTCACAGGTCATATCCGCTAAAACTGCATCTCTGACCGGCGCTTCGTTTAAGCGATGTATGGGCATAATCGGGAAAAGCTGATCAATTGCCCAGATATCCGGTAATGACTGGAATAAGCTGAAATTGCCATAGTAAATATCAGACAGCAATTCGGGTAATGCTTCCAGCTCCTGAGACACGCGTCTTGCCTGTGGCAGCAGATTAGAAATCTTTTCCAGAATAGCGAGTGCCAGGTTTTCTGCTAATGCTCGTTCACGAATGGTCGCTTGTCCATGATGAAATAACTCACGCATTTCATCACGGTAATACAAAGAGTCGTTATAGCACTCTTGTAAGTTTTCTGGACTCACATAGTCAAGCACACTGAATAAGTTAATGATGTGATCGTGACTGTCTTCAGGCGCTTCAGCTGGGAGCGGTTCCGCTTTGTGCTCTCGCACTTCCAATACATTAAAAAGCAGCATCGATGAGTACGCCACCAACGCACGACCAGACTCAGAAATAATGACCGGATGCGGAATATCGAGTGGGTCCAGGCTTTCCTGTAAAGCTTCAACGATGTTGTAGCAATATTCATCCAGACCATAGTTCATGCTGTGTGTGCTGTTACTTCTGGCCCCTTCATAGTCAACAGCCAGACCACCGCCCATATCGATGTAGCCCATTGGGGCACCTTCTTCGATTAGGCCCGCGTAAAACCGACACGCTTCCATAACACCGGTACGGATATTACGAATGTTAGGGATTTGAGAACCGAGATGGCTGTGCAATAACTGCAAGCAATGCAGCATATTCGCTTGCTTGAGTTTATCAACCACACCTAATAAAGCACTGGTGGATAAACCAAAGATAGATCGATCACCACTGTCTTCATTCCAGTGACCTTCCACCATAGAAGCCAAACGAATGCGAACCCCAATCAGAGGGTCAATCCCCAGAGCACGACTACGCTCAAGGATAATATCCAGCTCCATCGCCGTTTCCAAAACAAAGAAACACTTGATCCCCATTTGACGGGCATACAAACCAAGCTCGATGAACTCTTCGTCTTTGTAACCATTACAAACAATCAGACTGTCGTGATCACGTAGCTGTGAGAGAGCGATAATTAATTCAGCCTTACTGCCGGCCTCCAGACCATGATGATAACGGCTACCGTAATCTGCAATCTCTTCAATAACGTGACATTGCTGATTAACCTTGATTGGAAAAACACCACGATAATGATTTTTGTACTCCGCTTCTTCTATTGCACGTGAAAAGGCTTCATTAAGCTGAGTAATACGCTGATCGAGCAGATTTTCAATGCGTAAAACGGCCGGCATATCCAGCCCACGTTCACGCATGCCATTGACGATATCGATGATGGGCACTTGTATGGTTTTCTCACCAAACTGCACGCTGACAACCGCATTGCCATCTTCAGATACATCAAAATAGTCACTTCCCCAGTCCCTGACTCCATATAAACGAGCACTATGTTCAGCACTCCATTCAGTACTTAAATCCAGCTCGTTATCGATAGTAGGAAAAGGCGTTTTCTGCATTGACGATTATTCCCGTCTTGGTTAGTTAAAGGGCGCGATTTTCACTAGTTTGCAATGAAAAAGCAAAGAATTATTTCAATTATTACATCGGCGAGATGACATCAAAGTGACACCTGCTCAAATTATCGGTAATTCATCAGGCACTGCGGTATCTGTTGCTGGATCCAAATCCGTATGAAAAGCCAGCACACTATCAGCCACTTCGTCCGGTTTGTTAAACCTTGCGATATGAAACAAGGCCTCTCCCTCATTCACTAGTGGAATATTGGTACGGCCGATGACGATACCTGAACTACTCGCCAGCACCTCTGTTTCAGAATCCCCTTTACCATAGGGAGCAGCCACCATGCCTAATAAATCTCCTTTGTTCACACTGGCGCCCATGGGCACCAGCATTCTGAAGATGCCACTTTCCGGCGCTCTGACCCAAACACTGCTTCGAGCGACAAATGGCTCGTGTTGACGTTTTTTGTGTCGCGTCGTTGCCAACATACCAATGTGACGCATCACAGCCAAGACGCCTTTCACACCAGCCCTGATTGCCATTTCATTAAATCGTAAAGCTTCACCAGCTTCATACACAATTACTGGCACATCATATGAAGCGGCCGCATAACGTAGTGACCCCTGAATCAGACTCGAGTTCACTACCACAGGCGCATCAAAAGCATGAGCCATCATTTCTACGTCAGGATTGGATAAGTCAGCTCGTATCTGAGGTAAATTATCGCGATGAATGGCAGCGGTATGGAGATCGATACCATGCGTACACTGACTGACGACTTCTTTCATAAATGAGTCAGCTAATCGGGCAGCCAGCGAGCCTTCATCTGAACCAGGAAAACAGCGATTCAGATCGCGTCTGTCTGGTAAGTACCGGGATTGATTGAGAAAGCCATACACATTAACCACGGGAATCGCGATGATGGTGCCTTTCAGACCTTTTAAACTCTTACTTTTTACCAACCTGCGAATAATTTCAACGCCATTGATTTCGTCACCATGCACGGCGGCTGATACAAACAGAATCGGGCCTTTGCGACGCCCACGTATGACGTGCACAGGCATGCTCAACGCAGTCTGCATATAAAGGTCAGGCAAAGGCACATCGATAATCTTACTTTGCCCTAATCTGACTTCCTCGCCAGCCAGAACTAAAACGTCAGACATGCGCTTAGCCTCGACCCCGGGTTTTTGTTTTACCAGAACGGGCATTTCTCTCGATAAAATCGATGATCATGCTGGCAATATCTTTACCGGTGGCGTTCTCAATACCTTCCAGTCCCGGTGATGAATTCACTTCCATCACAACCGGACCGTGATTTGAACGCAGTAAATCAACACCACAGACATTCAAGCCCATAGTTTTCGCAGCACGCACAGCCGTGGCTCGCTCTAAGGGTGAAATACGGATCAAGTTAGCACTACCACCACGATGCAGATTAGAACGAAACTCGCCTTCCTTACCCTGGCGTTTCATGGATGCAACGACTTTATCCCCCACCACAAAACAGCGAATATCGGCGCCGCCCGCTTCCTTAATAAATTCCTGCACCAGGATATTGGCTTTCATGCCCATGAAGGCTTCAATAACACTTTCCGCGGCTTTTTCAGTTTCGGCCAGTACCACACCAATACCTTGTGTCCCCTCCAGCAACTTAATCACCAAAGGCGCGCCACCGACCATTTTTATTAAGTCGTCTACATCATCCGGACGATGCGCAAAGCCTGTCACAGGCAAACCAATGCCTTTTCTGGATAATAATTGAAGCGCGCGCAATTTATCTCGTGAGCGGCTGATAGCCACTGACTCATTAAGCGGATAAACATTCATCATTTCAAATTGACGAAGCACCGCTGTGCCATAAAAAGTGACGGATGCACCAATTCGTGGAATGACAGCATCATAACCTGTCAGAATTTCCCCTTTGTAATGCACTTCAGGTTTTAGCGAGGTAATGTTCATGTAGCATCGAAGTACGTCCAATACATGAACTTCATGACCTCGCGCCTCTGCTGCCTCAACCAGTCTACGCGTTGAATATAACTTGGGGTTACGAGAAAGAACGGCGATTTTCATCAGCTTTCTCCATCAAAAAATTCTTTAACAGGCTGTTCATCATGCTCCTGAACACTTTGGCCAGTCATAAATGACATGGCAGGATTGACAATAAGATTGCCGGCGGTCATAGCGGTTCGACCCAACAGCATTCTAAACAGCATATTATCGCGGTTTGTCAGAGTGACTTCTATAGGCCATTGTTGATTGCCCAGAGATACCTCAGTCTGAATCACATAACGTTTTTCAGTATGCCCTCCAGAATCCGTCACATTGCGCTGATCAATGACTATCGCTTCACACCATTTAATAGTGTCAGTATCACCTTGATTAGGATGAACGCCAAATCGCACCCACAGTTGCTGCTCTTGCTCAAATTCTTCTACTGAGAAGGCGTGGATGGCAGACGTTCTGGCCCCCGTGTCCACTTTCGCTTTAATTCGATTCAAACCAAGTTGAGGTAAACTAAGCCACTCTCGCCAACCTACAATGATAGGGTCGTTGGCGATAGGTTCGTTTTTATCTTCTGTCATCAGATATCAGCCGTTTGTTTAGCGAGGATTAATGATAGCACTGGGCAGAATGCGTCAACGATTCTGATAAAGCAGACGGTTCATTGTGGTAATAGCGCTGACCTTGATCTCTTTAGGGCAAACACGCTCACATTCTCGATAGTTACTACAACTACCAAAACCTTCTTCTTCCATTGCGTGCAATAATTTTGCGGGACGTTGTTTGTCCATTTGTCCTTGAGGCAAAACCGACAAATGTGCAATTTTTGCTGCTACAAATAATGTAGCTGAGGCATTTGGACAGACTGCGACACAAGCACCACAGCCAATGCAGGTAGCTGCATCAAATGCCTCATCGGCAACGTGCTTCTCTATGGGTAAAGTATTCGCTTCACAGGCCGAACCTGTCCGGATAGGAATATAACCGCCAGCCTGAATAATACGATCAAAGGCACTTCTATCGACGATGAGATCTTTGATAATGGGGAAAGCAGTGGCTCGCCAGGGCTCAATCCACAGTTCTTTTTCATCTTTGTAATCCCGCATGTATTGCTGACAGGTTGTTGTTGCCTGTTGTTTACCATGCGGTGTGCCATTGATAACAAGATTGCAGGATCCACAAATCCCTTCCCGGCAATCAAAGTCGAATGCCACGGGATCTTCACCTTGTAGTGTCAGCTTATCATTTAGTGCATCCATCATTTCCAGAAACGAGGAGTCTTCACTCGCCTCAATTTCATACGATTTGAAATCACCCTTTTTATCGGGTCCGGATTGTCGCCAGATATTCAGTTTAAAAATCATTGGTAATTTCTTATGCTGGGTCGAACAAAATCAAAATGCAGATATTCACGATAAAGCGTTGGGTGACTGACATCACCACTATACTGCCAGGCCGCCACGTAGGAGTAATCCATATCGTTTCGTTTGGCCTCACCCTCCTCTGTCAGATGTTCTTCACGTGCATGGCAGCCGCAGGATTCTTCCCTGTCCAGAGCATCAATACACATCAACTCCGTCAATTCAAAAAAGTCGGCCACACGGCCTGCGCGCTCTAAGGTTTGGTTTACCCCCTCTTCCGAGCCTGATATTTTGACTTTTTGCCAGAATTGCTGACGCAGTTCTTGTATGGCTTTAATCGCTTGTTCCAGTGAAGACTTGGTTCGCGCCATGCCACAGGCATGCCAGAGAATCTGACCAAGTTGCCGATGAAATTCATCAGGCGTGATTGATGGTTCCGGCGCATTCATCAAACGGCTGATACGAGTTTTGGCTGACGCCATCGCTTCATCTATCTGACTGGAATACTGCTCTGCCTTGATCGGTTTCTGTTTCGCTAAAAAATCCGCTACCGTGGTCGGCAAAATAAAATAACCATCCGCCAGCCCCTGCATCAGTGCACTTGCGCCCAACCTGTTCGCACCGTGATCTGAGAAATTCGCTTCGCCACCGGCAAACAAGCCATTAACCGTTGTCATTAAGTTATAGTCCACCCACAATCCGCCCATTGTGTAGTGCACGGCGGGATAGATACGCATCGGGGTTTCATAGGGATTTTCAGCAGTTATACGCTGATACATTTCAAACAGATTGCCGTATTTTTCTTCAACTGCGGCTAGCCCCTGTTTCTTGATTGCCTGAGCAAAATCAAGATAGACACCAAGTTTTTTCCCTTCAATTTCAAAGCCGACGCCACGACCTTCATCGCAGATTAACTTCACTGCACGAGAGGCTATGTCCCGTGGTACCAAATTACCAAACGACGGATACATTCGTTCGAGAAAGTAATCGCGATCCTCTTCAGGAATGTCTTCTGGCCTTTTATCACAGTCCGCTTTGTTTTTTGGTGCCCACACACGACCATCATTGCGTAGCGATTCACTCATCAATGTCAGTTTGGACTGTAACTCACCATGTTGTGGAATACAGGTGGGATGAATCTGAGTAAAACAAGGATTAGCGAACAAAGCGCCTTTTTTATGGGCTCGCCAAATCGCCGATGTGTTACAACCTTTGGCATTAGTGGATAAATAAAAAGCATTACTATAGCCACCGGTACAGAGCACCACACAATCAGCAAGATGACTTTCCAATTCACCTGTCACCAAATCACGGGTCACGATACCAATCGCTCTGTCACCATCCATAATGAGCTCCTGCATTTCGCAGCGAGAATGGTGGGTAATGGTGCCTTCGGCAATCTGTCTGCTCATCGCCTGATACGCTCCGAGCAAGAGTTGCTGACCCGTTTGTCCTCTGGCATAGAAGGTCCGTGACACCTGAGCGCCACCAAAGGAACGATTGGCTAAATATCCCGAATATTCACGGGCAAACGGCACGCCCTGAGCCACGGCTTGATCAATGATCGCCGTGCTCAATTCGGCTAGACGAAAAACATTGGATTCTCTGGCTCTGAAGTCGCCGCCTTTAATGGTGTCGTAGAACAGACGCCAGACACTGTCGCCATCATTCTGATAATTTTTGGCCGCATTAATACCACCCTGAGCAGCAATACTATGAGCACGACGCGGGCTATCCTGAAAACAAAAGGTTTTTACATTAAAACCCATTTCGCCTAATGAGGCAGAAGCAGAAGCCCCAGCCAATCCCGTTCCAACCACGATGACTGTATATTTTTTGCGGTTGGCCGGACTGACAACGCGAGAGTTATATTTATGTTGCTTCCATCTGTCCTGTAATGGCCCTTTAGGTGCATGACTATCTAATTCAAACTCATTCATCACACTAACCACACATAAACAGGAATAGAAACAAAACCCAGTGCCAACACAGCCACTGCCGAATGAATAGCAATATGGTGCATTTTGGATGAAATCCCTAAGGTTTGAAGAACATTAATCAATGAATGCTGTAAATGCATCGTTAATATAAACACGCCCATCAGATAAAACAGTGTGATGAATGGAGAGCTGAACCAGTCAAGCACAGACGCTCTAACATCAAAGGGATTGACATACAAAGACTGCAGAATGTGAACGATAATAAATAGGAATAATAGGATAATGCTTAAGGTCACCAGGGAAGCGGGTATATGAAACTTATCGTGTTTTCTATAAGCAACTTGCCTGGCATGACTGTTTTTTCGGCGTATATTGACTGCTGCCCGAACATGAACCCACAAACAAATCAATACGATGGCTAACACTGGCCAACGTATCCAGGCTGAATTATAAATCTGATAAAACTGGTTAAAGCTATCACCAAAAAAGAAACTGAGATTGGACAACATATGAAACAGGAGATAAACACTTAATACCGTTCCTGCAATGGTCATGGTGCGTTTTTGTATCTGTAATAACGTCATGCTCAGCTTTCCATATCCAGTCTGGCATCCTTGCTGTCAGGTCGCGGTTTCAGGTTTTCTTTTTCAATGGTTCGGATACAGCTATTCCAACGTAGTGTGGCCTCATCATTATGTTCCGGCCTAATTTTTTCTGCCTTCTGATAAAACTGTAGCGCTTCGATAAAATAATCATAGGCGAATACTCTGGCCATACTTTGAGTCAGCATAAATCGTGCGCGGCGCTCATGAAGCAGTCCCGTGTAATAAAACTGTTGATAGCGACTTTGTAACTTTTCAATGGCTTCTTCAATCGACTTTACTTGCGTCTTTTTACCGGCATGATGCAGCTGGTCACTTAAGGCCAGTATGTAGAGTACGATGGCTTTTTGGTTATCAGGCTCGATATGCAAAATATCCAGACAAATACTTTCGGCAATCTCAGGCTCAGCAAGTGAACGATATTGGCGTGCTTTTTCCAGTGCCAGCTCAACCGAATCAGCATGAATATTATGTAGATGAAGATCCATTAATTACCCCGAAATGGCAGACGTAACACAAGCAGTGTTAACTCCAATCTAATGCAAAGACTGATGCATTTCAATATTACGATGAAACAGCGAGAGAAAGCGGATGTTTACATGGTGTAAACACCCTAATTCTGGTATCTTTTATGGCTTTTATCACGGTTAATTTCGGTTCACTCATGCAAAGAAAAATTCTGGTCACCAGCGCTCTTCCCTACGCCAATGGTTCAATTCATCTGGGCCACATGGTGGAATACATCCAAACTGACGTCTGGGTTCGTTTCCAGAAAATGCGTGGCAATCAATGTTATTACGTCTGCGCAGATGATGCGCATGGCACACCGATTATGCTGCGTGCACAAAATGAAGGTATTTCGCCTGAACAGCTGATTAGCGATGTCAGTAAAGAGCACCAGGCTGACTTTTCTGAGTTCAATATTGGTTTTGATAACTTTCATAGTACCCACAGTGACGAAAACCGAGCCTTAGCCAGTCAGATTTATTTAGCTAACCGAGATGCGGGTCATATTGAAGCCAGAACCATTAGCCAAGCCTACGATCCAGAAAAAGAAATGTTCTTACCCGATCGGTTTATTCGAGGCGAATGCCCAAAATGTGGTGCAGCGGATCAATATGGTGATAACTGTGAAGTCTGTGGTGCCACTTATGAACCCACTGAACTCAAAAATCCGGTGTCTGCTGTATCAGGTGCCACCCCTATTACCAAAGAATCAGAACACTATTTTTTCAAACTCGGTAACTTTGAAAAAACACTAAAAGAATGGACTAATAGCGACCATCTACAGCCTGAAGTCACACGTAAACTCAGCGAATGGTTTGATAGTGGTTTGCAAGACTGGGACATTTCACGTGATGCCCCCTACTTCGGTTTTGAAATTCCAGATACGGATAATAAATTCTTTTACGTATGGATGGATGCACCGATTGGTTATTTAGCCAGTTTCAAAAACTTCTGTGATCGTACAGGTGTGGATTTTGATGAGTTTATGAAGCCCGGCAACAACACTGAGATGGTGCACTTCATTGGTAAAGATATTATCTATTTCCACGCCCTATTCTGGCCTGCCATGTTAGAAGGCGCGGGTTTCCGTCAGCCGGATAATATCTATGCGCATGGGTTCCTGACTGTCGATGGCAAAAAAATGTCGAAATCTCGGGGTACCTTCATTAAAGCACGTACCTATTTGAATCATCTGGATCCAGAATATTTACGTTATTATTTTGCAGCCAAACTCGGTAGTGGCATTGATGATATCGATTTAAGTCTGGAAGACTTCCAAACCCGAATTAATGCTGACTTAGTCGGTAAAGTCGTCAATATTGCCAGTCGCTGTGCGGGTTATCTGAGTAAAAAATGTGATGGTCAGTTAACTGATTCATTGGCTGATGTAGCCTTGTTTGAAAGCTTCACCAATCAAGCTGAGTTGATAGCAGAACGCTATGAAAAACGTGAGTTTGGTCAGGCCATGCGTGAAATTATGGCTTTAGCTGATCGGGCTAACCAATATATCGATGAAATGAAGCCGTGGGCGCTGGCCAAAGAAGAAGGCAAAGAACAAGAAGTCCAGGCCATTTACAGCATGGGCATTAATTTATTCCGTGTGTTAATCGCTTATTTAAAACCAGTATTACCAAAAACGGCTGAACAAGCTGAAGCCTTCCTTAATATCGAACCATTGAACTGGACTGATATTGCATCGCCACTGCTTGGTCATACGATAAATAAATTCACACCGTTGATGACACGTATCGAAAAAGAAAAAATCAATGCGATCATTGAAGAATCAAAAGAAAATATGACAGAAACAAAACCAGCAGAAAAGCAAACTACAAGCAATACGAATATTGATCCGATAGCTGATGAAATCCAATTTGATGATTTCGCCAAGATCGATTTACGCATTGCCAAAATCGTCAATGCAGAGCATGTGGAAGGTGCAGATAAATTGCTTAAACTCACCTTAGATATTGGCTTAGGTGAACGTCAGGTGTTTGCAGGCATTAAATCAGCCTATTCTCCAGAAGACCTTATCGGTAAATTAACCGTGATGGTCGCCAATCTAGCGCCACGTAAAATGCGTTTTGGTTTATCAGAAGGGATGGTCTTGGCTGCAGGACCAGGTGGAAAGGATTTATTTATCTTAAATCCAGATAATGGCGCTCAGCCTGGGATGAGAGTGAAGTAATCTCACTTAGTACAGACGAAAAAAAGCCCCGCATTGCGGGGCTTTTTTAAGTCAGCTTAGTGAAGCTATTAACATAACTCGGCTCTCGCACAAACAGTAGTCCAAGTAGTTGTTCCATTAGCAAAGTTACCAGTCATAGTAAACGTATCTGCAGCAGTAATACCACCCACTGCATTAGGTGTCACAACAATTGTTCCTGCACCATTATTCCAAACAACATTGTCAACCATTTGAGTAGGGTCTGTACCAGCAGCCATGTTAGCAGGAACACCATTACTACCAGCCGCACAGCTAGCAAAACCATTATTGACTTGAGCACATGTTTCAACAGCTGTTTTAACAGCAGTAGCTGCCATGACTACTTCCGTGTAACGTGCTTTTTGCGTGTACTGTTGATAAGCAGGTAATGCAATTGCAGCCAAAATACCAATAATCGCAATGACGATCATCAACTCAATTAATGTAAAACCTTGTTGGACTTTTTTCATGTTTTATCTCCGTATCTTTTGATGTAAGCACTACGCTTAAACTTCACTAATACAGTTATTGTGCCAACTGTACTTCCATTGATTTTTCATACACTTATAGAAATAGATTGAATTACTTATTTATTACATATGTTAGCCAGTGTCAGAAAGTGACACTTTATGTCACTTTCTTGAGCAGGTTGCTAAATATTTCTTTAAGCCACCATTCCATGGATAAATCTTTAATGCACGTTCAGCAACTAAACAACTTTGTTGTTTAGCCTCTAACGCCTCAAAGCCGTTAATGACATCTTCAAATAGTTTTAAGTCAGGATTAATATCTAATTCCTGTTGAAACTGATTGAGTAGTTGGGTGATTTTCTGTTTATCGTCATTTTTAATTGCATAGTAGAGCACGCTACGGTTCGCCATCGCTCTGGCATCAGCTTGAAAATAAGGATTTATCAATGCCTGCTGAAGTGGCTTATCAGTTGAGCGACCATAGACATAATCAGTGATATCTTTTTGTGCCGAGGCTGTTTGTAATAAAAATATTAATGAAGTAAGGCCAAATACAAATGTAATACCCCGGATAGAATGCTTTGCCTTCTGACTAAGTTGATTACTTTTATCAGTAGATATGGCTTTTAGTGCAACAAAAATAAGAAATAACCACACGAACCAGTGTAATGATGAAATATAAAATGGCAGTTCAAGCATGTTATGCGTAGATATGGGTAACAACAATGAAAAATAGGCGAAACTTGTTAACCCATAAAACCTTGCTACAGACCATAGTGTTGAAACTAACGCTATCAGAATACCAATAACGGCTATCGCCCCCCCCTCAATCGCCCACATCAGAATTTCATTGTGTGGGTGGCCAAGCGTGTATGGCATATGCTCAACATTTGGATACTTTGGATACAACTCAGCTGAATGATTTAACCACTCACTTTTATAACTCCCGATACCATGCCCAAAAACAGGTGATGATTGAATGGAATCCAGAGCAGCACCATAGATAACCACCCTAGCTTCTGAGTTGTTTGCCTTAACTAAGCCATATGTCTTATCAACAGTTTTATTCAAGCCAGACGGACCAGAAAACAATACATATGATGTTACTGAGCCCACTGACAACAAGACAATCACGCCAAGGAGTTTTGTTTTATTTTTCCTTAGTGTTTTTGCCAATCCTATAGTGAGGAAAATCAGCCCCAATGCTAAAGAAAGTAACCCAAGTCTAGAGCCCGATGATACTAAGACATAGGTACTCAATGTCATAGATACATAGAGAAATGCTTGGATTGTTTTTTTTGTATTTTCTAGTGATATAAACAGTAGATAAATAGCAATTAATAATGTTGTAGCTAGATAGCTAGCTGTAACATTCACCTGCTGGAAAATCGTCGTAGGCAATAAAGTTTTGGTACTTGTTATCGAGTTTTCGTCACTAGCTTGCAAGGGGTGCATTTGAACTATCCCATACAGAGAAATGAACAAACCCGATAGAACAATAAAAAACAGCACACGCTCAATAGACAAGCTTTTGAACTGAAACAAACCAAACAGAAAAATAACGCCTGCAAGGATGTATAAAATTCTGAATAACCAAGTCACAGGCTCAACCACACCCGCTATGACAGCCGATAATAAAATGCCGGCTGGCAACATCAATAGATAAAGGTAATTTTTGGGTAGAGTAATCGTGTCACTACTGGCGATATGCCAGAGCATATAACCAATAACCAATGTTGCAGCAAACCAAACCGAAATATTAAACGGTAAATCAAAACCCGTACCACCAATACTCGATGTAATGTAAAACGGCGAAATAACAAATAATAAAAACAGCAGACCTTCAAGAATTCTGCTGGGCGATAAAGATTGGTTTTGCATTGTGCAATATCCTTTTGGCTTTATTTATTCAATTCACATTGGCTTCAAATCAAACGCAATACAAATACGTTCCTCATCTGAGCTGAATGGAATGGTGCGATGGAAGCAGGATGAGGGAAACATCACCAAGTCACCTACTTCTGGAGCAATAGTCTTTGTGGGAAAGTTGTCGTGTTTTTTTGGGTAATCGTCACCATGCGTGCTTAGCTCAATACTACCTTCATGTTCGTGCTGCTTATTTTTTGGTAATGACAAATATAGCGAACCACTGACCCAACCTTCCTCATGAATATGGGAAGTCAGGTGACCGCCACTTTTCATTTTCACATACCAGGAGCTGGCGAACTCGGTAGTTTTAGGGAACCCTTTCACAAACTGGCAGTTTTCACCTGCAAATGTTTGACGATACCGTTCCACTGCCTGAGCGACATATTCAGCCAGTTGTCGGAAGGAGGCTTCAGGGCGTTTAAATAAATTCCCAGAAGATTGCACACCGTTGTAGAGTCTTCCCTGCGACTTTTCATCCACATCGCAGGTATGAATATCTTGTAAAAGCTGATTTAAAAACACAGTATTGTTTTTTATCTCAGGTATTTCAGTATGAAACACAAAGTCCAGTGGATTTTTACAGAAGTTGTAATCATTCTCGGTGCCAAAGTTTTCAGCATAATGACCAGCCAGCGTGGCTAAAAATGGCGAGTTATCTTTACTGCGTTTTAATGCATCAAGGCCGTTTTTAAACTCCTCAAACTGCCCTGTTTTATATAGACAGTATAAAGAACGCTCCTGCCAGTCAGCATATTGTGAGCGTTGAAAATGTTCCAAGGCACCCTGCAAATCACCACTATCATAAAGGTAAACCGCCAAACTATAGTTTGCCATCGGTAAATCAGGATTGAGTTCTAAAGCCCGTTTATAGGCAGCAACGGATTCTTCATAGCGGCCTTGATCGCGTAACACTTCACCCACACTACGATGCACATCTGCATAATTCGGGTTGAGTTCTAATGCTTTGTTATACGCAGTAATGGCTTCACCTAATTTGCCTTGGTTTTTGTAGGCTGTGCCTAGGTTGAAGTAAATCTGAGCATCCGAATGAATGGCCAGTGCCCGCTTGTATGTGTCGATAGCTTCAACCAACATGCCCTGCTCTTGTAAAACAACCCCCAAGTTCACTATGGCTTCATAAAAGCCTGGTTCCAGATCGATGGCTTTTTGATAATTCTGACTTGCTTGGGGATATTGTTTTAAGGCTTGATGAGCAATGCCCATATTATAATAAGCGTCGACCAAACCAGGTTTGATACTAACGGCTTTTTTATAACTTTGAATGGCTTCTTCATGACGATTCATATTGGTCAGCAGCGCTGCCACATTAAAATGCATCTCAGCAATACTTGGATCAATTTTTATCGCTTTGCGAAAAGCGTCGACAGCCTCTTTAGTTTTACTTTGTCCCGCAAGCGCATTGCCATAGAGGTTATGTAAAACAAACGCATTGGGATACTGCTTTAACAATTTCTTCGACATGGATTCTGCTGTGGCTAGCTGACCAGCGTTTAATGCATTCACAATGGGTTGAATTTCTGCTTGAGAGACTGGTCTTAAGGGGGCGTTTTTTTTCATGTTGAGCTCAGGGTCTTGAATTCAGCGGTTAGAGATATCATTTAAAGCAGTTGAATGTAGCGTAGGGAATTTCTTCCCGCAACACTTGATTATGCATCAAATCACACAGTCATTGACTCATTTACTTTAAGGTTAAAGAAATCAGATGGATACAGTAACACAAGCTTTACTCGGTGGCGCCGTAGGATATATGGTCGCGGGTAAAAAAGCCCCACGAAAAGCGGTGTTATGGGGAGCAGCGATAGCTGTATTACCTGATTTAGATATTTTCATTCCTCATGAAACCGATTTAGCGTCCATGACTTTACACCGTAGCTGGACACATTCCTGGTTTGTACAGACAGCTATTGCCCCTTTACTAGCCATGTTATTCCATCGTTTCGACCGGAATAAAACGTTTAGCTACCTTACATGGTTTCTCCTTACCTGGTTAGCTTTGACAACTCATTCCGCTCTTGATGGCCTCACCGTCTATGGCACACAGTTATTCTGGCCGCTCATGCCAAGCCCGGTCTCTGGCGGCAGCGTGTTTATTATCGATCCAGCCTATTCTATCCCCCTACTAACAGGTATTTTGGCGGTGTTACTCTCCCCTGATAAAACATTTAGTCAAAAACTGATGCATTATGCCTTTGGCTTTAGTTGCTTATATCTGACGTGGGGAGTATTTGCTCAGCAGTGGGTGGAACACGAAGCTGAAACGGCTTTCAAAGAACAAGGTATCGAGATTGACCACATGCAAGTTTCAGCGACGGCGTTTAACACGCTTTTGTGGCGAGTGGTTGCCGTCAATGATGCTCATTACTACGAAGGGTTTCATTCTTTATTAGAAGGGAATCAGCCCATCATTTTAAAGACATACCCACGTGGTGCCGAACTCATCGATAAGGTAGATCATTATCCAAGCTATAAACGCATAAACTGGTTCACTCGTGGTTTATTCAAGCTTGAGTTGCAAGATAATCATGTAATTGCTTCCGATCTACGTATGGGTATGGAGCCAAGTTATTTTTTCCGCTTTCAAATTGCAGAAAAAAAAGAGCAACGGTTTATACCGGTTACACCAGAACGATTTCCAAGCCAAAGTCATCGACGGGATAGCGTACGTTGGGTGTGGCAACGTATCTGGAATCCGGCTGTAGAATTTAATCCACAACTGAATTAGGTAAACACCTATTAACAATATTTTTAACAGGTTTTCTGTATCGGTTAATTTTGATGTAATGGTGTCATGACACAGACAACTGAAACCAACTTTACTAATGGTCTGCTGAACTGGCAGTTTGATAATCAATTTGTTCAGCGTTTACCCGCCGATCCAGAAACAAAAAATTTCCGGCGACAAGTGTTAGGTGCCTGTTATTCCTATGTCACACCAAGGACAGCCACATCCCCTACGCTGCTGGCTTATTCAACTGAGATGGCTCAGGAACTTGGCTTGACTGATGAGGATTGTCAAAGTGGGTTATTTACAAACGTCTTTGTAGGCAATCTGAAACTCAGAGGCATGCAGCCTCATGCCCAGTGTTATGGTGGTCACCAATTTGGTAATTGGGCTGGTCAACTGGGTGATGGTCGAGCTATCAATCTTGGTGAAATCATCGGTGAGTCGGGTCAACGTTGGAGCTTACAACTTAAAGGCTCTGGTGAAACCCCTTACTCACGCTCTGCTGATGGTCTTGCTGTGTTACGTTCTTCGGTGCGAGAGTTTTTATGTAGTGAAACCATGTACCATCTTGGCGTGCCGACCACTCGTGCATTAAGTCTGATAACGACTGGTGACGAAGTCATTCGGGATATGTTTTACGATGGACGTCCACAAAGCGAACCCGGTGCCGTTGTGTGCCGGGTTGCCCCATCGTTTCTACGTCTCGGCAGTTACGAAATCTTCAGTGCCCAAGGCGATATTAAAACATTAAAAACATTGGTTGATTACACCATTGAGTCTTTTTTCCCTCACTTAGCTGCACCAGGTAAGCAAACCTATTTAGACTGGTTCCAAGAAGTGTGTGAACGTACAGCCGATATGGTGGTGGACTGGATGCGAGTCGGTTTTGTGCATGGTGTGTTTAATACCGATAATACCTCTGTTCTTGGTCTCACCATTGACTATGGTCCATATGGTTGGATTGATGACTACGATCCTAACTGGACCCCAAACACCACTGATGCTACCGGCAAACGTTATCGCTTTGGTGCTCAGCCACAAATTGCTCAGTGGAACCTATTACAAATGGCCAACGCTATCTATCCTTTAATAGAGGATGCTGAAGCCTTGAGAAACATTCTCAACGACTATGTCACGCTCTACACGGATAAATGGCAACAAATGCGGGCAGATAAATTGGGCTTAGCTGCGTTTAACGCAGCTGATGAAGAGTTACATCAGGAACTGAATCGTATCATGCAGCTCACCGAAACCGATATGACCCTATTCTATCGGCATTTAGCTGATGTCCGCATCGAAGATAAAGACAAAACAGATGATGAGATTCTTTCGCCCATCATGGTGTCTTTTTACTCTCCTGATGTACTGACTCAAGCAGATAAAAAAGATATCGCACAGTGGCTACGAACTTATCTCAGCCGTGTTGATGAAGACGGTATCAGCGATGACAAGCGACAGAGCAAAATGAATGCGATCAACCCGAAATATGTGTTGCGTAATTATTTGTCACAGCTGGCCATTGATAAGGCTGAGCAAGGCGATCCCAGTCTCATAAACGAACTATTAGATGTGATGCGCCATCCCTATGATGAGCAACCTCAATATGAACAGTACGCTGCTAAACGCCCTGACTGGGCCAGGAACAAACCCGGCTGTTCAATGCTCTCATGTAGTTCATAGTCCATTAATAAGGAAATGACCGTGAAACTCGCCAAGACACTCTCCGCGTTTGCCCTTGTTTTCAGTAGCCAGTTTATTGCTGCAGATATCACTCGGGATAAAGACCTGACCATCGAAAAGTTAACAACAGATATTTCTCTTGGTTGGGGAATGGATTATCTGAATAACAAAACCCTACTTATTACCAGTCGCGAGGGTCAGTTATTTCAATACGATTTTGAGACACACCAAAAAACGGAAATCCAAGGCTTACCTGAGGATATTTTGGTAGAGGGTCAGGGCGGTCTGTTTGATGTTAAACACGCGCCAGACTACGATAAAACAGGCTGGATTTATTTCAGTTATGCCAAAGACATTGATGGTGAGGGAGCAACTACACTTGCCAGAGCTAAATTGGATAATAACAAGCTGATCGACTGGCAAGAATTATTGGTGACTCAATCTCGTACAGGTAACGACGTCCATTATGGTGGTCGTATTACTTTTGATGGCCAAGGTCATATTTTCCTGTCTGTGGGTGATCGTGGTGAGCGTCCAAACGGGCAAAATTTAATGACTCATGCCGGCAGCATTTTACGACTGAATATGGATGGCACTGCAGCATCCGATAATCCATTTATTAATCAAGACAAGGCTCTGCCTGAAATTTGGAGCTATGGTCACCGTAACCCTCAAGGTTTGTTTTATAACCAACAAACTCAACAACTGTGGGAAATTGAACATGGACCACGCGGTGGTGATGAGATCAATTTAATCGAAGCCGGTAAAAACTACGGATGGCCAGAAATTTCTTACGGCAAAGAATACTGGGCCCCGCTTTCCGTCGGTCATGGCACACATCAGGATGGTATGGAACAACCAGTGAAAACCTATTTTCCATCTATCGCCCCAAGTAGCCTTATTCAATATCAGGGCACGTTGTTTCCTGAATGGCAAGGTAAACTTATTTCAGGCGCACTCAGTTTACAACATTTAAATATTGTCAGCCTTAATGAGAACAACGAAGCCGTTGACGAGCAACGTTTATTAGACACGCTCTCCAGCAGAGTTCGTAACGTCATTGAAGCACCCGATGGCGCTTTAATCATTAGTACTGATGCTGGCGCTGTATATCGAATTTCACCTGCAGTATCCACAAAACACTAAAACGCATGAAAACATTTCCTGTTTGACAGTCATCGCGCCTTATTAAATAATGATAATAATTCACATTTACATTAAGGCTAATTTTGAGCAATCTCACCTATCAACAAGATAAGGATGTCACCGCTTTATACACAGAACATAAAAGCTGGTTACATCGTTGGTTAAAAAACAAGCTGCAATGTGATGATCTGGCTCTTGATTTAGTGCAATCCACTTTTGTCAGGTTGATTCTCAAACCTGAGAAAATGACAGATTTGAAACAACCTCGTGCATATTTAACTACCATCGCACATGGTCTGCTGAATGATTACTGGCGCCGACAGCGAGTCGAACAAACTTATCTTGAAGCACTGGCTTTATATCCGGAAGAGTTCAGTCCGTCAGAAGAACATCGGGCCATTACAATAGATACATTACTGGAATTAATCGCCTTACTGGATAGTATGAAAAAGCCAGTCCGCGATACTTTTATTTTGTCTCAGTTAGAAGGTTGCACTTACCGACAAATCGCTGAAAAACTGGCCGTGTCTGAACGAACAATCAAAACCTATATGGCAGAGGCCATGTTCCAGTGCTTACGCCTTAAAAGCGCCAAACCGTAAAATGCGCCCAGAAAGTCAGCTCTTGCTTGAAGATAAGGTATTACAGCAAGCCTCTCAGTGGTTTGCGATTTTACAGGGTGAAAATGTCAGTGCCGAAGAACAACAAAACTGGCGTGATTGGTTATCCCTCGATCCTGCCCATCAACTTGCTTGGGAACAGATAGAAGCGATTCAGACCGGTTTTAATCAGGCAGCAAACTCATCCACATCTCATTACGTTCTAAGGCGGACAACTGCCAAGTCAGGAACCTCTAGAACAACGTCTATTTTTAGTATCGCTATTCTTGTCATCGTCTCATTGATCACGCTGTCTGTTTTTACACTTTATCCTGTAACAAGCGATAAAACACAGTACGCAACAGCCATTGGGGAAACACGTCAGATTACACTTGCCGATGGCACTCAACTTTGGCTTAACACCAATAGTAAAGTGGAAACACAGTTCAGTGTTGATTTACGTCAAATCAATTTGCTGCAAGGTGAAGTATTCATTAGTAGTGGCCCCGATACGGCCTACCAACACCGGCCCCTGGTGGTTGATACAGAAGATGGTCGGCTCACTGCATTGGGAACGCGCTTTAACGTGCAATATGACAATCAAAAAACCACTTTGAGTGTCTTTGAAGGTGCTGTAAAAACAGAGCCCAACCATCAAACGACATCGACCATTACGCCCGCAGGCAAACAAACCCTATTTAATCAACAAACCATACTCAAAGATACATTACCTGTGGATCCAATCAAGGAAGCTTGGACCAAAGGCATTTTACTAGCCAATGACATGCCTTTATGTGAATTTATTGCTGAAATAAATCGTTATCAAGAGCCGGTGATTATCTGTCCAGACGAACTCAGTAGCTTCCGACTCATGGGCAGTTATCCCGTCGACAATATACCTAGAGTATTAACAGCGGTTGAAACGTCTCTGCCCGTTCATATCTGGCAGGTCAACAAAAAAGTATGGCGTATCGATAAAAGACATTAACTTTTTACGATTTACTTCCCTTTTCCTTCTGCTATCCGGCATAGCTAGTAAAGACACTAAAGCAGATGAGGAAAAAATGAGAAATCAACAAAGAACTAAAGCACTATTGAACAAACGGCGTAAAACTCGCCAACTATTATTAAGTTCTATTGTACTGAGTAGTAGTTTGCTCTATCAGCCCCTTACCGTTTATGCCAACAATATCCAACAGCATTATGAAATTCAACAAGGAAATTTAGCCACTGTATTAACCCAGTTTGCCAGCCGTTCAGGCATTTTACTCTCAGCAGATGCCACCCTGACGACTGGAAAATATAGCTCAGGCTTATCTGGTGATTTCAATACAGAACAAGGCTTAGAAATGATTCTGGCCGGCACGGGATTAACGTATATCAAATCTGCCGATAATAGCTATTATTTACAAAAAATCCCGTCGCCAAAGCAACAACAAAATGTCACGCTAGAGAATCATTCTCAATCAGTGGAGTTAGATGCCTTAATGGTCATGGGCACACCACAATTTCGTTATGACAGTCGTGAAGTAAAAACAGGAGTTCGCACAGCTAAAGATATCACCGAAGTGGCTCGCAGTGTCGATATTATTCCAGAACAATTACTTTTGGATTCACAAGCACGTGAAATGGAAGATGTCTATAAGCTGGCACCTAATGTGGTCAACTCCGATGGTTATGGTGGCACACGAGAAGACTATCTGATTAGAGGCTTCAGACGGCCTGCTGATATTTATCGTAATGGTGTTCGACTAAAAACAGGCCGTCGTATTGATCCTGCTACAGTCGATAATATTCAAATTATCAAGGGCCCAGTCGCTGATATCGGCCAAATGATGCCCGGTGGCCTCGTTAACATTATCACTAAAAAACCCCAGTTAGAGAATGAACATCATCTTTCTACCAGCTTTGATGAGCATGGTCAGCGCCGTGCAGTGTTTGACTCTACAGGGGCAATTGCTAACAGCGATAACCTGGCATACCGCGTCACCGGTTCATGGGAAGACAGTGAGACTTTTCGTGACAACTCAGATATCGACAGACGATTTTTATCCACCTCGCTTTCCTGGTTTGGTGATCAAGGCCAATATATCAATGTAAATTATGAATACAGCAAAGAAAAACGATCATTTGACCGTGGCGTTATTACGGTTCCGCTGGCCAATGGCAAACGAACCATTGCGGATGTGTCAAGTGATACCAGTTATGATGCCGGCTTCAGCTTTAATGAAGTGGAATCCAATCTCATAGAAATTGATACCGTTTTTCCTATCAAACAAAGCGGCTGGAATATCGAATCCAAACTGTTTTATAACAGTGAAAAGGCCGATGACACCCATGTTGAAGTCAGAGGTGCAGCAACGGATGGAACGATAACTCGCCGTGTTCAGGGTAATGAAGATCGTGAATTGAATACCTTATTTGCTCGCTTACAAGCTCGTGGCGAGTTTGACTTAGTTTTGCCAATGACACTGGTGACTGGTGTTGAATATCACGAACAGGATGAGGAATGGATCAACTTTGTCGGTAGCGATCAAACTGGTGGCACCGTCACCAATCCAAACAGTTATAGCTTAATCAATGATATTACGACAGCAAGTCGAGATGATCGTGATGTGAATATGAAGTCATATGGCCCCTTTGCTCAACTTGATATGAAACCATCTGATGACATCACCATCACCCTAGGCTTACGCGAAGAATTTTATTCGGCAGACTTTGAACGTCGCATACTCAGTTCCGGTGCCGTCATCACAGCGGATACCCCCCGTGATAGCAAATTCACCAAAAGTGCCGGAATTGTCTGGAATGTTATTCCAGAAGTCTCTTTATATACCTCTTATGCTGATACGTTCATGGCGCAAAATATTTATACCGGTCAACAGCAACAAACTGAGTTGTCACCACAGCAAGGCCGCCAATATGAAGCCGGAGTGAAATGGTCAACGTTTGATGACAGACTACTACTGACGATGGCATATTTTGATATAAAACAAGACAATGTCTATGAAAGTGTCAATGGTGAAGCCGAATTAACCGGAGGCATTGAGACCAATGGTGTCGAATTAAGCCTTGCTGGTAGCCCCGTCCGTGGCTGGAATATCCGGGCATCACTTGGCTTACTGGATGCTGAGATCGTCAGTGAAGACACTGACACCAATGGTAACCGCCCTAGAAATGTACCAGAGCATACCGCCAATCTATGGACGAGTTATGAGTTCCAGGGAGCCGATCATCCTCTGAGTGGTTTTGGCATGGGGGGTGGTATTACTCATGTGGGTAATCGCTATGGTGATAGTGAGCACAGCTTCGACTTGGGCGACTACACATTGGTTGATGCAGGGATTTGGTATTACTTCCCAGCTATTGGCAATTCAACGCTCAGAGTGGATTTAGGTGTGAAGAATATCACCGATGAAGAGTATTACACCGCTTCTGGTGGTGATTACCGCATCTCTGTCGGTGCACCAAGAACGGTATTTGCTGGCTTGCGTTTAGACTTCTAAAGACAAAAATCAAAGGGCATGGCATCACACCATGCCCTTTTTATTCAGCTTAGACTGAATATTGGCCTGATAACTGAGTCGCTAAATAATCTCTGTGCTGCTCTTCCATAAAGGCATCAGTGATACCGTAATGACTGAGTTTCATCGTGTAAAAACGATCAAAATAATCTTGCACCGTCTGTTCAATTTCCTGATTAAAACCAACAGAAGCGGTGACAGTACTGCCATTAGTGCGTTGTGTTACACGACCATCATTCAGTACAAGCTCACCATTTTTAAATACTTTTTCAGCATGGCGGAACATAATCGATTTGTCGTCTTGTTCACGATAAACAGCAATGTCAGCTCTTGACCCTGATTGTAACGTCCCTCTGTCATTCTGCCCAAGTAAACGGGCAGGCGCCGCTCGGGTCATAATCGCTATCTCATACAAACTGAATTCTTTTTTCAGATCTTTTAATAAGGTCATTTCAGTAATTTCAGGATGCAGATTTTCCAAACAAGCCATGCGATACTCATAACTCATTAATAAATGTAATAAGTCTGGATAACGGGTAAATGGCGCACCATTTGGATGATCAGTAGTAAAAAATAATCGCCAAGGATCTTCTGATAGTAAAAATATCTCCAGGCCAATCGCCCACTGCAAGCCATTCACAAAGCTGGTTTGTTTGTATTGATAAGGCACGATACCACCACTGCCCTCATTCTCTGCATGCCAGACGTGCCATTTATTGGGACTGGCATCGCCACGACGAGCAAACTGTGCCATGACGTCACCTGATAAGGTCACCGTTTGACCAAATAGCACCTGCCCGACATCCATCGTAATATTCGGATAACGATTAAATGCTGCCATCAACTGAGCTGCAGCGGAAGAAAAACCAAACTTACCTTCATTGCCATAGCCATAAAACTGCACATGCGCTAAATGCATTGGCAATCCCTGCGCCGCTTCCATCGTATCGACAATCGTCTGGATATTGCCCGGCGTTCCCAAGTTATTACAATGAACATGAACGGGATGAGGTACGCCAGTCTGTACAGCAGCTGTCTGCAAGGTTTGTAATAACTGACGTGACGAAATGCCGTAATCACTTAAAACATCATCTAAATCAAAGGTTTCTGCACCCTCTTTAAATGCTTGTGATCCACCAGCGTTAATCACTTTTAAGCCTAGGGCTTTTGTTTTATGAAGCGTCCAGGCCACATAATCATTAATTTGTGACTGGCCCGCACCAGCACGGATTAAATTCACCAATAAATCATCACTACCGAGGATGGCCAAAGCCGCCGTATCAATAATAGGAATATCAGCAAATTCGGCATGCACTTGTGGTGCATTAACAGGCAACATCGCTGGTTCAACAACCATGCTATAGCCCATTTCAGTGTATTTATAACCAGTTTCGAACGAAGACCAGCGCGCATTAGAGAAGGGGGTGACAGCTTGTCGCATCAAATGATTACGATGCTGCTCTGGCAGCAATAATCGAGCGGTGTTGACGTTACCTCCAGCAATATGACTGTGTATATCAATGCCACCGGCCATCACAATGTCACCCTTCACATCATAGATGCTGGCTTTCTGCTGTTGATCTAAGTCTGGTGTGTCACAAATTCTGTCCTCTTTGAACCAGATATCACGAATCTCGCCATTCCAATTCTGAACAGGGTCAAAGGCACGGGCGTTTTTGATACAAGAATACATAAAACCTCACTGACGCTTGATAACACAGTCTGATAAAGCAGCTTGGACGGCCACTGGTGACAATGGTGTCGTACTAATAAATTCGATCAGGCTTTCCTTCACTGGCACGGGGTTCTGGCTAAAATTAAGTTCGGTGTCAACCTGATTGATAAAAAGTGTGCCCATCTCGGTACTGACAACCGCTTTGAGTCGTTCAACTTCCGATTCACGGCATAACTGTAATAAAGCCGACTCATCAAATTGATACGTATTATCGAAACGAAAACCAAGGCTTTGCCAACCATCGTCTTGATGTTCATAAACATCAAGGCCACTTTCAGCCTGTTTTTGACTACTTTTCTGGTCCTGTCTGGGCTCAGGCACCTTTTGCCAAACAGCACGTTTGAATGAAGAAGGCCTATCCAGAAATGAGAGTGATAGCTCGCCCCACTCTGTATGATGCGTAGGTGTGCTATGAGACTCGAACTGATGGAGAAAATTCTGCATCGATACTAAGTCTGCTTGTTGCTGATCATCATACTTATTCACGACAATCAGATCGGCCACTTCTAATTGCTGCAAAAATATCTCATGAGTGATGTAACGCTCATCACTAAAATGACGAGCATCGACTAAGGTAATGGTCGCCGCTAAATCAATCCAGTCTCGATATTGCCTGCTTGTGAGGATATCCAATACTTCTTTAGGATGACCGAGGCCACTAGGTTCAATCAATAACCTATCTGGCTGCACTTCCCGTAGGATCTGATTTAACGCTACGGTGACAGGTAAGCCTGCCGTGCAGCACATGCATCCGCCCGGTACTTCTTTGATGATTAAGCCATCAGATTCGGAAGAATCTGACGATAGCAACGCTTTATCCAGCCCCACCTCGCCAAACTCATTCACCAGAACGGCCCACCTCTCAGTTTCTGGCTTTTTCTTGAGTAAGGACATAATCGCCGTTGTTTTCCCTACTCCCAAAAAACCGGTGATGATATTTGTCGGAATTGGCTGCACGGTGTCAGCGTTCATGAAAAGCGCTTACCTTGCGCCACAGTAACACCCCAAACACCAAACTCAGTAACAACAGTTTCAAAGAGCCCTGCCAGATAAATGCAGCATTATCAGGCTGGTAATTAAAACTGGGGATATCAGCAAAATCTGTTTTTTCAAAAGCGGTATCGAAGAAATAAAATGACCAGAAGAAATCACGTAATGACTGTTGATACTCTGCAACTTGCTGATTGAAATCAACATTCGCCAACATATCGCTATTCGCCAAGCGATTAAAACTGTATTGCATTGTCATTACTGGGGAAAACCATGAAAAAGCCTGGCCTTGCTGGTGACTGGCTAACTGACTCTGGTAACGTTTTTCGACTAGATCACTAACCACGACATCACTCATCTGCTGCTGGCCGTAATACCAACGCCAGTCAAATTCATCACCCAACGGGGCGGTAGGCGTCCATTGTGGAAACTTCGCGAGATAAGCCTCAAAGTCAGCTTTCTTATCTTTATCCCAGCTATCATTCATATATTGACGCTGCTCAAACACGATCGCTGCATCTTTCCCAGCTTCTTGTTGTTGAATTTGATAGAGATAAGCCACGCCCGGCACAATAAATGTAAACACCAGCCAAATACTAATGAGTGACAGATAATTGAAACTGGCTTCTTTATTCAAAAATACAATCCAGCCACAAATCAGCCACCAACACAGTTGATACAAAACAACTTGTAGTAAGACTGCCAACCAACTGCTATCTATTGTGACCGATGTCATCCATGTGGCTAACACCAATAAAGTCATATTGACGGTCAATACCATCAAAGCGGGTACAGCCATCTTTCTGAAAATTAACTGTGTACCCTTCGATACCTGAGCCACTAACATTGGCCAGCGACCGCTACTTTTTTCATCGGCCAATAGATTAATAGTCATTGCACCAATCAATAGTGGCATCAGGTATAACCATAAAAAGGATAAATCAAATTGACCAAAACGCTGAGCGTCAGTATTGCCAAGCGCGTTAGCATTCACCTGACTCTGTAGACCTAACAATCTGACACGTAAATGATTGGCAGACTCATCACGTTCCCCCCGAAACAAGGCTGACCATGCCTGCGGTAGCTGAGCAACAGGATGAAATAAGTAATAGCCCATATAGCCAAGCTGTAATTGTTGTTTATCAAACTGCTCTTGATAGTGCTCAATCTCATTCTGATAAAAAGTTTCAGCCAACTGATAATGCTCTAATTCACGCTCATAGGTGACCTGACTTAGACTAATGGCAACAACGCCTGCAACAAGATAGGTCAACAGCAACCATTTATTTAGCCTGTTCGCCCAAAACAGTTTCATTTCAATAGCAAACAGATTCATAGACTCACCTTCGGTCTGGTAAGAGTAATGGCCGCCAACAAACACAGGAACCAAACCATAATAACGGCAACAGAAGCGGCCATGGTTGGCCATTCTTGTTTTAACTTCGTCGCTTGATAATCAAACTTGGCCAGTTCAGACCAATGTGACTGAGATATACGTGTCTCACGGTCCTTAGCCAGATCGACTTCATGGATATGGATATCATTCAAAGACTGAATTAATTGATAACGGTAGGCTTCAGCTGCTTGTTCGAACTCTCTGATATGCTCATAACTGGTACCACTGAGTTGGTTGGATAGTCGACTCGTTACCAGGTAAGGCGATATTAGGGACAAACCAGAAACCCAGGCATTTTGTTTGGCTATCTGAGCTAAAAGCTGCTCATATTGCTGCTCAAAGACTTCACTGGTTATTCTCTCACCTTCCTGCATCAACAATCCCTTCCAATTCACAGGCAAGTCTTCAACACGATCAACGCCATACACTTGTAGTGTTTTCTCTCGGAAATCATTGAAATACGGATCATCAGGATCGTGAGAGTCCCCGACTTTGGCAACAGCTTGTGTTGTTTGAATATCAAACACTGCTTTATCCGGTAAAGGATAACGCCACTCTGCTACCGCATAAGCCAGCTTTGGTAACACCACTACCATCACCAGCCACAGTAATAGAGATGAGGATAGGCTCTGATTATTCCCTTGTGCTAAGGTCGATACCAATAAAATCAGACCGATCCATATCATGCAATACAGAAAATACAGTGCAAATAACATGGAAAAGCGTGCATAAACATCGCCACTTGCCTCGCCCAGCACCAAAAACAATGCGGCCACAGAAAAGACCAGTGCCAGAAAAAGTAGTGAAATAAATAAGAACGCTAATGCTTTGCCGACAATCAGTTGACGAAAACTGACGCCAAGCGCAATTACCTGTCGTAATGTGCCCTGCTGACGCTCACCACTGATACTTTTATAAGCTAACGCAATCAGCACTAAAGGCCAGACGACCAATATCAGTGTTGCGCCGGATAAATAACCCAACTGCATATAGCTATGGCTACTTAAATATTGCTTAAACTGACTGCTGTTTTGTCGATGTGCTTCTAAAAACAACATATTACCCACAAATGGGTTTACACCAGCATCAATGAAACTTAATGGTGAGATAACACGAAACACCATGGCACCATAATGTGCAGCTCGGTGCGGGTGACGGTCCGGCTGAGCTTCCCACTTGGCATCATTGGTTTCCTGCCACTGTTTTTGTACGGCAATAAAATCTTGCTGCTGTTGCCAGTGGCTAAAAGCCACTAGCACAGTCAACATAAGCATCAGGGGTAATAAAATTTTCAGCGTTTTATGACGCCATTGCTCCACTAATTCGTGACGCGCTATCGTAAAAAGCATGTCCACACCCATTAAAAGCGATACAGGACAGAAACAGAGGCATTGATACCGTCACCAGGAGAATAAATAATGTCTGAACCATTCTGAGAATTATCATAGACATATTCATAATATTCGTTGAACAAATTATTCACTTGCAGATTAATCGTTCCCCAGCCAGCGTCGTAGTCAACACTGGTATTAACCAGGTTAAACTTACCGTACTTGCCCCCATCATTGGCTTCATTTACATAAGCACTAGCCTGAGCATCATAATGCACTCGCCAAGTAACGGCTGGGGTCACTTGATAACTCACTCCCATTGAGGCAGTGTAAGAAGGAATACTACGTAATTCATTCCCCTTATTCTCACCTTCTGTACGAATCTCAGAATCCGCAGTAGTAAAATTACCCCAAAGCGTGACGAGGTCAGTTACTCCCCAATTAAAGCCAAAGTCCAGACCTTTTCGCATGGTTTCACCAACATTTTGTGAGGTATTGTCAATGGTGACATATTCATCACTGGCTTTCTGCTGCCAATACGATAAACGTAATTCCAGACTATCGAGTGCCAACCACTTAGTGCCCACTTCCCAGCCATCATTCAACGAAACATCACGCTCCGAGCGATCACCTGCGGTATAGGCTGCTGCACTCGTTGGCGTTTGGAAACTTCTGCCATAGTTTGCAAATACGGTAACGCTGTCTGATGGGTAAAAGAACAAGTTTAATTTTGGCTGCATTATGTTGCCAAAATCATAAATATCTCTCTTCGTACCGGCAAATTTACCATCACCAGTAAATCTGTCTGCTCGAATCGCCACATTCCAGGCAAACCAATCTAATGGTGTATTGGCTAGCTCTAAATAACTACCATAGTTGATAAAATCGAACTCATAATCTCTGAGTACATTTGAGTTATCACGTTGCCGAGCGTTATTAACTGTGCCAAATCGTTGCTCGATGACCTTCTGTTTCTCTACATTCACACCCCAGTTCAATGTCCAATCAGGGTTTAACTGCCAATTAAGCGAAGAGATAACGCCATAATGATCTTGATCATCATAACGATTTTGTAAGGAGTTACCTGCAGTAAATCTGACCCAACGCTCTCTTTCATAATGATTAAAGTAGGACTTTAAGGACCAGTCCACACTATCGGAAAAAGCATGGTCAAAGTGCAAACTATAGGATTGTGTGTTTTTATCACCACCATCTTGTCTGGCATAGCTTGCTGAGCGAGTTGGGTGTTTTCTAGCCTCTTCTTGCGTTAAGTAGCCTGGGGCATCGGCATCATAGTCTGAGGCACGAACAATCAAGCCTAAGGAGGTATCATCTGAAAAATCATAAAACCAGCGACCTGAGACAGAATATTTATCCAGCTCAAAATTATCACGATAACCATCAGATTGACGGTAACCAAAGAAATAATTATGTCTCAACTTACCGGTTTGTTCTCCCGCATAGGCTTGTACTTCACGCGCGTTATAACTGCCTGCAGTAACTTGTACTTCACGCCCTAAATCTGAACGTGTTTCGATGTTGTAATTACCAGCAACATTCAACAAACCATAACGTGGATCACTGGTGCCTTTGAAGACGGTGATATTACTGATATCTCCAGGAAATAACTGATCCATTTCACTGTAACCATTATGTAAATTGGTAGGGATACCATCAATCAGTAACTTAGCGTGTGGTGATGAACCTTCAGCAGCAAATCCACGTATACCGATATCGGTATTAATAATGCCTTGGTTATAACGAGCAAAATAAACGCCGGGGACTTTGGTGAATAATTCCATCGTGTTATTGATATGACTTTGAGCCAACTCCTCACGTGAAATACTATCGACAGATCCTGCTAAATTCGTATCGCTATAATCTGGCGCATCCCCAACCACAATCATGGGAGAAATTGTTGCCGATGAGCTCTCATCAGCCAAGACTCCGACAGGAAATAATGCTGATAAGACAAGGCTGGTTATAAGGTTTTTTTTCACATTAAGACCTTTAAGCTGAAAATTGGTTGAAATAGTGTTCTGTTAGATCGGGTAACGTCAGTTGTTCGTTTTTTATGAATTGTTTTAACTGCCCCTGACTCATAATGCCGATGTGATCAGATAGCTGATGTGCACAGAGCAAGTCATGCGTCACAATCAATACCGCTGTGCCACGTTCTTTAATGGTGTTAACCACATCGATAAACTCTTGTGTCGCGACAGGATCAAGGCCTGAAGTAGGTTCATCCATCAACACCAGTTTGGCGTGCTTGAGTAAAGCAAAGGCAATAGCCACTTTTTGACGCATGCCCTTAGAGAAGCTGCCAACTTTGCGATCAAGTTGATGTTCTGTGATGCCAGTTCTGATTAAAACATCTTTAATCTCACCATCACTGACACGCATTTTGGCGAGTTCAGCAAGATAGGCGATATTTTCTATTGCAGTAAAACTAGGATAGAGATGCACATTTTCTGGGATATACATCATCTGTTCGCGGCAAGCCGATCGCTGGTGATACATATCCAGTCCATCTAAAACAGCACTACCAGAATCAGGTTTAATAAAACCCAGTAACATATTGATTGTAGTTGTTTTTCCTGCGCCATTTGCTCCAAGAAGACATAGAATTTCACCTGAAACGACAGTAAAATTTAAATCATTAACCGCATGATTTTTTCCATAAAACTTGTTTAAATTACTGACTTCTAGCATGTCTAATTCGGTTCCTCGAGGCAGTTTTTAATGAGAATCAATCGTAAAATAGTGATGTATCATATCATTATGTACACCAAATAAAACCCAGTCTTGCTGGGTTTTATTTGGTTTGGCAGTTTTCACACAAGCCGTGAAGTTCTAACTGTGGGCTATTAAGCTGAAAATGATTCTGTTGAATGCTTTTTTCCAAGGCTTCTATCAGCTTGGTATCAATACCCACTTCACTCACGGATTGGCAATTGTCACAAATCAAAAACTGCGGTGTTTCGTGTTTGTGATTACACGTGATATGTGAGCAGGCCAAAAACTTATTCGTTGAAGCCAACTTATGCACTAAGCCTTGCTCAATAAGAAATTCCAGCATTCTGTACACTGACATAGCTGGTATTTTTTCACCCATTTTGCGTTGATACAAATCAGCAAGTTCATAGGCTGACTGTGGCTGAGCGTTTTCAAGTAAAAGCTCCAGTACCAACTTGCGCTTAGGAGTCAGCTTGCCTCCATGCTCAATACAACTTTTTTCGGCTTGATTAATTGCTTTTTTTGTATCCATATCGTCACTTTGGAGAGTAGGCTCATCACTCACTATTATCATTAAAGAACGACTAATGATAACGGAATTTTAACAGTTAACCCATTCACTCAATAATGCACCATATAAAATCAGCCGTATTCCTAGCTCAGGCAAAGTCTATACCGAGCAGTAAGCGAGGTGATAATGCCGTAGCCGATGGCGATCGATGCACCAGTGCTGGCAATGATGAGTTCGGCCATGCCTGACCTTTCATCAATAAAACATCACCAGGAGAAGCCTGTTGAATCGCATCTTCATTCATATATATGCCTGACGTTTCATCTGGCTGACCATTGGCACCAGCACCCAGCTTGGTTCTGTCAACATTATCTTCAGTTAACCACTGCGTGGTATTTCCTGCATAAGTGGATACCAAACGACACATCAATTTATCAACATGAAAGCGTGGACACATTGTTTTATTCAATAACTCCAGTCGCAAGCCTACATGACTCAAATCAAATAAGTCTGCAAAGATTTCCGCTATGGAGGCGATATCATTTTCTAAGGCCGTGTATGTCTGCTGCTTTAAAGAGCCTCTCAGCCATTCATGAACTTCAGAGGGTTTAAGTACTGCTCGGAATGCAAAGCTGGTGTGGGTGTTGAGTAAAGCGGACACATCTTCTGTTATGGCCGCATTCAGTTGTCTCTGCCAAACAATCAGATTCACGAATTGATCATAAATATCTGCTAAATCAACAGCATCTGATGCATACTTGATGTGATTAATTGATTCAGTTTTTTTGATAGCTAATGCTGTCATTGTGATTGCCATGAAGGAAAAGGATCAGCTAATGTCTGCCATAGAGCTTTGCCTGCGAGCAGTTCCTCATCTGTTAATAAACAGGCATCAAGCTGCTCTTTAACTTGTGACTCATTCAGGTTCTGGCCAATAAAAACTAGTTCCTGACGCATGTCACCAAATGGTTCTTGCCAATGTTCCATGATGACTTCTCTAGACTCTTCATCTTCAGGCCAGCGATCTTCTGGCACGGCTTTCCAAAACATGCCCGCGAAACCATGATGAGCGATACCACCAGCCTGACTCCAATGACCAGCAAATTGTGGTCGGCTGGCTAACCAGAAATAGCCTTTAGAGCGAATTAACTTACCGTCTGGCCAATCCTGATGTAGAAAATCATAAAACTTCTCAGGATGAAATGGCTTACGTGCGACATATGAAAAACTACTGATGCCATATTCTTCGGTTTCAGGCACGTGCTCACCCCTGGCTTCTTTTAACCAGCCAGGTGCTTGTGAGGCTTTCTCAAAATCAAACTTATGCGTAGCCAAGACTTTGTCCAGCGACACTTTTCCTTGCTCTAAGGGAATGATGTCTGCTTGCGTATTCAGACTTCTCAATATGGAAGTCAACTCTTCCAGATCCTCTTTTTTGCATAAGTCAGTCTTGCTAACAAGAATGACATCACAAAACTCCACCTGCTCAATCAGCAGATCGGCCACACTTCGCATGTCTTCCTCACCGAGGTGTTCACCTTTATCTTGGAGAAGTTCAGCTTCACGAAAATCTTTCAAAAAGTTGATAGCATCAACCACCGTGACCATGGTATCCAGACGAGCTATGGTAGAAAGACTCTCACCCTCTTCATCCGCAAACGTGAATGTTTCTGCGACAGGTAAGGGCTCTGAGATACCAGTTGATTCAATCACGAGATAATCAAAACGGCCTTCATCTGCCAGACGTTTGACTTCAATTAACAAATCTTCACGTAAAGTGCAGCAAATGCAGCCGTTACTCATCTCCACCAGCTTTTCTTCAGCACGATTGAAATCAACTTCATTGTTAAGCTGTTGTGCATCAATATTGATTTCACTCATATCATTCACAATAACCGCCACTTTTCTACCTTCACGATTATTCAGAATGTGGTTGAGTACGGTCGTTTTACCTGCCCCTAAAAAACCCGATAAAACAGTGACCGGCAGTCGATTATCGTTTGTCTTCATAACGTCGTTCTCTTTTTTCATTTATGTTCTTAATATCCGTGCTGTATTCCGCTGTGGGTCTAATCAGTAAGCGTTCTATACCAATAGGATCACCGCTTTCCAGACAATAGCCATACTCTCCTTGACGTATTCGCTGCCGGGCTTTATCAATTTTAGGAATAAGCTGACGTTTACGGTCTGCCAGTCTTAATGCTATCTGCGCCTCTTCTTCGAGTGTGGCTCTATCAGACACATCGCTGACTCTGCCATAGTTGATGTCTTGCTTTGACGCTTCAATTTCGTCTAGTGTCTCTTGTCGTAATTGAAGCAATCTGGCATCAAAGAAAGCTAATTGTTCTTCATTCATATAGTCATCTTCTGACATGGCCATTAATGCTTTCTCATCCATTGCTAGGCTCCATCATCTGCACGTTTTTTGTAGTTAATTGGCGATTCCAGAAGTGCCCACTCATAATGAAAAGTGCTGCCGGAACGGTGATCCAAAACTCATAATGTTCTGGTAAGAAAAATGTTGAAACTAAGGCGCTAATGCCCAAGCTCACTAAGATCATGGGTAAATAACTACCGTGTTGTATGTATGAAAAAGGCAAACTCAACAGCGCTAAAATGATGACGGGGATCAACAACAATAAATGCACCCACGGTGATTCAAATGAGCTGCTTGCAGCGCCAAAGAAAGCCAAACTGATGATTATCGGTGTCGCTAAGCAGTGCACCAGACAAAGCCCTGAACAGGCGATAGCGATATTATCTTTCATCTCAACCTCACAATTAATGATATATCGTATCATATTGCCAATGATTGAATGATGCAAGAAAAAACAAAAACCTGAAATAACGGATACTAGATGCAGATAAAAAAACAGCAGATATTAGGAATAACGGATAGCCAAGACAAAGTAGACTTTTTTCTGACCTGCGACCTCTATCACGACTTCATCATCCAGCGTTTTACCCAATAACTGACGAGCTAATGGCGAGTCGATACTGATATAACCTTTTGAGGCATCAATCTCATCGGGCCCGACAATGCGATATTCTTTTTCATCACCGGCCTCTGTCTCGACCGTTACCCAGGCGGCAAAAAAAATCTGTGACTGATTATCCGGTGCTTCATCCACGACTTTTAAATCAGGCAGCCTTTTTTGCAGGTAACGAATACGGCGATCGATCTCACGTAATTCTTTTTTACGATAGATATATTCTGCATTTTCAGAGCGGTCCCCTTCTGCTGCTGCGGCAGACAATGCCTTAACCACATCACGACGCCGAGCCCAACGTTCCGTGAGTTCTTGATTAAGCAAAGCATAACCTTCTGCAGTGACATAGGGAGAGGAAGCCATATTTGGTCTCGAATTAAAAACAGCGGATTCTATCAATATTTAGCATGCTCAATCAGCCTAGAGTGACTCGCTTGTAATATCCAGCATCAATAACCTAAAAGGTTAACCACGTCTTTTACACTTTCGACTGAGTGCTGCAGTTTCATTTTTTCTTTATCAGCCAAATTGAGTTCAACAATGGACTCTACTCCATTTTTACCTAAGATAGCAGGTAGCCCGATAAATAAATCGTTATAGCCATACTCCCCATGGGTTAACACTGCACTGGGAATCAATCTTCGCTGATCACGAAGTATTGATTCCACTGTTAATGCTGTCGCTGCGGCCGGCGCGTAATAACTGCTATAACCGAGTAAACTCACAATCTCACCTCCACCATGGGCAGTTCTGTGAATGATCTGCTCCAGCCGGTCTTCATGAATTAATTCTAAAACGGGTATACCTGAAATCGTGTGTGAGTGGGTAATGGCACCATTGCATCCCCATGCCCGCCGATAACCATGCCATTGACATCTTTCACACTGACACCTAATTCCATTGCGATAAAGGTTTTGTAGCGTGTGGTATCTAAAGCACCAGCCTGTCCAATAATTCGGTCACTAGGAAATCCGGTGATCTGTTTCACGACATGACACATCGCTTCAATCGGATTGGTCACCATAATCACAATAGCGTCAGGAGCGAGGTTTTTAATATGTGCTGAAGCCTGCTCAATGACAGCTTGATTAATTTTGATGAGTTCGTCACGACCTGGATATTTGCCCGTCTGCGGATTTTTGCGACGGGGCACACCTGCTGACACCACAACAACATCGGCATCAGCAATAATGTCAGGATTATCACTCCCTAAGATAGAGCAATCAAACCCCGCTGCAGGCCCTGCTTGCATTAAATCTAAAGCTTTTCCTTCTGCCAGACTCTCATTGATATCAAATAAAACAATATCGCCTAATTCTTTCTGAGCCAACCATTGCGCCGTGGTCGATCCCACATTGCCGGCACCATACAGTGCAATTTTATGTTTCACAGTAATACCTTATTAAATATGGATATGTTCCATTTACACATTAAGCTTATACTTCAGATCCTTGGCTTCATCGCCTGTCATTCCTCTGAATCCCCACTGATAAGGCGCCTGCTCATGAATGGTAATTTCGATATCATTAGGCGAAATGGCCAGTTGTCCTTCTATTTCACAAAATAAAGACTTGATGAGTTGTTTCTGCGTGTCTGGTTTCCGTCCTGACATCATATGTATTTCGATGACGGTATAGTCATCACTCCTGCCGCCGGGATAAAAGAAATCCTCTTTATCCATCGGAATAAAGCGATGTGCTCGTTTATCCTCAGGCAAACCAAGTACCGATTGCATACAAGAATGGATAACATCCGACAGCTACATCTTGATTGGATTCAGCTTTTCTTTGATACCATAAATCACAATCACTTAATCTCTCCTTAATTGATAACCTAGCTATTCAATCATGCATTGGCGGGCTTGAGAATCAGTTCAGTTTGATGCATTTTTATACTGGTTTATGTGCTTGTTGCATCCAAAACAAGCTAAGTCAGATTCAAACCACCATCACATAACACGATTTCGCCGGTCAGGTAGGTGCTGCAAATAATCATAGCCGCTATATGCGCAATATCTTCTGGGCTGGCACCTCGCTGCATAGGCGACTTCTCTTTCCATAATGACTGTGCATCCAGCCAAGACGCTGTCATGGGTGTATCGACTAAACCAGGGGCAATAGCATTCACTCGAATAGCCGGAGATAAATTTAGCGCGAGCAGTTTTGTCATGTGATTTAATGCCGCTTTTGACGCAGCATACGGAATCGACGCCCCTTTTGGTCTGACGCCTGCGTGAGAACTAATATTAACAATACAGCTAGGACAAGCTTCAGAAGCTGAAGCCCTCAAGGCAGACTCTGCTTCGGCGATTAACACCAAGGTACAATAACATTCACTTCGTATAAATCACGCCAAATATCGGCATCCGCTTGTTTCAGATCTTTATGCGGAATCATGGCATTGATACCGGCATTATTGACCAAGATATCTAAACGACCGAATTCGGCAAGCACTGCCTCAACTAGGCCTTTTGTTTGGTGCTGGTCAGCCAGATCAGCTTGAAAATAAGAGGCTTTCTTTAGCTGACTGGCGAATAATTTCCCCTCGTCAACTGAATTTTTAGAGTGTATAGCCACGGTGTAACCTTCATCAGCCAAACGTTGAGCAATCGCTCTGCCTATACCGGATGTTGAACCAGTCACTAATGCCACGCGAGCACTATTTTTATTCGTCATTACTTTCCCATGAGCAGGTGCTGTGAACAGCAGAGTCATTAAAAATGATGACTATCACATAATAAGACAGTCTTTAAAACGTGACTGAAAAGGCCTCTTTTCAATTGTGTTTTTTAGTTTATTGAATTAAGACTCTATCACTGTTTCAACTGTGATTATTCTCTTCAAACACGACAAATTGATTTTTTCCAGCCAATTTAGCCTTATACATCGCGATATCAGCAGTTTTAATCATTTGTTTGGCATCAAGACTATTCCCCTGGCTGATAACCACACCAATGCTGGCTGAGATGGCAAGGGTCACATCACCAATAAATAACTCTTTCTGAATTAACGCCAGAATATCCTCAGCCACATTGATGGCATCTGATTTACTTTGTAACTGTGTGAGGGTCACGATAAATTCATCACCACCCAAACGAGAAACAGTATCAATCCCTTCTCTTACACAAGACAACAAGCGTTTACCGATTTCATATAACAATTGATCCCCGACATCATGTCCCTGTGTATCATTAACCTCTTTAAACCCATCAAGATCAATAAACAATAATGCTGTGTAGCTGTCATAGCGTGATGAAGCCAGAATCGCCTGTTCAAGCCGGTCCATACCTAACAACCGATTAGGTAAGTTAGTGACTGAATCATAATGAGCCAATTTCCGTAACTCATCCCGGTTATTTTCAAGCTGCTGGGCAGCCAGCCTGGTGTGCCTGATGTATTTATTCATGAAGGTAGAAAATACAATCAGGATAATAATCACACACAAAACGATGACACCCGTAATAGGCAATATCTCAGTGATATACTGCTTTCCTGGCTGGTGAGGCTTCCATGTAGCATGGCCAATAACATTCCCATCGATATCTTTAATATCTTTAGCGATATAGTTTTTTTTCAATGAGCTATTGGTGGCTTGGATAGTGAGGTCATGTAGATGAAACTGTTTATCCCATTTTGTCAGGAGAGCCTGATCTAACTTGCGAGTCATCATTAAGACACCATAAAGCTCACCTGTTTTGAGTTGGTCTGTTTGTTTATCTGCCACAATGACTGATGCAGCGATAACATGAATTTGACCAGAAATACTGATATACGACGTGATAGGCTCAGGCGATTCGTAATCGGTTTGTATGGCTTGATCAAACATCCGTGCAAAAGCAGGCTCAGTATAAACCGAGCTACTAAGCTCCTCTCTTACGCCGTTTACGATACTGTCTTTTAGATTGCCGTCGTGTTCATAGATGATGACTTGGTTAATAGTAAAGGTATTGAATAAATAATCACTATCAAAGTTATCTTCGTAATATGATGCATCATCAACACCAGAAAGCGCCTCAGCCGCATCATTCCAGAAGCTGTAGTCATAAACCACTTTTCCTAAACTTTCACGCTCATTGTAAAAAACACTGTCGGAAACAGTTCGGGATGATGAAATCGCATTGTCATTTAAGTGATGAAATGACTGCACCATCAAATAGAGAAAGTAACTACCCAGAAAAAATAATAGTATGAATAAGCTATACATACTGGCTCTCATGTATTTCAACATAATATTGATTTGATGATTACTCATGAAAACCTCGTTAATGTCTTATTTATTTACTATATCAACTACATACATTACTTGCTCACAACTTGGTGTTGAGTGGCATAGTAAAATTGCTATGTTAAAAGTGAAAGAGACAACGAGAGTTATACCAAACGACATCACCATCGAGCGGTAAACTATGTTTTATATGGATAAAAAGAACCCGCTTAATTGCGGGTTCCTATTAGATGTTTAGTGGATAACACCACATACCAGACGAGCGCCACCGCCGCCTAAAGGCTTGGGATTATCGGAGTAATTATCACCGTTTTCATGAATCATCAATGAACGATTATGTAATTCTTTTAGTTTAAGTTTTGGCGATAATACCGGTAATGTCGCATTGCCATTTTCATCAGCATATAAAACCGGTAAATCGCCTTTGTGACCTGCAAAACTCCATGGTTCAGCATGCTTGCCAGTGTTAGATGGATCATAATGACTACCTGCAGCACCGCCAGGGACTAACTCACCGTCTTTTTTCTTGGCATCACAAGAAGCTATCTCGTGCACATGGAAACCATGAATACCTGTAGGTATATTTTTTAAATTGGGTGTAAACACAGTTCCGTAAGGATGACTGCTGATAGTCACTGTGCCGACACTTTCACCAGTTTTCAGGTTAGTCATATCAACCGTAATATCATCTGCAGCAAAAGCCGTTGATGTCAGTAACAATGACGTCAGAAAAGCCGTTTTAAGTTTCATACCATCTCCTTTTGTGGTTATAACAACTCACTATTCTGGACTGTCATTGTCAGGAGATGTTCCAATAGCATTGAGTCAACATAACATTAGAAGGCAATATCCAACGTGGCTGATAAGGCGTTATTCTGATGAGAGTCTGCAAACTCGCCTGTGTAACCGACATTCAAAGACGTGCTTCCCGTCAGTTGCCCGGTAACCCCGAGAGCTAACTGTAAGCGATTATTATCTAGCTCCGGACCATCGATAGAAAAGTTTGATCCAGATATATTTTTAAAATTAGCATTCAGTGTTGAAACATTATCCATATGTTCATGTACATAGGCGATACTGGCAAAAGGGGTAAGAATCCGTTTATCCGCCATGTGGATATCGTGGCTTAAACGCACACCAATAGAGGTCAACAAGCTCTCGCCGGTTTCTTTATCTACACTCAGGTTGGCTGCACCTGCCCCCTTCTCATTAAAACTATCTCGTGTGCTGTGCAGATAAGAAACACCGGCAAATGGTGTGAAAGCGGTGTCTGCGTTGAGTGCAAAGTCCTTACCCGCCTCAATCGTGGCATTGACGTCAAAACTATCGTAGTCGGCTTTAGCCGTACTGACCGAAGAGCCCATGGTAACCGTGCGTGAAGCATCCATTTTATGCAACCCAAAGCCAAGGCTAGCATTAACGTAACGCTGATCCTGTTGCCAACTACCATAAGTGGCGGCTTGGTATGAGTCGATACTGCTGTTACCTGAATAAGGATCAACATCCGTGCGGGCATAACTGCCTGCAACACCTATCACAAAATCATTCCAATCGACATCGAACCCCATTGCCAAGCCAGTGGTTTGATAATCAGCACCGCGTGCATTATGGGTATCATCAATGTCGTTAAAGCTGCCAAAGCCCTGTGCCCACCACCCTCGTTGTTGTGGCAGGCCGGACGCTGAACCAGAATTCATCCCACTAACGTTGAACTGATTATTAAAGGCCAGTGAGCCAGACCCACTTTGACTGCCATGATTGAGTAATAATTGATTAAATTGTGAAGTTACGGAACGGGTGATCAGTTGGTTATTGCTGTGCTGAACACCACTCAAACTATCAAAGGCTTGTCTTGCAGCTAAACTGGATAAGGGCGTGATCTGACTTACTAAATCACTTAACTGGCTAGTGTTATTATCAATAGCCATTGCCACTGCTCGTTGGTTACGCGTGCTGGCCACATCACTAAAGTTAGTACTATTGCGAGTCAACTTAAGAAACACATTATTGGCATCATAACTCAAGGTCGGCGTTAAAAAGGCCAGATTGGCATTCACACTATCAAAGGTTGTACCACCCAGTCCGCCGCTGGCGGTGAAAATAGTATAGTCTGTGGCATACGCATAGGTACCTGGTGCCGCTTTCACATTGACGACACCGCCGGTTAACGTCGCACTGCCTGTTGCAACGATTTTATCGCTATTCCCTGCTGCATCCACTTCTACATCGTAGTTACCGCCACCACTAAAATCCACATTGCCCGACACATTGATGGTGCCGATGGAATTACCGGGAGCAAACGTACCGCCATTGATAAAGACATCACCCACAGTACCTGTACCACCTAACGTTCCGCCGCTATTCACGGTAGTCGTGGAATTACTGATTGAGCCATTCACTGACAGGATACCTGCGTTGACTGTAGTCGCGCCGGTGTAGGTATTGGTTCCGGTGAGGTTAAAGTTGCCGGTGCCGTTTTGAGTCACAGCACCGGTACCACTGATCACACCGACATAACTCGAATCATCGGAGCGGTTAAAGATCAGAGCGCTGTTGTTGGTCACATCCCCACTACCTAGCGAGCCTGATGTACCGCCATTACCGACCTGTAATGTCCCATCAGAAATAGTGGTGCCGCCGCTGTAGGTGTTGTTGCCAGATAAGGTGAACGTGCCAGTCCCATCTTTTGTTACTCCGCCTGTACCTGATAGCACGCCTGAGTAGATTGTTGAACTGTTGTCTTCACCGGTCGTCAGCGTGTTGGTATTTAGGTCTGTGTTGCCTGTGCCAGCAAGGGATCCAATATTTAAATTGCTGCTTAGTCTAAGTTTCCCACCTGCTACTGTAACAGCACTGCTGTTGCCCAGCGCTGATGCGTTTGCTGCATTTATGACGCCATTGTTGATGGTGGTGGTGCCGGTATAAGTGTTGGCATTCATTAAAACTAGAGTTCCGTTGCCTGTTTTAACCAAAGCGCCACTACCACTCATAACGTCGGTATAGTTTGAGGTGGCACCTGCCCCCAAATTTGATATATATATGCTGTTGTTAATGATATTGCCACGGTGTGTAGAACCGCGTAGTTCTAGTATTCCCGCTGAAATGGTAGTAATACCCGAGTAGTTTTGAGGCCCCGCCATTATTAGCTTGCCATCGCCAAGTTTGGTTAATGCGTTTGGAGATATACCGCCAGACATACCCACGACGGCCTCAATGGTCGCAGTATCCCCAGCGTTGGTAACAGTGTATGAATTGACAGCATTAGCAAATGAAACCGGAGTATTCGGAGCACGAGTTAATCTGTAGCCATCCGTAGAAAATGTAATGTCTCCAACAGACTGAGCGGAATCCAACGTTACTGTACCGCCTGTGCCACCAAACACCGCATTATCACCATCCCCCCAAGCTTGGTTAGTTGTGCCCGAAGCATCACTAGTCCAGTTGGTAGACGTATTCCAATTTCCCGAACCTCCGATGGGTGAACCATTGCCACTAGTGGTGTCTGTTCCATCCCAATAAAGCGTGTCTGCGATGGCATACTGGCTCATTCCAAAATATATCAACGGCAATATAGTTTTGGTCAGTGATTTTAGTTTTCTACGAGGCGATTTTGTGAATATTTGGTTCGGTGATTTCATCTTATTTCTTAATTTATTTTTAAACGTGGTTTGTAATTATAAGGTGTCTTCATGTGCTGGTAAGGTCACACTCAATATTTTTTGGCTTCCAGTTTATTTATTATCTTTATTAATCAATTAACTACAGATAAAAATAACTTTCTTTTGTCACATGCATACCCTCTATTTGGCAAAACTAGACTGATTGATTTTGTATGTTGGGCCGGGAAGAGCTAGTAACGATCGCCTTAAGAACCTAGTAAATAGGGATAAAGTAGAAAGTGTCTATGCATTTCTCATATCCGATTTACCTGTGTAATCCAGCTCATGTGGGCATTGCTCCTGAAGATTTCCGCTTTGATTCACATGATGTTTGGCAATCTTTAATTAACAAACTCATTAGCAGATGGAGCATAAAGAAATTTGGCATTAAAAACTATCAGCCAAAAGTATGATTTTTGAAAAAAGTGGAATTTTGAAATATTGGAGAGAATAACTGACAAAAGTCTCTTGTAACCATTTGAGTTACGTGGACTCTGCCAGCCATGATTGTAAGATTTATTGGACTTTTTGCTTTCTGTATTTAGCCACTTTATGTCTGTTGCCACAAAGCGCCATACTGCACCAGCGTCTTTTATGTGTTTTGGTGCGATCTAAAAACCACAGTATGCACTCCTCGTGTTCACAGACTCTGACCAGATTAAAATCTACCTCTGCTAATAGTGCAGCGGCTGCTTCTGTTATCGGAGCAAAAACTTGTTCGACCGTATCCTGCTTATAACAACGGTGTTGCTGCCATTGCCCTTCCGCATTTTTTTGCAGACGGACCCAGCTCAGCGATGCATCAAGAAAAGGTTCTAAAGACTTAATACTGTCTAGCGAATCCCCTTTCTTTTTTACCACCAGCTTACGAATGACTTCTCTTAATAATCTTGCAGTCTTGAGTAACTCGCCTTGCTTAAACGTTTTATGTGAAGTGAGCTTAATATTCGCTACAGTTTCCAACCAATAAATAACATCTTCATCCGTTTGCCAAAAATCGTCCTGCTGTTTATTCACGATAGCCACTGTATTCAACATATCCAATACAGGATGATCAGCAATAACAATAGGCTTTCTGGTTATATTTCTAGCGTTGGTCATACCTTCTCACTCAGTTTATTCACATAATATTGTAACCATTAAAACCACGATTTACTAGTTACATGAAAACTCACATACTGCACTGCACATGTAACCTGAAAAGTTACATTTTAGAAGTCACATAATAAAGGAGAGAAGAATGACTAAAAACAGACATCATCCTATTCGTTATAAATTTGTAGAGACTGATGGTGTGAGGTTGTTTTACCGTGAAGCCGGTGATGACAAATTACCCACACTGTTATTGCTACATGGTTTTCCAAGTTCATCACATTAATTCCGTGAACTCATTCCCTTGTTAGCTGATAAGTTCCATATTATTGCGCCTGATTTACCTGGCTTTGGCTTTACTGAGGTGCCTGCTACTCGCCACTACACTTATAACTTTGATAGCTTGGGCGACACATTGGTGAAATTTGTTGATACGCTGAAGCTGGATAAATACGCCATCTACGTATTTGACTATGGTGCCCCTGCTGGTCTGCGTCTGGCATTAGCTTATCCGGAACGTGTAACCGGCTTTATCTCACAAAATGGTAATGCTTATATGGAAGGTCTAGGTGATGCCTGGGCACCTGTTCAAGCATATTGGGATGAACCAAATGCAGAAAATCGTCAGGTGATTCATGATGCTATTCTTAATCTGGAAGGTACGCGCTGGCAGTATGCTCATGGAGTAGAAAATGAGGAGTTGTTAGCACCGGAAGCTTATTATCTGGATACATTTTTATTTGAACGTGCAGGCAATAAAGAGATTCAGTTAGACCTGTTTCTTGACTATCAAAATAACCTGAAAATCTATCCCAAGTTTCAGCAGTTCTTTCGAGACACTCAAATTCCATCACTGATTATCTGGGGTAAACACGATCCTTTCTATATCCCACCCGGTGCAGAGGCTTATAAGCGAGATAATCCAAATGCCGTGGTCGAGTTACTAGAGACCGGCCATTTTGCTCTGGAAACCCATGTTAGCTACATCGCTCAACGTATTCGTGAAGTTATCGGTGACGAATAGTTCTGATATACAAAAGCCGCTAGTTTTTTCTAGCGGCTTTTTTTGTAGCTTTATTTGTGCATAAGTTATTTCATATAGTGCTTTTTAATATAGTTAGTAATGACTTGTGCTGATTCTTCTATACTCAGCTTCTCTGTCTCAATCACAATTTCAGCATGTTCCGGTTCTTCGTACACATCACTGATGCCCGTAAAATTTTTCAACTCACCTTGAAGTGCTCTTTCATAACTTCCGGTTGTATCTCTTTTTTTACAGGTTTCAATATCCGTTTTCACATAAACAACAATGTTATTTTTCACCATATTTCTTAATGCTTTACGTGATTCTTTATAGGGACTAATAAAAGAAGCGACAGTGGAGATGGAATTATTTTGTAACGTTTTGATTAAGTGCCCCACTCTACTTAGATGTCTGTTACGTTCTTCTCTTGAAAAGCCGATGTTAGGAATCAGATCACGAATATCTTTGGAGTCTATTCGTTCGATGGGTATTTGCATTTTTTCTAATTCAGCGTAAACAGCATCTGCGATAACTGTTTTCCCTGAGGCGGGTAAACCTGTAAACCAAAGATTAAATGGTTCAATACGCTTTTTCCCCCATTTGACTTTGTGCCATACTCGTTCATGGCCCCAGTAAAGTGCAATTTTCAATACACTTTCGAGCAACCCAGCCACAATAGCCAGATCGAGCCGACCAAAAAATACATAAACGATAATCACTGTCGTCGTCGTTGCCACAAGGCGCCAAGTTACACCTTTAATAATTGATCGAGTGTTGGTCTCTTTGAACATTCTGATTGCTTCCCTACTTTAATTTTATGTCTAATATCTGAAGTTAGTTTTCACCTGATTATTTCATCACTTCGTTATAGAGAAACACAGCATTATCATCTCAATTTTATAAATGATTTGAATACTTAAATTTGACTTCATATTGAAGATCCATGCTCTGTCGCGATTAATTAAAACTCAAACAAAGCATGATAACCATACATCATGGATAAATAATCGTTCTATCGAATATGTCAGTCAACACGCCAAGAAAATTACTTGGTTTTAAATCGTTCACATTTTTAATCTGAAAAATTCGATTCTATGCATGAACTTTAAACACATTTAGTACCCAACTAGATAAGGAGGATAAGTTATGCAAAATACAACCACCACTCTGCAAGGCAAAAAAATTGCGTTTCTCGTGACCGATGGTTTTGAACAGATCGAATTGACTACGCCTTGGGAGCAAATCAAACTCGCAGGCGCTGACTCGGAACTCATTGCACTCAAAGCAGGGAAAGTTCAGGGCTACAATCATCTCGACAAAGCGGATGCTTTTGGTGTCGACAAAGCTATCTCTGAGGTATCAGCCAGTGATTATGATGGACTGGTATTACCTGGAGGTGTCGCCAACCCGGATGCACTTCGAACTGACTCAAATGTTGTCAATTTTATCCGTGATTTTTTCAGTCTACACAAACCAGTTGCTGCCATATGCCATGCGCCTTGGACATTGGTAGAAGCCGATATTCTTAAAGGTAAGACGCTTACCTCTTGGCCAAGTTTAAAAACGGATATTCAAAATGCTGGAGGCACTTGGCTAGATGAAGAAGTGGTAGTCGATAATGGTCTTGTGACTAGTAGAAAACCCGATGACCTGGATGCATTCTGTAGCAAAGCTATTGAAGAGTTTGCTGAAGGTAAGCATTAGTATGGCTAAATGCTGATCTCGTTGAAAATAGAAAAAAGCCCTGCTGATTTCAGCGGGGCTTTTTTGTGTATAGCTTAGGCTTGTTTACTCTTACGACGTAAACCGACCATGCCTAATATTGCTGGGCCAAACAAGAAAGCTGCTGCAGGGATAGGTACTTCAGAAACGCCAGGCGCTCCACTTTCTAAATTTGAAAAAGCCACTTCACCCAGAGATGTCATGAAGACTGAATTACCGGTTACATCAAACTTAAAAAATTGAGCCGTAACAAAGTTAAACGACAAAACATCGGCAAGATAGTCTTGATTGAGCAGATTTTTTGTCAAAGAAAAAGTCCCCAACGAGACTTCATCTGAAAAAAGTGAATCAGTGGCATATGAAATGGAGACGGTTTTCGTACCAATCGATTCTTCATTCCAAATTGCAATTTTATCTACAGAATAAAGTGCACCAAGATCGTAGATGAGCGTGTCTGTCTTGTTGCCACTTTTTGAAAACCATTCTTTCTGATGAGCTAGGTATGAGTGTTTTGTTGTCGCTGTAAACGAATCAAAATCTGTCGTGCCGCTTGTGTATGTGGCATGAAGTCCAGATTGGTTAATCGTTGTGTAAGGATTATTATTCACAGAAGACTGTGTTTTTGATGTAACTGATTTTGCACCGATGATTGTGCCAGCTGAAACGGCATGAGAGAGGCCCAGTGCAAGAAGGCCGGATAAGAGATGCTTTGCTTTCATGGTAAACACATTCCTGATAGTGCAACCCAGCCCTGATACATTTTTTGCACAGCTGTAGGCTTTCCGTCCCTGACTCACATCAAGTTTGGCCGTTATTTAAATGTTATATTTGCCCAAACGGTAGGCAAAATAAAAATATCAGGAGATTTAATTGTGCACTATTGTACTTAAGTACAATTTACAACTGCACCTGAGATAAAAGTGCATACCTTCAAGAATAGAATCTATTTATTCTGATTTTATTTAATAGAGACAGTTATTATTTCTGAGACAAAGTATAGAAAAACCTGAAGTTATCTTGCCGTTAGTTACCGACCACATAACAGCTTGAAATATCAGGTAGTTGGCCCGAACTGAAGCTGGTGTAGTAACTCCAGAATGTATTATCGATAGAACGTAATCTGGCGGGGGTGTTTTCACTTCGGTAGCGTGCCAACTGACTTGGACCACCGTTGTAGGCGGCATAACTTGCTTTTATCAAATTATCATCACCACCGGGTTGTTCGTGCTCGCCACGGCGGATGGCGTAATCAATCATGTAGTGTGTCAAAATATCAATACCGGCATTCACGTTGTAGTCCACTTCATCAACCAGGCGGTCGAGATCGTAAACCTTACGCCACACCCGACCATTGATCTGCATCATACCCACCGCCCCCACTGCCGAACGCAATACTTGGGGATTTTTAGTCGAACCAGAAAACTGACGCCAACAGGACTCTTTCCATGCTGTCGCCCGAACAAGCGGGTCGAGTCGCTCTGTCAGTCTGGCAGGCATCTTTTTATTATTCGCCAACCATGACTTAGATTGTTCTTGCAATAAGCTGGCAACCAAATCGAGATAATCATCAAGGTTGTCGCGCTGTGGCACCATGCCTTTTAAGGCTTCAGCAGGTGAGATGGTTGCAGCATGGGCGACTGGCATTAACCAGCTACCTAATAAACTCACCGTCTCAACGAGACTTTGTGTCACTTCTATGGTGGTGGCTGCAGACTTCTTTCCAGTATCAAAACCGAACAGGTCACGAAAATCTTCATCCACTTCCAACGGCAATGGCGTAAATCGCGGTGGTGCAGTTCCAGCCAGTAACAAGCGAGCAAGTCTACGTAGGCCATCCCGAGTAATTTCCAGACCATATTCAGGTCCAAGTGCATCTAGTGCACGAAGCGCGTCACCACCAGCAATAAACGCAGCTAGTTTGTAATCGACTTCCAAGCCTGGCGTATCCATTCCTTCAAGCTCACTCATCAGTGGGCGTAAGCGTTCCCACGTGGTTAAAAATAACTCACGAACAGGATCAGACTCGGGGTTATCGGTTGTCAGCGCCTCAGCAATCGCATACCTTGCATCCAGCAAAATGGCGAGCAATTCCATTCTTAACACATGAGAGTCGGTTGACTCAGCCAGTACTGAAATAATTGTAGTCAAGAAGCCATCGAATTCATCTTCAAGCGTTTGCCATTGTGCGGCTTCATCGGCATTCAAAACAGACTCAGAATGTTTAAGGCTCGGGTCAGATGCTCGAACCTGAAAAGCGATCCATGCTTTTAAACCTGTTTCTTCTGTCTGGAGACGTGAAATATGCGTGCGTTGCACCAAGGATTGCTCAACGCTTTGTGTGCTATTTGGCCCTAGTAACTGTTCTATTAAACCATCCAACTCATTAAGCGGCCCACCCAGATCAATTTTCACTGTTTTCATTCGTGGCAGCACCAAGGCATCCGTAATCACCTGTACAGGTTTGCTTAGAATACCGGGGCTATTATTGGGACGAGACAATTCAATCGATGTGGGAATAAACTCTATTGCAAGGCCAGACTCGGTCACTTGAGGCATCAATTTTAATGCCAGACGCCCTTGCCATGGTGTTAACCCTCGGCAGGAACCAAATACTCGGACTCCGGTGGTTGCTACTACAGCCATGTCAACCGACAGGTTGTCATCCTCTGTAGCCACCTTGATATCGGATAAATCAATGCGATTGCATGGATCTTGCCCGAGTGTCGCTTTGCCATTCTCATCAAATTCAAGGACGCGACTTATCGCCGTTTGAAGGTGACTGGTTTCAGCCAGGAGCGGGATTTCAACTTCGCCCGCAGCCAATGCGCTCGAACTGTATAAAATGCAAAGCAACCACCCAATGCGTATCATCTGATATTCCAATGATTAAATGCGTCATGACTTGTCAGTCAATGCCTGAACCAGAATTTGGTTTGCCATATTATGCCGTTCTTTTTTCATAACGGATATGAATTTTATCGTTTAAATTCAATATAAAAATCGCATATCAAAAGCTAGGCATCAGAGCTATCTCGTTAACCGTTACAGATCAAACGCAAAACGTCTCTTAACCGCATTCTCCAGTAATGAATCACGCTAATTCTGGCATCTTCCGTCCCTCAAATGTCGCCTCAAATCCAGCCAGACGTTTATGGATGGATTGCAGCTCAACGATCGTCGCCCAAGAATTGACTAAGTATTGAAATGAGCTTGAGACCTGCCCGAATGCCGTCAGGATTTGTTGCAAGAGACCAAATGTGATGGCTCCGGCGGCAATGGTTGGTATCAAGATCACATAGACAAAAATATTATCGGCCTGCAGATAGCTGTAGCGGAAAATATCGAAATAGCAATAGTGAAAGTAAAGACGGAAATAGTTTTTCCTGACGTTACCGAATAACTCTCTCAGTGTCGGTGGTTGAGCACGATCAGCATTGTCTTCACCATAAACCAGCTCCTTACGATAGGCCGCCTCCACACGCTGGTTTTTGAAATAAAGACCAGGCAACTTAGCACCAGCAATAGCCACTACCAAAGTACCGAAAATTGACCAGGCTAGCGCCGCATTAAATAAAGGGGCCGGTATTTGACCAATCAATGGAAACTCAGTGACATATTTCGACAAGGCAAATAATACGGGTAAGAAAGCAAACAATGTCATCACTGATTCAATGATTTTGACACCCAAGTCCTCAACAATGGAGGCAAAGCGCATGGTGTCTTCCTGGATACGTTGCGAAGCACCTTCGATATTTCTCACTTCTTCCCAACGAGACACATAATAATTATTCATCGCTGTGCGCCAACGAAACACATAATGTTTGACGAAGAAGTTTGTCATCACCAGCACAATAATGGCGACAAAAGCGATTGAAGCGAAATCTATAATCAGTCCATATAAAAGGTCTGAGGTGACACTCCCCTCCTTACTCAGTGCATTTTGCACGGCATCAAAAAACGGACGTCGCCACTCATTAATGGCAACCATGACCTGAACTGAAAAGTAAGTTGTAAACAGAATCAGCTGGGAACCGACAACTGACCACCACTGCCAGCGATGCGGTGAATAAGTGAACCAGAACAAAGCAAAGACAGCAGAGACAAACAGGTAATAACAGTAAAACCAAAGGAACTGGGGTGTCACAAAAAAACCGACGCCGATAACGGGCTCGGTCTCACCATCCGGCAAATTAAATCCTAACCAACGCCCGATATCGTCACCTAATAAATACCAAAAGGCCACCACAATGGCTGTCCAGATAAGTGCTGATAGAAAGAACAGTTTAGGCTGAGGGAAAAAGGAACGAAACACAGAGGTAAATCCTTAAATAAAATTAACAGTTAATTATATCGGGCTTGAACCCAGCAAAAGACATTTTCGACCGAGATGTTATCGAATAATATCCCTATTTGTGCTTATCACTGCATCCATACAAGAACAGCGGTAGCAGAAAAACGTCATTTTGTGTTCGTACTAGCCTACAGGAACAACCTCTTCCACCGTGCATTTCCCACTCGAAATTTTTAGCTTATTTAGCTTTGCCTTACCACCAGATTGTTTCAGGCCCTGTCTAATCTCAAGCAATTGCTCTTTTTTCATGGCTTGTGTGTAGGGAATGGTATTACCGCAATAATGATGTAGTGTTTCAGTTGTTATTTCGCCATCTAGAACACGAGGCGTGTTGACCCCTTTAAATCTGAGCGTAAGATAAGGCACTTGCACGTCCAAATCACCTTCAAAGCTAAAGCCCTCTCTTTCCTGAATGACTTTTTGCTTCTCTTTTTCTCGTTGCTCAGCCAGTTCCTGTCGCGTCGCCAGCACGTCAAAATCAGTAAAGGTACAGTGCAACCGTTTATTGTTTAAATAGACTTGATGGACATTAAGCAGCCTGACCTTTGATCTCGAATACTGTTCAGCAAACGCCTTCATTTCATCATACGAATAGTCCTTGTCGAGAAAATAAGTAGAGCATAAAGTATTTTTTTTCCCTGACATATTCACTTGCAATGGCATATCCGCGTCAAAGGCCCCGGTGTTGGTATAAGCTGAAAGCATTATTTTGTATAAACTTTCGTCGTGCCTGAAGAAGATTTGATCACCTTTCCAATACCCGTGAGCGGTAGCCATCACACCTTCAACATTGCCAAGATTTTCTTTTCGTATATCGCTAGCATGAGTATTCACCGAACTTAAAGAAAAAAGCACGACCGGTAATAACAGTTTCAACATCACATATTCCTCTATTATTTATTCGCAGTTAACATCATAAGAATGGTGTCATCCTTCCATATCCATTAGATTAAACGTATTTGATTAACTGAGTGTTGAGGGCAGTTGAGCGAGCAGATTAGGTGAGCAATCTGCCTCATTCATATTGAATCTTACAAATAAGTAACAGCCTATTTGCCATCAATCTATAACACTTTTGCTTACAGTGTCATTACTGATAAACATAATGGTTCAGGCCTACACCTAACAGTACTGTCAGTGCCGGGCCAGCCAGAAATATGCACTAAACCGTAACCTTATGATTTATATGAATTTGCACATTTCTCACTTACCATTAAAATGAATGCATTGACTTAATCTTGTCACCACACCATTAGCTAAAATAAAAAAGGATTCTTTTATGAAGCAAAATCGATCAGATGTACCTATCTTGGTATTGCTAGCTCTTTTAATGTGTTGTGGTCAGGTGAGCGCACAGGATAAAAGTGAGCGTTACTATAACGATTTGAATGACTTCATTTTGCATGAAGGCAAAGGATTCACCACCATGTCTTCCTTTTACTCATCAGGCAGTCAATGGTGCTCCCATCCTTATGTCAGAGTAGTCGTTGAGTACGACAATAAAGCAGTCAGACAGTCGGTTCTGACTTCTAACCCTGCTACTTACTTACAGCAAACCATCATTCCTGAAATCAAAAAAATATGTCCGAAGTTTCCTCATGCTGCCTTGTATAACAAACAGGTGATAGATTTTAGATTTAGGCCTAAGCAAGGTGGCATTGCTGATGAGCGTATCAACCCTGACAGATTAGGTTTCAATATAGATGATCAAGGCCAAGTAAAACTGACTAAAGATCTGGCCTATAGAAATTGGAAGGACGCCAATAAAGGATCATATGCTTTTGAACAAGAAAACCACAACAATACTAATCGGTCATTGATAACGGGCGTCGAAACGCTTATGAAAGCAGTAAAAGTTGCTATTCAAAAAATCGAAAAGCCACTGCAAACTGCATTGCAACGACGTGAAGATTACAGACAGTTCTTTGCCAACACAGCAAACCCAATATTTTTTGAAGCACTCAACTTGAATGAAGACGCGATAGCTTATTTCAATTCCGCATTAACTGAGTATAAACAAGCCTTTACATCTCTAAAAAATGCGCACTCGCAGTACAGTGATCCCTCAGGCTCCAAATCGAGCTTAGCAAAAGCTGCTCAATGCATGGAAGACTTCAAACAATTTAGAAAACAAGCTAAATCTTTTGAAGAAATGGCCTGGGAGAAAGCCTTACAAGGCGATAAAAAAGTGAAGGAAGGCTACCAGGAAGTCATGAAACAAAAAGAACAACAATAAGATGACTCAAGCTTATAAAACAGATTACTCAGTTGCAAAACAGCTATGATTTCCATCACCCGAACAGAATATGCGTTCGCCACCATTGATGCGTCTACCCGTGAATGGGAGGCAATCAAAGCGATTGTTCGATACTGTGCTAACAATTATCGAAACACCGAATTACTATATCGTATCCCTGGCCCGGAAGAACAGCGGCTTGATAAGCTTCAGTCATTAAGTGAAATGATGGATCATGTCTGGGGGGCTCCTCCGCATGAGGATATCTATAGAGATCAGCTTTTCCTGATCACTAATTGTATTACAGATACAGACGGTAAGGCCCTTCCTGATGTTGACGATGAATTGCATGCAAATTTAGCTGAGCAAATGTACAGCTTGGGCGTTTACGATATTTTCAATGACGACAATGTCAGCGATGAACAATGGGCATCATGGCAGATTGAGCGGTCAATCCATAATATAAAAACATGGATTATCAAGCTCCATTCCAAACAAACAGATAAAGCTGGGCAGCCCTATGTACAACATCCTCTACGTGTACATATGCGATTACAAAAACTGTTTCCAGATGCAGATGAAGATGTGCGTCATGCCGCCCTGCTACATGATGTGATAGAGGACTGTGGCATCACTTCTCAGGAACTACGAGAGCGAGGTTATTCGGACAAGACAATCCACATTGTCGAGGCTGTTACCAAACAAGCTGACGATGGGCTAACGTATAAACAACGCATTCAACTGCTGGCCAAGACGGGCCCATTAGGTGCAATCCAAGTCAAACTGTGTGACCTGCTCGACAACACAGATCCTGAAAGACTTAAATCCCTCCCCCCTGAAAAAGCAGCCTCACTTTCCAAGCGCTATTCAAAAGCCATTGAAATACTTCAGTCACACCTAGACAACTCAGATTAAGAAGATTCAGTGAAAAAGGAACGGATAAATGAATGTATCCTCAAGCTTAATTAAAGGAAACTAAATGAAAAAATCAGCCCATGTGATGTACTCATTAATAGCGGTCTTTGTTGTCAGTTTCGGTCCGAAGGTGCTAGCTGAACCAAAAGAACTGACATTTGAAGTTGAACCTGAAGAGATTAAAGCAAAGGCACGTGAGGGACAATTTCTACCAATCCCCGTGCTAAAAAAACCGCTGGATTACCAGACTTTCTGGAGAATGTACGATGAACATCTCAAAAAGCAAAAGGCGGGTATTCATATCGCCGTCATTGTTGACGCTAAAAACGAAAGTTGGCCGGACAAAAACACCACGATGCATATTAAACAGGTTCACAACTTTGCTAAAAAGGCCATGACTGGTAGCAAAAATCCACAACAACCAGGCTACGCAGAATTATATGGTGCCAGAATCAACAAAATCATACCCGTTATCTATGATCCCAAGAACCAAAAGCCAGCTTCAATAAAAATCGCTGATGGTCAATTCAAGAAAATCAATGTCCCCGTTTCAGTGAATGACATTATCTTGTTAGTCAATGATCATAACCCTGCTGAGAAAAACAATGGGGCATTCATTAATACCGTTGAAGAATTACAAAACCATCTGGACACCTATCTGAAAGAAGGTCGTCACACGATGTCTAAATCACAATATTTAGAACAACTACTAGTACAGATTAAGCAATTAGACTCAGAGCTTGACGATTTATATGAACACAGAAAAGAATTAAAGGAACTACAAGAGCAGTTGCCTTATATCAATGAACCATAAAGTCTGGAGCTAGTCAGTAAATCCTAAGTCAGTTGATAGGTTTCTAACCTACTCCCTAGACTCATAATTTCTATCACTTAGTTTACAAGAAATCACCAAAATATCGTCTTTTTTGATATGGTCAAAGGCAGCCTCTTTTAAGTCCTTTGTCATGAAAGACTGCTCAAAAGGTATCACTTTGCAATGGTTTTCCTTAGCAAACGACGCTAACGCAGTTGTGTCATCCCTATCCTTCTGCACCTGCAGAACCAAAGCCATGCCAGGATTGACACAGCACCCTATCCAATCTTCAAGATACTCATGATCTAAAGCCAACAACACCCCACCCAATACCGGCAGCGGCTTGTTGGTGATGTAGATATGATTGTAATCGGCAACAATATCAGGTTCATTATTGATGATGCCTTGTTGTTTAAGCGTCTCTAATGCATTTTGAGTTTCTGATGATGCTTGAAGGTTTTCCGGTGAGGCTTCAAGTATAGACATTAAGGCTTCCTCTGGTGCCGCCAATGAGATGACCGGACACAGTAACAGCGCTAATACAATCATCCTTTTCATAGACTCACCTCATCATTCAACTGCATAGTATTTTTCATATGCGCTTAGCTGGTCACCACAACAACGGCCAATGCATACAGTATTAGCACCATAAAGCCTTCAAAGCCAATATTGCCAATACCATTTCGCTTCCTACGCAATAAACCTAGCAGCAAAACCGTACTCATCAATAAATTAATGGTCAGAATGAATGCCGTGTCTTGTGTTGTGGCGTGATAGATTGAGCCATCTTGATAAGCAAAGTCAGAAAAGGCTAAAAACAACACATCGAAACTGTTTCCGCCAATAATATCGCCAACAGCTAATGTAAGCGCCCCCATCCGCACAGCAAACAAAACCGTCACTAATTCAGGTAGTGACGTCGCAACAGAAGTGAATAGCGTCCCAACCACTGTCTCGGAAAGCCCTGTGATTTTGGCGATGGCAATACCGGTCTCACCTATGCCATAACCAGCAAAAGCAATAGCCACAGCATAGCCACTAAATTTCCACCATAAAGTAGATAACTTACCTTCTGGGATGGATATCTCACTTTCTGGCTTGGTTTCTTTGGTGTTCGAAGCAAACCAAAGTGGTTGATGTTGAGTATCGGAAATTAGGCGTAAACCAAAACCGTAAGCCAACAATAAAATGATAGACACAGGATGAATGGCAAACAAAGTGACTTCAGGGCCGGTTAGCCCCACCAAGGCAATCGACAGCAGAGCAATCAACAAAGTGCATTGAACTAAATTTTCAAGTGAGGCCGCTGCGTGCTCCAAGTTAGCACGGCGGTAAATCATATCAGCGAATATTAAAAAGGTCGTTTGTGCAGCAATGCCGCCCACCGCATTACTGACAGCAAGATCCGCATAACCTTGCCAAGCTGTGCTCACTGACGTGATGATGCCCGGTAGTGAAGTGGTACCGCCCAAAAGCACGGCACCAAATAAGGCAGATCCTATCCCAGTACGTTTTCCCAAGGCATCAGCTAACCGAGTGATACGCACACCAGCAAATAAAATAATAACGGTACAAATAGCGAAGCTAATGTAGGTAGCGGCAGGCCATCCCACGAACAAATCAATCATGAGAGAAAAAGCCTGTTAATGTGATTGCTTTATTTCGCACTTTTCGCACCTCATATGAGCATTAGCTTATTGTGTGAAATGATGAATACTTGATTAAGCGATTAGTTTACTTATTGATTTTTAAGGATCAGTCAGCATCTTTGATATATACCGTTTCTATTAGTATGCAGGCTAAACGCCTTTTTTGTTAGCCCTACCAATGAAGAGGTTGAATATATGGCTGGACGGCGCTCCCTATCCACATAATAAATGACCAACAGGATTTTTCTTAAAAATTTTACTGGCGAGGAAGATCAGAAGACTTGTATTTGACCGGTACCACTTCCTCTCCCTTCTTGTTTATGTAGCCCCATAAGCCACCTTCGAGTGCTTTGTGGCCATGTTCCATTGGAGTCAGAACACAACCCTTACAGACAAGAGCCAAACCGTCATGAAACGGCCACGCCCAATCATAGCCAGTCGAAAGTACCAACTCAAAATGCTTGTCATAGAATTCGATTTTCCCGTTTTTCCGGGAGCGAGTTAATCCTTCTCGAAAATAGTCAGCGCCGTTATCATAAAACATGACAGGAAGAAATCTACCATCCGATTTCACGTAGAAATACTGACCAGAAGTAAAAAATACAGCCAAGTCGTCAGTTCCAAAATGAAGTCTCTTTCTATGCTCTTGTGATATTCGCAGCACCCCAAAGTCATATGAAGCACAGCGATCAAACACTTTCCATTCTGGATAATGATATTGCTCAGTCTTCTTTGGAACATAACCACAAGTTCCAAAATCTTCGGCCTGCACTGAGCCAATAAAAATCATGATGAATATTGAGATGACTCTTTTCATAAACCTTGTAACGCCTCAATTTCTGGGTACGTCAATGTTCTGCTGCATGGCTTGGGCTTGATTATGAATAAATAGTTAACCCGCCTTTTATCACCAGCAATATCATCCTAAATCAAGTTCGCAGCCACCTTGATTCTTCTTTTTTAGATTTCCAAACTTGGACTAACTTTTTATAGAAAGCCTCATCGAGATTGCCCTTATTCGATACTACTAAAAAAAAACTTAAATCTCCGTTTTCATATACTTCGATTACCGAATCATCCAATAGACTGTCTGACTTGTTGAATTTAATATCAGAGATATCACCATAATGTGCGTAATACACATAGCGCGAGTCGGACTCTTGATCTACCTCATATGATATAACCCTAATATCAGTGAATAGATTTCCATAATCTACAAACGATAAAATACCTTCAGAATAATAGTATTCAATTTTCTCATCTTCAGAAATAATTCCTGATTCGATAAGCGCTAGCTTTGCTGAATCTGGTAACTCATCACCCGTGACTGCCTTTTCATCCGGAATTTGGCCTATGAATATCAAAAAGTTGTTTACTGCACCCAGTAGTAACATAAAGAAAAATAGAGATTTAATAAATTTGAACATTTCAACATCCTTATTGTTGACTATTTGATATATAAAGCCCAGTTCACGGGCTCGTTGGAGCGCTTAGATCAAGTTGAGTGTCCTCTTGATTTCACGCTTTTTGTGGTCGGAGTTTTCTTGAGCGCCTTGTTATGTTTTTTGGCATAGATTATAGATACTTAATAAAAACCAAGGTAAGGCAAGAACAACGCTAGTATAAGTAAGAGTTCTTGCCCATTTACTACTAACAGGATAGTTGGTTTTCATTTCATCGTAGAATGGCCAGAACTGAAAAAAGCCTTTAAAAGCCTCTCTATTTAATTCAGAAAAGTGCAAAACGTGCATAGTAATCAACAGCCATAACAGGCTAGGGATAATTGAAATTATTGCAAGAGTTTTGATTGTCGCTTCCATTCCAACCATCTTCTTTCTTTAATTAAAAATAACACTTTGTATGCGAGTCATGAGCGATCCTGCTTGAATAACTATCGAATTAATTTAATCTCTTTATTTAAAATCAAACACTCTGACCCTGTACGATCCCCACAAAAATTATAGCGTTTCAAATAAGTAAGCACT
>CERE01006751.1_pt1 | contig 152020 bp, 164 predicted proteins | sample 530911 | NCBI WGS metagenome assembly CERE01 (sample SAMEA2621092, study PRJEB7988) | marine metagenome | biome: marine biome (ENVO:00000447); feature: mesopelagic zone (ENVO:00000213); material: "saline water (ENVO:00002010), including plankton (ENVO:xxxxxxxx)" | depth 800 m
ATAATCTCAAGTTCAACCTGTAATAACTGGTTTAGGGTGAGAAGTTAGCCACTAACCCCCGCCTGTCTGACCAATAGCCTCACGTTCAACCTGTAACATATGGTAAAAGGTGAGAAGTTAGCCACTAAAGATAAATGTTATTAAGTTAAGACTGTTTTAAGATTTATTTTTTTTGTAAAAACCAAGCTCGGGGCAGATTGTTTGCCAACCAAGATCGGTAAGCCCATCTGCATTCATTAAATCCAATTCGTTTAAATCTGTTAAGCCAGCAGTTAGCTTTATTTGTTCTTTGTCCTCGCAGTAAAGTAATACCGGCAATGAGCCATGCAGTTTTTGCCACCGGCCAGTTTCTTTTATTCTAAGTGCAACCTGTGGCGTATAGGGAGCGGGTTTTATTCGTTTCAACTTTGTGCTCGGTGGTAGCGAGTCAAGTTTATCGATAACACTTTGTACATGACTCCCCCACCTTGATGTTGTGTACCTTAATGCTGGTGGCTTGTCGATGTTGTAAAGCGCGATCCGTTTGGCTGAATCAATCGTTAAATTATCGTACCTTTGCTTCCTTACCCACTTAAAATGAACCATGTTAATTTCGGGTTGGAGCAACTTAACCGTCCTAAATATTTGAACTGGACTTTTCATTGGGTATGACTCATAAAGAATAGGGTTAAGTTTAACTTTCGGTCCTTGCGTTAAAACAATAGCTTTTGGCTTATTATGCTTATCAAGAAATTCTTTTAATTCTTTCTTGGCATTGTTAACAGCGAGTATAATTTCACCAACACCTTCACTAAGCGCTTTTTGATTATTTAGTGCTACGTAGCCTGGATACAAAGATGTTTCTTTTGTGTTATCAGGGGCTATGCAATTAAAATCAGAAAATACACGTAATGAGCGTTCTAAGCCGCCTATAATGCTCACTAAGCGGTTTTCTCTTTGCTTTTCTACCTTGTATACTAAATAATCTTCAACAACACCTGATAGGCTTAGCGTTCTCTCCAGTTGCTCTGTTTTTTCAGTGATTGCGCACAAGAGAGTGTCCAGCTCTAATTTTAACGATAATTCCATCTTAATAACCCCAATATAATTATTAACTGTACAAATATACAGCTAAATTTCTAATTATCAAAATAATGACTTTTTTAATGATTATTTTTTTTTCATTCGCTATAAATGCTTCTATAAAATAATGACATTGAAAAGCAAGGCATAGCGTGAAAACAAAGATTTTGCATCTAGCGATACTTACATTTTTATTATCCGGCTGTAAGTCCACCAGCAGTGAGTACCTGTTAGTCGATGGGAATAAATATAAAAGAAACAATGATGGTTCAATTACGGTTAATAAAGAGCAAATAGACTTTCTCAAAGGGAAAAGCAATATAGTTGTCTTGGATAGCGTTATGCAAGACGGCGGCTTGGCCGTTACAGATAAAGAGCTTCAGCTTTTATCTAAAGATAAGCAGTTATTAAGTGAGACGGTAAATAACTCAATTGAAAGTGATGAAGTGTTTACCTTTCTGATTAGGCAAGGTTCATTAAAGAAGAACTTAGAGCGATTATCTGAAAAGTACAATTCAGCCGAAACCCCCCTCTCTCTTGATTACGGTGACGTAGACTACTTCGTGGAAGAGTCTAAGATTGTTCGCGCTACATCAGTCGATGAACTTCTAGCTGAAGCGTTAAATAGCTTTCCTGTATTTGCTCAAATACAAGGTGTTACTTTTTTTGTTAAGCAGGGTTCTTTAAAGGATAACCTAAAAAGGCTAAGCGATAAGTTTTCAACGTCAGAAATGCCTCTAAGGGTTCAATATGAAGGTGGGGATCTACATGTGCCTGAATCAAAGTTAGTAAAGGCTGGTAGCGTTGAAGAGCTTGTTTCTACGATACTATCCCCGTACCCCGTTTTCTCAGTTATAGATTAATTTATTTTGTAACCCATGTATCAGGTTTTCAGCTCCTAATGAAGAGCTGTTCCTGATACATGAGGACAACCACTTGTAAATATCGCAGAAATACCTTTCCACTCGGGATATTCACATTCCAATAACTCTAAGCTCTTATATTGAATAGTTTTGAATTTACCGCTTCTGATATTTTCTATTGAGTTAACACCAATACTTAACATCCACTCATCGCGACCTAAAAAAGTTAAACGTTTAGGTATTCCATGCTGAACAATTTCAAATTTGTTTTTATCTAGTTGTTTGATGTGACTTAGCACTATGTAGCCTTACATTTTTTCAAGTGGATTTTATTATATTTAATTTTCATTTTATTAAAACAATAACCTGACTTTTTTGTTAAAAACTATTTTTTAATACTAAATATTAAACCTAGAAAATAGATTTAAAGCTACGAAGTCAGAGTGACCATTGGTTAGGTTGATTAACGCCTATTTGATATCTAGCAGCGCTATCGCTTTGCGAAAAACATTAATTAAAGGGGGGTGACTTTTTATGTGCGCTTACGCCACGTTGATAAAATGCTTACTCTAAAGCGTATGTTTTCGGGGTAGGTATGATTATTAACGGGTTTAAAGGTCGCACTGTTTGTATAGGCGACAAAGTTCGAGTATATCGAAATTTGAATAATGGCAAGTGGTCAATAAAGGCTATATCAGGTGAGTATAAAAACAAGGTAGTAGCTCATTTAGATTGTCTAACTTTGACAGACGTCACTTTTGTCATTAGCGATGCAGGAAGAGCCAGGGTTATTCGAGAGGGGCGTAAAAATGTTCATGCATACGCTGTAGGCTTTCTGAAAGCAAATGATGAAATAACACGAAGTGATGATAACGAAGTGATTACATACGACCCTTATCGCTGCGGTTTTTTTTATGCACTAGATAATAGTGATGAAGCGATTGATCACATTCCTACCCTCCTATTTAGCAACGGCAAGGCTTTTATATAATTTCCTGTCCAATATAAGTTACGAAATCGTAGCTTATATTTTCATTAATGACTTCAACAGGCTTAATAATTGAAAATGGTAGGGGAAATACATGCAGATAAAATTTTTAAAAAAATATAATCGAAATGCTTTTTTTAATTTTTATAAAAGCATCAGCTCAATAACGGAGCTGGTTTGGTTTATTCAGTTCTGTTATGAGCTATCGCTCAAACAAATAGGAGAGAGCAAATACATGCCTTTTGTTTTCATGGACGCTCATGGCCACTATCAAATTTTGATTGGGGAAGATGTTTTAACACTTACATGTGATAACCAAGAGTGCTGTTCAATTTTTACATTGCGAGAGCGCTTTGCAAATGCATATGTCGAAAAGGAAGTGTGCAAAATAACATTCTTTAATTTTAAAGGTATAGAAAAGCTAAACGCCTTATTGCGAACAATATCTCAGTGGCATATGGTCACTCCAATTGTAGGAGCTCATCATGTATCAGCGTAGCTTTATGAAGTGGGCCGGAAATAAGTATGGAGTATTAGATAAGCTTTTAGACACACTGCCACCATCAACAAAATTAATAGAGCCTTTTCTTGGAAGTGGTTCCGTTTTTTTAAACACTGGTCATAAGAAATACATACTTAATGACGCAAACCCAGACTTAATTAATGTTTTTCGGTGCCTAAAAGAAGACCCGACTAATTTTATCAGAGAGCTTAAATTCTTATTTAATGATAAGTTAAACTGCAGCTCGGCCTATTACCGTTTGCGTAGTGATTTTAATAGCACTCAAGACAGTTTCTATAAGACTCTCCTTTTTGTTTACCTGAATCGCCACGGCTATCAAGGGTTGTGTCGTTATAGCAAGTCTACTGGTTTTAATGTTCCTTACGGACACTATAAAAGTGTTCATTTTCCTGAAGAAGAAATGGTAGCGGCTGCTTTAAAAGTAAAACGGGCAAAGTTAATGTCAGAAAACTATTCACAAGCGTTTAGGCGAGCAAGAGCCGGAGATGTTATTTACTGTGATCCCCCATACTTTTCGTTAAGTAAAACCGCAAACTTTACTAATTATACCGCTGGTGGTTTTTGCAATGGCCAGCAGTTAAAGTTGGCAAAACTTGCAGAGCAAGCACGGGAAAGAGGGGTTCATGTTGTTATATCTAATCACGACACCCCTATTGCTAGGAATGTATATACAAATGCATCTAATATTATATCGTTAGATGTTAGACGTTCTATCAATTCAAAATCTTCTAAGAAAAAAAGCTCTAGTGAAATCATTGTCTCTTACACGCCTACCATTGATTATCAAAATACGAGACTGTAAACCTAGTTTACTAGTCTCGTACTTTAACTGCTTAAAGCTCCAAAACCGATATCTTAAACCTATAAATTTAATAAATAAGATAGGTTAATTATTATGGGTGCTATGTTATTCAGTGAGATTAAAGTTAACGTTCCAGAGATTGCCACTAAGCAATTAAAACTAAGAACATGCAATGGTTTAAAAAGAGCCACCTTATCGAGTAACTGGTTAATGTTATTCGGTTTTGATGGCTCCCAAAAAGTAGTTGAAGAGTCACTTGGCGATGGCAAGGGTATACGTGTACGTTTAGCTAACCCATCTGATAAGAATAAGAAAAAAGTTTACCAGCGCGTTTACAATAGCAGATCTGCTAATCCACTAAACCCGTTAAAACGCCGCAAAGAGAGACTTATTGAGATAGCTAGCCAAAAACTTATTAATTCGAGTTTAGGTAAAAGCTGTATGCATGTCCATATTGTTTTTAAATTTGGCGTTCTTTACTTTTTACCTCTCGAAGAAACTCAATATAAACTTATTCAAAACATTGATAGTAACTCAAAAATAAATACACTGGTTGCTATGACAGGTGGAGTTGATTGTCATGTACTTGAGAAGAATAACTTTAACGTTGATACTGTGATTTCCTTTCGTCCTAATGACTCAAGAGATAAGTCTGATTATACAGAATTTGATTGTATGTCTACTCTGGTTAATTCAGCACCACGGGTTTTGGTTAATGAAGATATATATAAGCTTAATTCGAATCGGCTTGCTACATTAGTTGGTGATACCCCTATTACTGTCGGCCATTTCAGCTTAACGTGCACGGATTTTTCGAGTCTTAAGACTAAAAAAGCAAAAATGGATGCTTTAGAAAACCTTACATCAACGATAGATATGTTTATTTGCATGGTTAACATTATCTCTGCCCTCGCCATCCCTGTTATTGTTATTGAGAATGTTGAGGGTTTTTCTAATCACGCGGCAAATGATATCTTGTCTTTACAGTTAAAGCGTAGAGGTTTTAAAATCCACCAGCGTGTTTATAAATCTGAGCAACATGGTGGCCTTAGTTTACGTAAAAGAATGTATTTAGTAGCGACAACGTTAGATGCACCTATACAACTACCTAAGCCAGATGATTCAACGAATGTTAACGTTTGGGAAGACGTCATTCTAAAACACTGGGATGAAATCGAACAGCGCGATGTTACTGATACAAAAGTAATGAAAGATGCGATTGAAAGCGGTAGAGCAAGAGTTATTGATTCAACCAAAACACACTCACCTGCTATAGCTCGCAGTCAATCTCAAGATCCAAAAGATGCGGTTGTAGTTGAACGTAATGGCCGGTATTACCGATTACCAGTAGTTGTTCAAAAAGCCATTAACAGCATACCAGAAACATTTGATCTCGATTGGGCCCCATTGGATAAGGCAAGCCAAATTATCGGTCAAAGCATTTGCTGCAGCTTGCATGAGCGTATTATGGCGAGCGTTCGTTCACACATAATCGCAGCAGCCGATAAAATAAGAAATAATATGCACACAAGCGAAACTAATGCTGCTTAGTGAAAGTACAAATAAAAGTGTAAACCAAGTTTACACTTTTTTGACTACACCGCCCTCCCCGCCTTTTCATGCATAAACATCCTTGTTTGATACCTTTTTAGCATATTCAAAATGGAGTGTTAAAGATGTGTTTAATTAAAAAGTTTTCGACTTTCGAATGTGTACAAGATTTATTAAAGAAAATGGTAAAAGATGGTTTTTTAAATGCTGGGAGTTTTGGTGAAGAAAAGTATGATGGTACACACTACTTCAGATTACCTATCAGCAATATAGAGCCTACCGCTAACCTTGAAATTATGATCGAAGTTCCTGAAGATGAGCCTAATAAGCTATCTGTATGGGCATTGATTGAACTGCATGGTACTGGTCTTGAGGTTAGAGATATTGGTGATGTTTGTTTCTTTTACAGTATTAATAACATTATTGATATGGCAATGATAAGTAATGAGCTCTATACACATATTGCTGAAATAATTCCCTTAAATGGTTCAATAGTTAATTGTAATGGTAAGTTTCACTCCAGCACGATTGATAAATTTTCACAGTATACAGCTGAAATCATGCGACTAGCGGAAGATTTTAATAAACGCTTTGTGTCAGCTAATTAAAGAAAACTTACCTCTTGTATGTGTAAACCTAGTTTACAGGTCTTTAAAGGCTTGAGCGCTAGGTTTGTTACCAATCTCATTTTATTGCTATCGCAATAAGAAAATATATTAAAGGGCAATGAGAGGCTGTATGTCTTTTTCTGTGGCCTTACTGATGATTGATACATTAGTAACATCAAAACAAACAAGGTACAGAGGTTCTTATGAATAACCGCAGACGTTTAATCGAGCAATTAGAAGTAACAGGAAACCCAACAGTAAACACCATTGAAATTGAACTTTATTATAACGCTGGTGGCATGAATTACTTTAACTATAAAGTAGAGAAACGCGGTTATTATGTCAGTGTTACGCCTTATAAAATATCTCAAGACGGCCATTTTAAAACTAAAGAATATTCTGCATTTAGCGGCATTAAAACATTAGTTGAGGAAGCGAGTCGATTCGGAAAGAAAAAACTGGACTCTATTACAATTGACCCTGACACGAGAGAAAGGTTGTTGGCGCATGTTGTTCAAAATAGCGGTTTAGAGATTAAAGAGCTTGCTAAAGCGGCATAAGTCCAGGGAGCTGCCTAGCAGCTCAAATCAAAGAGGTAAGTATGAAAAATTTAGACGTAATTTCAGAGAACAAATTTAAATTAAGCGCTCGTGGGTGTCATTTCACCATTGAGCGCCAATGTAACGGGAAGTGGTCGGTTATTGTCATTAATGCTTCTGTACGAGCTTACAGTAATGGTATTGCTTTCCCAGTTGAGTATGACTCCTTGGATGATGTTGAAAAACGATACAAATCATTGAAAGGCATTTCATCAATATTAAAAGATCTGGACTCAAGCAAACAAGTAATACATTAACCTAAAATTCAATCCTCCCTGAGCAAAAGGAGTGTAAACCGAGTTTACACTCCTTTTTTATACCTCGCTATCGCTCGACCTAATGGGTTGCTAATAGGGCTCTGACTTTTTCTGCCGGTTCTCGCCTATTTGTTACCTTAATTACATCAACAAACCGGAGTTAAAAAATGTGCTTACAAGTAACCAAGAAAATTCTTAAACTTTTGAAAAATGCAAAAAGCGCTGTTATCAGATTTAACGGTAGCGCCGTTGCTTTAGAGCTAACATATAAATATCACAAAAAAGAGCTAACCGACTTATTTGAAGTTACAGATTCAGCGTATAGAGAAGTGCAGGGTACTTGGAGTTTTTCGTATCTATCCGGTGCTCAAGTATCAGTAGTTGATAATTTTTCAGTGCTGGCTCATTTATTGAGAGTGGGAGATTATTTATCTTTTGAAGTTCAGGATAATTCAACACAATCACTTAATGAGATGAATTATGAAACATTAGAAGTGCTAGCTGTGGTTACTCGTAATGATTCATCAGGCCATATCAAAAATAAATTCAAGCTAACACTCGATTCACAAACTATCGAAAAGACAAGTATTGCAAAAAATATTAAACGCCTTGGATAACCTAGGCGCAATTCTACATTGAGATTTAAAAAGGTATTGTTATGAAAAACGAAATTAAAGAGTATGCAACCAAAATAAACAACGCTTTAAAATTAGGTTTATTTAGTAGTGTAAAAAATATAATTGATTCAATGCACATTGATGAGTCGCTAACTACACTGGAGGAATTAGATACTAGCTTTAGCTCTATAGGTCTTAGTTTAAATGATGATGCCCCAGAGGATTTAACCGTTTTTTATGCTGTGGTATTGATCAAGTTGAATTGTCTAGATGTCGATACAAGTAGCATTGATAACTTTTTAGATAGCTCAGTAGATAAGTGGGAGCAAATAGAAGATAGTCCTTGGTCAGCTTTGTCTGAGAGTTTAACGTTATGCTTTTTTGATTATGATCGGGAGAACTGTGTAAAAGACCATACACGCTACTGGTTTGCTATTGTTAACTTCAGGCAAGGTGAGCATATCAGTGGGTATTTGTATTCATTAGTTAAATCTGAGCACTATATAGCGGATGAAAATACATTTAAAACCATATGTGGACTACAGGCCGCTCATGGTTTTAATAGCGGGGTATTCGATGATATATGTTACGGAGTTCCATGTTTTGACGCTGAAGGCTTTATAACTTACCCAAATGACGTAATTGAAATCAGTCAAAGTGAGTTCGTTTCACGCTCTAAGCATATTAAAGAATCTGGGGATTTTGACCCTAATATAGATGGTGAAGTCAAAGAAGCCTACATGAGCGAATTGGAAGATGCTGTAGAATTGGTCTTTGAAGAGATTAGCTTTTAAATTTAAACAAGTAAAAAGACGGGTGTAAACCAAGTTTACACCCGTCTTTTTTTGCCCGTTTATTTAAAGAGGGTACATTAACATTATAAATTTAGAAACCGGAGTAGTTATGTCATTAACAAAAATCACAGAAGCTAAAATAAGCGCACTTTTTAATGAGACGGGTGCGTTTTATGCGTTCTCACAAAAACAATTAAATGAGAAAAAAGTAGATGGTGTTAAGTACGCTTCATTAGGAGGTGGATTAATTTGCCCATTAAGTGAAGCTGAAAAAGTTAACACAGGAATGAATACGATCTATAAAAATGGCATTCAAGAAGATAAAGAAGCTAATGGCATTGAGGGTATTATCAAGCGCGAGCTATTTAATTACGAGTGCTTTTACACAGGCGAGATTGATGATTGTGTCGATGCCCTCGAATCATATGAGATAACACAGGAAGAAATACTCGCTGTGTTTTTAAAATTACGACCAACTGTTGACGTTTAATTGTCGTAGCTTGTTAACGCATAAATATAGCGCCGGTTAAGGCGCTTCTCCTTAAACATATTTATAACCTTCATCGCTATCGCTCTTTCGTCAATTAGATTTAAGGGGCGTAACTTTTCTAAAAGCCTTTTTCTGCATCATTAGCGCCTCCTGGTACCTTAGTTACATAGTCAAGGGGGAGTTACTTATGTGTAAGAATGCTGATTTATTTGATATCAATGGTGCGAACAAGCTCAACGATGAGTGTGTTGCTGAACGTGAGGAAATTGTTAAGTTCCACATCAAAAATCCGAAGGCGATCTTCATTTGCAGCACAAGTTCTGGCAAAGATTCACAGGCTATGTACTTGAAAGTATGCAGTATTGTTCCAAAAAACAAGATAGTTGTTGTGCACGCTGACTTGGGTGTGGTTGAGCATGATGGCGTTATACACCACATCAACCAAACAATAGAACATAAGCTAAATGTTGTAAGAAACAAATACAAAGATTTTATTGGAATGGTGTTACTGCGCGGTATGTTCCCTGCTGCGAAGTACCGACAGTGTACCAGTGATCTAAAAACGAACCCTATATTTCAGTTTATACGCGCTTATATGAAAGAAAATGGTTACACAATAGGTTTTAACGTTTCAGGCTTGCGTTCTGAAGAAAGTACGGGCAGGGCAATGAAAAACCCTCTTTGGGTCAATAAGACGCTAACATTAAAAACCGGTAACCGCACTGTGTTTGATTGGATGCCTATTTTTCACTATACCGAGCGTGATGTATACGAAGAAATAAAAAATGCAGGCCAAGTACCACACAAGGCATACGGTGATCGCCCAGAGGGTGGCACGAATGGTAACTCACGTTTAAGTTGTAAGTTTTGTATAATGGCTAGTCTGAACGACCTGCGAAACGCTGCTGCAAACTACACAGATCACTATCATGAAATGATAGCTCTTGAAAGAGTGGTTGATCACACGATGTTCGGTAAAACTAAAACCATTCACACTGATCGCGAATTGGCCAAAGGTACTTCACTTGGAGATGGGAAAGTAACGTCATGTACAAAAAACAACAGCAAACGAGCGGTAATGCCTTACAAATGCACTGTATTCATCCCTGTTGCGCTAAGCGATAAGGTAGGCGCGCCATTTGATGAGATTAAAGTACAGCAGCACGTTAATCGTCTTAAAGCTCTAAGAGTTCAATACAAGTTTGAGGAAAAGCTACGTAAAGATGCTAAAGCAGAAAAGCGAATGGCTGCAAAGAAAGCTGTTGGTGGTAAAAACACAAAGCGCGATGAAAGTACAATTGACTTTCTTGAAGCACTCAACTTAACCGCCTAACTAATGGTGGTTAAGTCTTATTTTATTCACTATCGTAAATAAATTAATTTGATCGCAATAAATATACTCACTATCGTTCGCGTGTAAACTCGGTTTACAACATGTAAATGGAATTATAATCTCAATCATCCATAACTACCTCTTTAAGCAATATATTAAAGTTTGTCCATTTAAAGTCCCAGAAAGCCATATTCTATCGTTTGCTGAAGTTCTAACTGCTAATTTCTCACTATCAGTAAAGAAATAGGTTTTGTTATATATGCAATCAAACAGTAACTGCAGCACTCAAGAATTAAGAAAACATCATGGATTATCTTCGTCCCGTTCAATTCCGTGTGGCAACAACACAAAAGAGCTAAAGAACAAATTAGGTATAGTTCTGGATAAGTTAACGGAGACACTCAATCAAAACCCAAAAGTATCATATACATTTGTGGGGGAGGTTGATTTTAAGGAATTATTTGCCTATAGCCATTGCCTAACAATGTTTAATGCTCTTTCTGTAGCGCTTCCGCAAAACATAAAACCAACTGGGTTAGTACTAACAGATGAATATAATAACCCAGTTCATTATATACACTCTGTAGAAATTGCCGGTAGTAAGTACTTCTTGGATGCGTTTGGTTTGTTCGAAGACATAAACGATATCAAGCAACGTTTTGGCCGGTGCTTAATCTGCGGTATTAATCAGTTCTCACCGGCTAATGGTCAATCATTTAATTATATAGAGCGAAAAAATACGTTAATTAAAGGGGTAAATGAAAATGTTATTGGCCCTGGTGATAATGAATGCTGCCCTGATGAACGCGCTTACGAATTAACGTCACATCTATTGAATTTGATTTTAAAAGGGAACTCATTTTAAAAGTAATTACCCTTACTTTTTCTGAACTCGTTTTTCAGCTTGATACCTTGAAAGTGTATTAAACAACTACATAGGTGCATTATGAATAAAGATATTTCAATTATATCAGGCCCAAATTTACAAGAACTAACTCACTTACTTAAAAGTGAAACATTAAATCCAGTCGGTGGCGAAACACTTATAACTAATATCGGCGCTTCAGAGGTTGAAAGCGATTTTAAAGGCCACATCCGTATATCTGGTTCATTTTTAGATGATAAAAAGATTTCATTTGAGATTCATGTTAAACGTGAGTCGCAAACAGAAACGCTACTTATGCAATTAATAAAAAACAATATTAATAGCTTTGAACATCAAATGGCTATTGGGGATTTAGTTTTGAAACAGGAGATCGTTTAATGGCTCTTGCAAAAACACAAGGTAAAATCCGTAACGACAATGCGAGAATTCGATTTACGAGTGATTTACTCCAATCAATCCATAAAGCGAACCCTTTTGATGAAGCGATTAGTTTAGGAAATCAATTCAGTCTAGGCGATATACTAAAAAACAGTGTAACCAAAGGGGCGGGCCGTTACCTTGAGTTCTCTGGTGTACTAGTTCATTACAATGATAATGGTGTTATATTCATTAGAGGTGTTTATAAAGATGATGATACCGGTCAAAATATCACGCAATCATTATCACCCTTTACTCATGGTATTAAGCATGCATTCTTAGAAGCCGTTAAATTCCGCGCTAAGCACTGCGGATATATTGGGCCAATTCCAGATAATCTTTTGTATATTCCCACCTCAGATGAGTTGGTAAAGTATGCGATTGCAACGAAGGGGGAGGCCTGGGTAGAAAACCATTCAATTAGAGATAAATTGAACGAGGTAGATACGGCTAGTATGTATTAAATTAAAAGCTCCATCTTTATATTGCACAATGAAGTGAAGTTAGGCTTTCTACTCGGCTAACTTCACTTTTTAAGTAACTTATAGATCTGTTGACTCACCCATTACTTTCTTAGCTTTAACCCCAATCCTGACAGAGTGCTTATTAAGCTCAATTATCTCCTCACAAAATTTATCAGTTGGGTAAAGCGTGTATTTATAATCAACAATTACGCCTTCATCGTTTTTTATATTCAATATCGTGTAATCTTTTATTATTTCAGCGCCCTTGAGGTCTTTCATAGTCGCTGTCATATCTCTCCTTAAAGCCACAAGCCGCTTATTAACGTCTTTATCGCTATCAATGGAGCCATATTTAACCATTGTTTTTACTAAGCTGAAGTGATGTGTATGTGATGGACTTGCGTATCTAAACATTCTGTATAAACGAAATGACAGCCATATAGAGAGAGAGCGTTTGAACGATTGGGTTCTATTGTAGTAATAGCTTTTGTATTCAAATGACTCAATTTGCTGTGACATTAATTCATTCAATACTGCTACACAGCGAACGTTTGAACGGCCCCGTCCAGTCGAAAAGTGGATTGCACTTAAGTAATTCATTAATACTTCGTTTTTTTCGAGTACTTCACCATCTTCACTCACCGCCTGGTACCTTAATGATAACTCGGCCCCTTTCAAGATAAGTAAAGAGTCTTTGAGTTCTTTGTGGTTTAAAGATTGATAAACTGACTTTAATTCTTTAATGAGCTCGGAAAAAGTAAAATACACAGCATAACGGCTCCCCATCTTTCCTGATATCTTTGCTATCTTACCTTGGCTAGCAAGCCTGATTAATGCGCGTTCTACTTTCTCTTCGCGGTCGGATGGCCAAGCTAAAATATCTTCTTTCTCACCCCTTAGTAAAGCGGGTGAAATTCCAAGCTTACCTGAATATGTAACGCCCTCAATCTTTTCTGAAATATCTCTATCAACAATAACCTTGCTTGGGCTCTCACTCATGGGCATTTGCTTTCTATTGTTGCGCATAAAGCGTGACCACAAATCATAAGCTTGGAAACTATTTGATATTGCGTTACCAATTTTTAATTCAGTCGCTATGTTATCTACGAACAGGGTCAAATGTTCAACCTCTCTAACATCAGAAATGGTTGAAACCTCGTTCTTTAAGCTATCAGGCAGATTAGAAATAGACAGATTATCATTCACAAGGGTTATCTCTTCTTCTTATTTGAATATCATAATAACTTAAGCAATTAAATGTTCATACAACACCGGTCAAATAACAATTTTAATTCGGGTAAACTCGATCTCTACACCTTTTTAATTCGGGTAAACTCGATCTCTATACCTTTTTTATTCGGGTAAATCCGATCCATGAAATAAATAAAAATGAACCTATGTGTTAATTTTTATTTATTTTAGGGTTTGCATGGTGCTTCATCGGTTTAATTCGGGGAATTTTGTCTCAGTGTGATAAAAAATAAACTAAGAATTCGGGGAAAGTTAACTTGCATTCGCTTAGTTATACTTCTTAAGTTCGTTAGGTAGCTAACACATTTATTCGGGGAAAACTGATCTGGTCATTTAAATCAGGGCTTTGTGCGGTTTTGTATACTATGAGTATGCATAATCTCACATTTATTCGGGGAAATTTGATTCAGAATAACTGTTTTATTAGGGGAAATATGATCTGTAATCTTCACCAGGGCTGCAATAGCTTAATATTTTAACGAATTAACGTTAGATTAACTGTTTTATTCGGGGAAAATTGACCTGTGCGCTTCTTTTATATCGGGGAAATGTGACTTATTATTTTAATTAACATTGTTATTCAGCCAGTAAATAGGGGAAACGTGATCTGTAAGGTAGCTTTTGCTAGTTACGGCAATTAAAAAATATAGGGGAAATATGATCTGTTGGTATTGTGCAAAGCAATATAAGTGGGCTCTTATATCGGGGAAATGTGATCTCTACCCGCCAAAGAATGCCTTATATCAGCCTCTTTTAATTGTAGATGGTTGTGGATAACACCGGTTTAAATGGGGTAGATGTGATCTGTATATCGGGTATATGTGATCTTTAGCCTATTTTGAGCATAAACACGCGAGGCAGATTTCACAATTGTGGATAAAGAGCTCCTTTTATATCGGCTAGATCTGATCTCACCGATATAAAGTAAAGCCGTTTTGTTTGTAAGCTGTTGATAAGTTAGTACAAAAACAAATTTCAATCGGGTAATCATGATCTGCAAGAGGGGTAATAGTGATCTATACCTCGGGGAAACCCGATCTGCTTATTTTAAATAATACCTTATTATTCAATTATTTATCATGGTAAAAAAGAAGCTTAACCTTATTCCTTATTACTTAACCATTTTAACCTTTATATATTAACCCTTATATTAGTTAAATATTAGATTGGCACTTTTTCTGAAGTCCACCAGCAATTGGATACCTTAGCTGCAAGTGTAATTTAGGTTAAAGGTAACCAATGAAAAATATAACTCAGATAGCTTTAAAACTTAGAACAGTAGATTTCGAATCTTATATTCAAAACAATTGCCCTATTAAAACTAATAGTGTTGAGATAGAGGGTGATTCTTCAGTAATTAAATACCTTAGTGAAGATCCGAAAAGTTGCAACCTGGTGACGCATCTAATTGATAACCTAGTTGCATTTAATATGCAATGGCACGCTTACTTTGATGCTGGTGTAAAAGTTAATGCTGGGGGTATATTTAACCGTGTAGATATGAAAGGGCAGTGGAAAACCACTAAATTAGATGATATCACTACTTTAAATTTAGTGAACATTGATGATGTAATGGCAAATTTGATTAATCCAAAATTTAATGCTCAGGAGTACTTAACATCACTACATGACAGTAAAGTTTCCACTTGGCAAGAACAATTAGCAATATTAAACGGTAGCAAAACAGAAGATTCCACAAATATATTACCATTTCAAGAACAAAAGTTATTCGTGCCTGACAACGAAACTGGGGGGGAACTGAAAGGGAGCTATATACATGACAATGGAGTTGGTTTCAGTTTTGATGGTTACGGTGACTACTATGACGGCCATAAAGGAACTCCAGTTTACTTCGAATGCTATAACGATATGTTAAGAGTTGTTGTTTACGCAGATATAAACGAACAGGAACCTACTCATGTTATTGATATGGATAATGCCCTATTGACTAACCGTGTTGATCAACAGAGTTAACAATAAATTAGTACATGAGTTTTAGGATAGTGACCTTTCTACCGGTACCAACTTTGTGGTACCGACTTTTCCTGCAGTTAAATTTTAGATTGATACCTTAAGTTACATCAGCTTGATAATTAAACTTAAGGAATTAAATACAATGGCAGAATTAATCAAATCAGTCTCAGCAGAATCATTGTTAACCCGCAGTCTTTCAAGTCAAATAGAAGCACTTGGTGGTGAGGGTTATAACTGCAGTGTTACTAGTACTCCAATCAAAGGCTCATATAGCGTTAAACACTTGTTTAGCACTGACGATGGCGATATAGAGCTTGTTACGCAAAATGAATACATGGTTGGTTTATTTGAAGTAGAAGCTAAATATTATCTGTATCACTGTGGTGACGCTGGCGTATTCGAACTCCGTAAATTCGAAGGATTTTCAGATGACGGCAGTAAAGTTTACTCAAGTGTAGTATTAGGTTCTGATTACAAAAAGGTTATCGAGGGGATAAAAGCTCGCTGGCCAAATAGAGTGGTTTGGAACTTCACGATACCGCCACTTGTATAGGCCTACCAACACAGTCTTTTTCTGATCATATTCACTTAATTGCTATCTTGTGTTTAGCTTAAATAACGCAAGGTAGCTTACAAAATGTCTAAATTAGAGAAAACCATCAACACAATAAAAAACTACATGCTTCAGGGGTTTATAATAAATCTAGGCCTATCAGGTAAGGACTCTTTTTGTGTTGCTCATTGCGCCATTGAAGCACTCAAGCTTGCAATACAAATCAATCCAAACGTTCGCCCTTTACACATCACAACTGTTGATACAACAATCGATAACTTTGAAATAATGGCATTTTTACAAGACTGCCATTTAGCTTTTGAATCATATGGAGAAGAGTTTAACTTGCCTGTTGTATCTACATTCATTAAACCTAGGACTCAATCACGGCCACTGGTTCAATACATCGGGCGTGGCCTTATTTTACGAACGATGACTAATCAGATAGGAAGGCGGCAGTGCACTTCAGATTGGAAAATCACCCCACTCATAGACTTTACAAAAAAATTAAAGGACAAGTATCAAACCGATAAGTTGTTGAACCTGTCAGGTAGTAGATCTGAGGAGTCAAAATCACGCGCTGCGGCGTTAGATAAGCGAAACGAAACTATTGATACATTAACAGTAACAGATATGGGTTATAAGCTGGCCCCAATAAGAGACTGGACGCTAAGTGATGTATGGGGGCTTATAAATTGTATTGAAGACGGTGTAGTCGAGTCGTTTTGTGAAAACCTGACAAGAGAGTTGAGACGGCACTATTCTGCAGGTAACTCCGGTGCCTGTGATGTGCTTGTAGGTAACTCAACGGCAAACAGTAAGCCTTGTTCGTCAAGATTTGGATGTACTATGTGTAGCTTAGTTAAAGAAGACCATAGCTTGAAAAATCAGATTGAAACTTCTAAAGAAAAGTATGGTTATATGGCCGGTATTTTAGATCTTCGTAATTATATGTTTAACACATTAAACGATTTAGAATTAACCCGAGCTCGTTATAGTAAAAAACTACGTGATGATAAATTCATAAAGCTCTCGTTCAATGATTACTCAATTGAATATCGCATCAAGCTACTTCAGTTCGCACTAACAATTGATGCTTTAGAGGCTGAAAGAGCAGACAGTGAAGGTGAAGAGCCAAAGTTTCAGTTAATAGATTATCCAAGCATTGTTGCCATTCAATTTTATTTTGCAAGAGAGGGAGGGGAGGTTACACCTGGACAAGCAATTAAAGCATGGCATGACGTACATACCAATGGTAATCGCTACTTTATACCTGCAACGGAATACGTTGAACCACAGCCTATGCCAGTCAGTTCAGAGAAACAGTACTTTGACATAGGCGAAGCAATAACTCGCATTGGTGCAAAAGGGCTGATGACCGATGAAGAAGAAAATAAGCTTCAAACAGCGCATAGGGTGTCGAGTAATCATGGAGAGTTCTTAACTACACCTTTTAGTAATTCAAAAAAATTCAACATCGGTGAAAATGGTATGGCCTGGGAGTATGTTGAGGAAATATTTCCACGATATTTAGAGGGGAATGCATTAAAAAAAGGGGTTTGTCCCACAATTATTCTAAAAGATATGATCAATTTAGGTGTAATTAAAGCGCCACAGAGCCAAATATATAGGCTACATAAGCAAAGCAAAGTCGCTCAAGTTATTAATTATCTAACGGCCAATCACATTGTTCCTGAAGACTATTACGATGCTCACTCTATTAATGAAAGTGATGTAATTTGCGCATCCCAAGAACTCGCCAAAAGTGATCCGCAATTAAGTATATTTTAGCCGGTTTGAGCTTTTACCCGCACTAATATACACCCCGTCTTAATGGCGGGGTTTTTGATCGTACTTTTAATGCTGGGTTTTTCTTTTTTAGTACCGTAGTTATCTAAACGAGTAAGCATATCTTGCTGGTGGTATAAGTTTTAAAATTGAGGAAGGTATTAATACAGGAAGTTGGGTTTGGCGCAAGGCTCCGACCCCTTGCGCCACAAAGCTGGTTGAGTGCGTGCGAAAGCAAAATAAATAAGCCAGCTTTGATACGCATAGGATACTTGCATTACAAAAAAATCAAATAGAAATGTCATTATTTCTATTAATAATTTAAGGATTCATATGAAAGATTTAGAATTAAATGTATATGGTTTTGTTATCTCTAGCTCACAAGATGATGGCGATATAACAATAAAATCAGATTTAAATACAAGCGATAACACAGGCTCAGCATACTCAGGTGCCGTTGGAGCGCTGGAAACGATGATATGCGCCTCTTTTAAAGCTGGCATTGATGTTTGCGCCCCTTCATTTTTGGAAGCCATAGAGGTCACTGTGGGCGCCATTTTTGAAGAATATAATAAACGCAGTGAAACGTCTGATTTAATAGAGATTCATAAATACACTCGAACGAATGCGATTATTGAAAGGGACATTGTGATCAACGTGCCTGAAAGTGCTTGGCTTAAGGTAATGAAAGAAGTAGATTCTGAGCAAGATGCTTTAGATGTTCTAAGTCAACAAAATCACTGTCATATAGCTAGCGATACTGTAAATGTCGTAGATACGAACGCAATTTTTGAAAGCAGTATTGATGTAATTTATAAATAGTTTGGAAGCGCACTTGTAGTCGAGAGAGTTTAATCTTGGGACGAAAACCTCACCCCAAGATTAAAAACTTCATAGGTCACTTACAATAATTTTTCCTTTTTTTAAGACTCATTCATATTTTCAATAAATAAATTAGCAAGACTTCCATTATTACGCGTTACAACATCATTAATAGCCTGCAAATCTGGATTTTCTTTTATTTGCGTAACTATTATCAATGTGGCTATATTCTTAAATGCTAATTCAGTTAAAGCAATTAATTCATGGTTTGGCATCCTTTGAGCTTCATCAATTGCAAATATATTATTAGATGCTTTAACTGGTATTTCTAATTCTGATTTAATTAAGTTTAAATCATGGCCACTTGATTTGTATGCTGTTCTATCAATAACAAACTCATTATTAACAACTTTCGACAACGCCAATGATTTGCCTGTTCCAGGTGGCCCTGAGAGAATAATGACATTGTGTCTTTTTATCATTCGCTGCAATTCATCTACAATTCTTTTATCGCTTACTTTTGTTAAAGACACCGTAGTATCACGCATAGGTTTTCCCAGCCGAAAAGGAGTATTATTCATGCTTTTTAGAGTGTTCTTATGATCGATGGGTTCTTTTTGACCTAACCTTCTTAAAATTAGTGAGCAGCCTTCATTATCTAGGTCTTTAACTTTACTGCAAAGCACTTGGCTAATTGAATCGCATATTTGAGTAACAGTGAATAAGAGTAAGGGCTGCCCCTTATCAGCCTGTTTGCGTGAGTTCGCCGAATCAATTAAATCAACATAGCTTTTATAGCCTAATCCAATCGATATGTAATCATTACGCTTAAAAGCTGAAAGTTTTTTTTGATTTAAATATTCAGAAATTTCCTTTGCTAGGTTATTGGTCTTTTCTTTAAATTCTTGAAGTTGAGACGGGTAGATCTGTACAGGAAATAATTTACTCATAACTAATTAACCTTGTATTGGGGTATAAAATGTTAACTACGAACCTCATCGCGTCAACTTACCCAAAGTTAATCAATATGGATTTGTTGAGTATCCGCCTTGGCAATCAAAAAAAGATTGAGGTGCGCCTAGGTGACGAAAACCTAATGTATATAAAGTAACATTTCAGCAAGGGATATTAAAGAGGTTACGTGGAGAGAAAAACTTTAATGTAGAGCGCAACAAAAAATGATACCTTGTTTTTCATCCGACATTTTAACAAATAGTCACTTTTAAATTGCTAGAGCCCTAATGGATCGATACTTTATCCTTATACAAAATATAAGGTTAAATTATGAAATACATCATTACCTCTGCCTTTACAGCTAGTAACGACTCCTTTAACCATTTCTTGTTTTTGGCGCTTGACGATGAACTTTCTATCTACATTAAAGAGCTTAAAGCTATTGCATTTAATTTGTGTGAATGTGAAACGACCCTGAAATTTAAAAGAAGCTGCTGGTCAAGTCTGGGTTCTCTGGATTTAGACTTAGAATGTGGGGTAACTGCTTTAAGTGAAACCACCATAAGAAGAATTGAGTCATCAATGGAACTGCAAAAAATAAACGTTGTGGCACAAGGTATTTCTTTTAACCCTATAACCGATACGTTTTCTGTTTATAGCGAGTTTAAAAAGGACGGGAAGCAAATAGCACTAAAAACTAAACCGATACCTTACGCTTTTCTTAACAATAAAGTGCATAACGTTTATACATAGAGTGCCCACCAGCAGGGTTAGTTATTGAAAATATGATAAATAACAGTAGGTGAGTTAAAAATGTATATTAATAGCTCTTTATCTGTGGGTTATTTTTAATCTTTTATATTGGATAGAACTTTAATAAATATGGACTTTTAAATGAAACTTACAGATCACCTTTGCAACCGAAATTTTGACCAATCGTTATACAGTGGTGTGATTGTTGACGAAACTAGTGGGACAGTTACATTCCCATTGTGGAACCTTTCAGGGCAAATGGTTGGGTATCAACAATACAAACCTGACGCCCCAAAAAACCAAGGCTTAAAACCTTCTGAACAAAAGTATTTTACTTATACTGGTAAAGTAAACGATAAAGCTAAGCTAGCTGCTTTTGGTGTTGAGCGATTAAACAAGTCAGATAAACTTTGCTTCGTAGCTGAGGGGGTTTTTGATGTCGCTCCTTTACACTTGTTGGGAGTTAACGCCCTAGGGTTACTGACTAGCAATCCAAAGCATTTAAAAAGCTGGTTACATTCATTAGGTTATACACTAGTTGCGCTTTGTGAAGGAGACAAAGCAGGTAAGCAGCTTTCTAAGTACGCACATCATTCAGAATTTCTGGAAGAGGGGTGTGACCCTGGCGATATGCCCTTGGAATGGTTTAAATCTTTGGTTTTGAAATACAACCAATTAGCTAATAAATAATGGCCACTAAATCAAGAGAGGAAAAATGAATAATCTATTTTTTAGTGTGCATTCAAAAGACGCAGCTATTCATGAAATAGAACGTGATATTCATAAAGGGGTTCAACTTGATTACCCTGAAGGTGGTGCAGATGTATTAGAGATGGGCCGCTTGGGGAGAAAATATGGTTGTGCTGTGAGCTTTTATCCCCAAATTCTGGTTTCAGTAAAATCTGTAGAAGCGCTTCAGAGAGAGCTTGACCAACTCAAAACTACGTACCAGCAAAGATTTATAGGATTACAGTTTTGCGCTGATGATTCAGTTATTGAACAATTTCAAGAACAAGCAAGTCGCTTTGGAGATTTTATATTTCGCTCTTCAGACTTACCCTGTAGTTCAGCATCTCTAATATGGGAATAGAACCATGCTTCAAAAATTAACATTTATTTTCGTTTTAATGATTACGGGTTCATCTTATGCAACAGAAAAAAATAATACGCCACATGCTTCGTTTGCACGGGATTTCGTAGCCACTGCATTGAGCTATGTGAAAGATTCTAAAGCAAACGGTGATGGTACATTTGCTACCGTTGTTGTAATTGGCACGTTAGAGTGCGCTGTTATTTCTAGATATAGAGAAATCCCAGACTCACAACCACAGTTGGTAGTTCAAAACATGGATTGCGAGCCTGCTGATGTTAAAGAGGATTGAAATGACTAAGGGTAATAAAAACATGAGTGGAGTTCAGACTATTTTGGGCGTTGAAGTAGATGCCAATGATCCATACAAGGGGTCTGTTTTTCTAGCCAGTAAGTTAGCTGAAATGGTAAGAAGCGATGAGCTATCTGAAGCGGTGGCCAGAAACGCTTTGTTGGAGAATTATCCTGGTGATAAATACGCGCAATCGTTAGATGTATTTAACCGTGTTTTAAGTGGTAAGAAATTACCAAGCCTATTGCTAATCAAAAGGCCAGGAGAGTCTTTACTGAAGCTTTACTGGAAAGAACAAAAACATGTGGCCGTTGTTCTTGTTATGTTATTAGCATACATCATATTTAAAGAAGTTTTATAAGGATTACAATGAACAGATACGTACTATTAACCAGCCTATTAACTCCTATGTTTGTACTGCTATTATGGGTAATAGAAACCTCAATATTTAAAATACGGTTAGAGTTTTTAACCATGGCTATATTCAACTTTGCTATTGCAGTATTTATAAGTTTGCTATTTGCAAAAGCTTACTTTACTTGGCGCGACCGCCAAATATGCTCAGATTAATAAGATAGGATTAAAAGACATGACGAAACAAAGCCAAGAAGTAAGCGATGTTAAGGCTTACAAAATGTTTTACTACGAATGCGAGTGTCCTCATTGTGAGGCGGTAGTGCGTGTAGCCGATGACGATGGTGTCTCAGGGGCTAGGTTTAACCAAGAATGTACAGAGTGTAGAAAATCGTTTTCTGCATATTGCGAATAAGAGTCAAAATTATGAATAATAGATTTATTGAAGCTGCCAAAACGGCAGCTGCAAGCCCTCAGATGGCAGAATCATCACTTCTTGTGTTTCTAAGTGCAATTGTCATGCTTATTTCAATTGTTGCGCTTTTACTTTCAGCTAAAAGTCTACTTAAAATAAGTAAGAATACAGAAGACTCCATTGTTAGTGCATCAAATGTAAAACCTTTAAATTTAGTAATAGTAATGATAGTTAGTTTAATCGCTCTTCTTGGAACTGGCATATTATTTTTTTCTAATTTTTAATGTTTGAATAAATAAAAACACAACTAGGGGTTACTTAATCAAGCAGTATGATTAAGGATGGGTGCATAAGAGCTATTTTTAGTTATGTTATTGCTGACGCTATATGCTCTAAGTACTCTAACTATCACAACGAAATCACTGAGGGATGAATATGACAAGTAGCATGAGTAAAGATGAACGCATAAATGAACTTGAAGCCTTGCTCCAACAAGCAGTTGAAGAGCGTAATGAAGCATGGTGCCAGCTTGAAGAAAATGACATCAAAATTCGTCCTGTAATTACCCAGTAATAAAAAGAGTCAAAATAAGGCGCTCAAAGCACCCCGAATGATAACTAGTTTTTTATGGAGTTCAAATGAAAATAAACCCTTTAATGGCGGTTATTGCCATGCAGCTTTTTTTAATTGGCTTTACAGTAAATTCTGTAGGCATAAGAATTACAGGGAAAATTGAAGATAGTAATGTCGCTTTCCCTGCATTAATACTAATCGGGCTGGCAGCAACTTTTTTACTGAGTATTAGAGAACTAAACTCAATGTTTCAAAAAAAATGCATAAATAATATTGGCGCTCAATTCAATCGACAATACTCCAACAGTCGTAATCAGCTTGATATAACAAGAGAAGATGTGCCGCAGAAATGTATGGTACAGAAATACTTCAAATTTGAGATGGGGCTTTCAGGCACTGGACTGGAGACAGCGGAATGGAGAATGAGCATTAACTCACAATCTGAGGTTCGTGCTGTAATTGGGGTTATAGTAAGTGGGATGTTTGATACTAAGGATAGCGATAGTATTTCAAGCCGATACTTGAAAGTTAGCGGTGAAAGCGGCTCAATTCAGTGGGCGTCAAAAAAAATATCTAATGATAGACCAGACATTTTAACTTGTGTGCTACCAATACCATTTAGTGAGGAAGTGAATGACTAAACGATTAGCGATAGATGAGGCATCAAGAATACCACATTACGAACGCGTTATAGTCGTTTACCAGTGCGGGTGTTCTTTCTACAACGACACATGGTTAAGCGCTTGTGAAAGCGATGCAGTATGCCCCGAGCATTACAAGCCCGTAAAGGCTGAATCTTGCGAATCGGTAGGGGGTTTTAGGCCTGAAGTTGCCGAAACAAAACGTCACACTCTAAAAATTAATTAACAAGGGGGTAGGTATGCCTACCAGAAAAAGCTATGTGACAATAAGGTTTTTCTTACTTTTAACTTCTGTATTGATCGTTATGATGTTCCCAACGACCGATATTTATTCAAGTTTGATTGACCCTCTAATTTCCACTGATTGGCTGAAAATGTCATTATCAGTCGTAGTGAGCGGTTCCAGTTTGATTATGTTTTTATGGCTAGGGCCAAAGACATCAACTTTGACAGGAGATTAAATATATATGACGCCAAATATGACTACTTTTATAGAAAAAAACACTACCAGTAAGATTGTTGCTGGTGGACACGTAACAGAAAGCGGTGAGCCGATTACGAGCCCTTTCGAATCCATTGGCGTTAAATATCAGTTTGATGATGGCTCTACGTTAACAATGTTAAAAGAGGACGCACAAAGCGCCCCTGAGTTCACCCCAGTATGGAAATTAGACTAAGTAAGGTTTTAAAATGAAAAATAGAGTTGCATTGGTGGGTTTGCTTTTATTTCTGACAGCGTGTTCCCCATCACCGGCCATTGATGGTTTGGTTAGTAACGAAGATTTGATGGCAGAAATTGAAAGCGCTGCCCAAAGTGAAAACCCAAACTCTGGCATGATACCACTTGCATTGGACTTAGGTTCTTTGACTGAAAAGAAACTAATTAGTAAAGCTAGCGCTTCTAAAATACGGTCATTAACTAACTGCAAAAACTTATCAGGAATTGAATTAGGCTTTTTACGTGGCGAAATTACACATATTAATATTTCACCTTCTAATTGTGAATATGGTGAGTAAATAGATGCTTCAAGCATTAAATAAATCACAAACATCATTTGAAGATGGTTATTTAACACTTGTTGATGATCAGCACCAGGCAGGTGTGAAAGCTTGCATTAGTAGAGCGCGAGAGGTAAACGATAAGCCACCAGCCCTTACTGGTGATGAAGAAAGCATTATTCGTATTACAGGGTAGTACCGCTGGTGGCTTGTTTGCATCAAATTAAAATGGCCGGTTCATCACAACCGGCTTTTTTGATGTACTGTCTTTTGTAACCATCAAATGAAGCCATTTATTTAAGGATAAGTAAATGGCACCCCCTGCCTTTATCTGTACAAACCGCTCGAAGTGTTACTTTAAATCATAGTCAAAACTTATTAATAACAGGTGATTTATGAGTAACAAAACAATACACGTAACATGCAAGTCTACAACAAGTGAAACATCCACGGCTGAAATTACTATCTTAGATGCTGAGGCTGGCCATATTGAAGGGTGCTTTAACCCATCAGTATTAGATGGGCAAGATGTTATGTTTTGGTTTGGTGAGTTTTTAAATGGCTCAAAAACAGACCTTAGCTTTACGATTCAAAAGCTAGATACAATCTCTATGATATCGCATGAAGATGTTAAACCTGAGCTATCATCGCTTACTGCCGTCTCTGAGAGTGAGTATAATGAGTTTTTATCATCACTATTACGCTTTGCTTCGGATTTTTCATTTGTTGACTGTCATGAATATGGTGAAGCGTACCACTTAAATTCAGAGCTAATTGCCTATCATGAGGTGATCTGTATTGGTACCGGTGTTTTCTATTTAAAATTGTAATTTAATGATTGCTGCAGGCTTCTCTGCAGCAATTGCTTCCGTTAGTCGCTATCGCTCCTTGGTAATTATAAACTTAAGGGCATCAACCCCCCATTAGTAAAATAGTTACTTTATCTGCACGTTATCCCTAAACATATACCTTAATCCCTAACAAACATCGGGAGAGTTTAATATGTTAAAAAATAAACTAGAAAATGCACAGGGCATTATAGAGTTACCACGCCATAGCTCTAAAGAGAAAGTAGAGCAAGCGTGCGAGCATAACGATAACATTTATCAGAAAATCATTGCTGAGCATTTTGATGGTCGCAATGTTAGCTGTCATATCGGCCCTTCATCTTTTTGGGTGTATGCAAACACACTTGATGAGTGCAAACATGTAAAAGAACTTGCGCGCTCTTATGGCTATAAAAACATGCGAACTTTCCGCCCCCATACTACTGATGGAAATGAGCAGCGGATAGATGACCCTAAAGGGCTTTATGCAGTTGATATAGACAGCTCAGGTGAATTAGTTATAGGTGAACCCGCCAAGAAGTTTATTAAACTACTTGAACCTTTTATAACCGCCGCTGAAGAAAAAATAATGTACGTATATGCTCATCTTGGTCGCGTTAATTTAAAGTTCAATGATCCTGATGCCGCTAAAGAGCTTAAAAAATCACTCGAACAGGTTTTTAGTTATACAGAAAATAAAATAGAAAACTTTAAAGCTGATATCGAATTCTACAAAGAAGATAGCTCATTTGATGTGTGGGTTGTTCATATCCATATTAAAGCACTATAAAGCGTTGTGCAGCCTATGAAGGGCTGCACAATGATTCCATTTTGAAATTATGCAAAGGTCGAAATTAATGACAAAGCCATCAAAAAATAATAATACATTCTTACTTCTAGATATGGAGTATTCAGAGCTTGTTGGTGTAAGTGATGAGTACGACAATCCAAGTGATGAACCCGCGATTAGCTGGGTTGTACAGCACAGTTCATACCCACGCAGGGATAATGGAGAGTCAGGCGTGTACGACTATATATTTAACTTGGCAATGCTAGAGGGTTATATAGAAGACTCACCTCCACCAGCTGGGGTTGGGGAACAGTTAAAGGAGTTATGTGAACAAGGTTATAGCTATATTTTATTTAATCAGGGTTGTTAGTTATGCGTATTTCAGAAGAGCAATATAAATTATTAGTAGACTTTTTCAATCATTGTTTCAACGTGTTCCATAATAGTAGCACTGATAATTTTAGCTGGTGGGCGGAAAAGTTAGACAAGCACAAAATAAGCTGGAAAATTCAAAATAGCGTCTCGGCTATTGCAACAAACAAAGACTCTAAGAACCTCTATTTAAGATCTCATTTAAGTAACAAAGGCGTTACTTTCGATTAATCCATCCCGATCACCATATTAAATCGGTACCAAGTTTAGCGCCTGGTATTGTTTTAATATGGCCTCACCTTTAACGGCTATTGCTCAAAAAATAAATTGTTTTAAGGAAAAGAGTCTCATCCTTTTTCTGCGCTGAAGCTCCGCTTTGATACCTTGAGTACATCAAAACAAAGAGCAAATAGGTAATAGCAATGTTTAATTTTAATTCATGTTTAGTTTTTTCAAATCTCGTTTTAGCTGATGAGTACAACGGATTACCGGTATCTTCAATTGCCAATCTAGATGGTACTGACCTTGATGTTAGTAACGATGTTGATGCTTTCATCATTAATGCGGTCATGGCTGCGACTCAATACGATGGAGAGGCAATTGATTTACATGCAACCCCTTGTTTCGAAAATGCAGAAGTAGGCTCTCGTACAGAGTTGCTTGAAACAACCCCTACCATGCTATCAAAAGAAATGGTGAAAGCTTTTCACGGCATTGTAGAGGCTGTGAATATCAAAGATAAACTGAATTCAGTTATGGCCATCAAATTAAATGAGTATTTTTCAATGCTTGATGGTGATTATTCGCAACACTCAGCAAGAGTAAAGCAACTTATAGCCTAAGACTTTTTTAACCCAACTTATTGAGAGTAAATTATGGAATTGTTTTGTAATAAATGTCACACCCCTAATGTAACGGTTAAAGAAGAGCTTGTTTCGCCAGTAGTGTTAGATAGCAAGAGTGAACCTCTCTACACCGGTGCATGTACTTTGTGTGATGAGGATTTAATGTCAATTGAGATTTATTATTTCACCAAAGAAAACGGGCTTAATGAGCATAAGGGCTTTTTAGAGCTCATAGCAGAATGCCAAGAGGCTGGCTATAACGTTGAGCAGTCAACTCTAAAGTGCACACTTGATGGCATTGCGTTATTTGCAGGGGAAACCCTTGGTCAAGCTTGGGTTTATTGCTACGAGCACTTAAACGCTGGTGGTGATGTAAATACTGTTGAGCTTATTAAGTATTATGAATCTGAGTTTCAAAAAACCTTATTAAGCCATGGCAGTAAATCGCATTACACGGATAATGCTTTTTTTAAGTTAAAAGCCGCGATGATGGGGAAAAACGTTAAAGACATTTGCCTATATGCAACCAATGAAGTTCAAAGGCTAAACGAAGAAGCCTTAAACTCCTTATAAACTAATTCACCTCACCTAATAAAAAACCAGCTAAGGCTGGTTTTTGCCATCAAAAGCGCCGGATAGCTAAGTGAAGCCCTACCATAGAGCCCGTTCTTATTCTGCAAACTTTAGTCTTTCCAGTACATTAGAATCATACCAATCAGGAGAGACTACCAATGAAAGAATTTTTAAACAGTGTTCAACACGAAATTGCGAAAAGCGAGCGTGCCCTTAACGGTTTAATTAAAAGCATCAAGTCTGCTGGCAGTGAGTGTAAAGACGAACTGAAAGCAAAAAAAGCTCACGAAAAAGCATACCTAGCTTTTTTCAAGAACATCGAAGAAGAGTGCAATTTGTTAGGTGAGAGCCATGGCATCGCTCTTCGCTGCCTAATCTTGGTCGGTGATGAGTTCTCGCAGGTTGATGGGGTTGCCAGAGACTCAGGTAAGAGTGAGGCAAGAGGTAAAACGTTACAGCTAGTGATGAACTACCTACTTCGATAACCAACAACTGGGGCTTAACGGCCCCTAAATTTACAGTTATTTTTTTACGAGTAATGATATGCCTAAAATATTCAACAGCACACTAAGCAGAGTAGGCGTTAAATCTTTGCCTGAGACGTTTGATATGGATTTTATCAATCATATTTCATCCTACTTAAACATAAATTTAAAACACGAAGAGCAAGATTGGGATAGTTTCGCTGTTGAAGTGCATGATGAGTTTGATTCAAGGTTCGGTAATGAGTTTGTAACTAAGCACATAACAAAATTAAAAACATGGTAATTCGCTACTCTTCACCGGTGATGCTTTTTAGTATGGCCGTTTGATTTTTCGCTATCGCTCAATAAAAAAGTTCCTTAAAGGAAATAAGTCCTCGCCACCAGCCCCTCTTTTTCTGCGTCATTCTCCCCAGTTGTTACATTAATCCCATGGTCAAGCAGTAATACCGCTGCGCTCTTAAATAGGAGTCCGTTATGGATTTTGAAAACTTATATCAATTGCAAGTTAAAGGCTTTTCATTTGAAGAGGCTAAGCAGCTTGATTCTCGTGGTATTAAGCATAATGACGCACAAGCCCTTTCTGATTTTTGCGAAGAGCAAGAGGCAGAGGCTGAGCGTTTAAATGACCTTGAATCACGCGGGTTCTTTCACGGGACTGATAACCCTTATCTTATCGAGCAAATTGAGCGTAGAGAGGCCGAAGATGATCGAATGCAAATGTTCATGGATGAATACTAAGGTGAGCGCCTTCGGGCGTTCTACTTTTAAATTGTGAGGTTGTTATGGATATTGAAATACTAAATAAAGCACAAGCAAATCTTGATGGTAAAGGTATCGGTTCGCGCATTACAAATAATACATTATATGTCGTTTTAGATGACGTTGAACTTGAATAGAGTATCAAGCGAAAGAGTTTGATGAGTAAAAGTAAGTCTTCTGTAGAGGGCATCACTAACTAAAAGGTAAAATAAAAATGATAAAAACAATTCATGGTTTAACAGGTGCGGTAGTCATATTACTTTCTGCTGCTGCCATTGGCGTTATTGGCAATAGCCAGAGTAAGGCAAGTAACTTTCAGGTAAACGCCATTACGTGCAGTATAGAGGGGCGCTGCCTATCTCTATTAAAGTTCGGTGTTAACCCAGACTTATATCAAAGCGATGTTAATTATCGAAAAGTGATTAATAAGAAGTATATGGCCGCAGTTATGAGAAATAGCACACTGGCCCCAGAAGTAGCTCAATTCACCTTGCAGTATGGGTTTAGACGCAGCGTTGATGTATCACTGGATGTATACGAGGTATTACACCGGTTGGCACAGAATAGCTAATAGCCCCCAGCGGCCTTTAAGGTCGCTATTACTTTGGAGGGCCTATGAAGCCACTTACCGTATTAGACGTATTAAACAGCAGCAACAAGATTTTCAATATAATCGGGGATGAGTACGAGGCTCTTTATTTAGAGCAAGGTACAGGCCGCGTTAAAGCCAGGCATGTTGACTCAGGTATGAAAGTATCGCTACACCCAGAAAAGCTAACAGATTAATCTAAAACTTGTGCCACCAGCTGGTGGCTTAACCCCTCTAAATATCAAGTTTCGCTATCGCTCAAACAATTTATTAATTTAAGGGTAAGAACCTAGCTTTGAAATCCGCCTTTATCTGATGCTTTTTATCCACTTGCTATCTTGAACTTAAGATAACAAGCAGGGGTTGATGTCATGGATAAGGTAGAAAAAACAATTAATACGCTTAAAGCGCTTTTTAAGAAAAGCTACATAATTAACAGTGGCTTAAGCGGTAAAGACTCCGCTGTATTGACCCATTGCGCTGTTGAAGCTTTAAAGCAAGCCTACGAAGAGGACTCTGGGTGCCGTGGCGTTCTTCATATAAGTACTACCAATACCAGTATCGACAATTTTGAGATCCACAACTTCATTATGAAGCTGCACAAAGCTGCCCGTGATTATGCAGAAGAGTACGATCTCCCAATCTACACGAAAGAAGTTAGACCCCAGCTCCTTTCTTTACCTTTTTATGATTACATTGGCAAAGGCAAGCTTTTACGTACAATGCAAACAGCAGCTCGTGGACGTGACTGCACAATTGATTGGAAAATAACCCCTGCAAAACAACACCTTAGAGAGTTATCAGAGAAATATCAAACAGAAAATATTGTTTCTATAAGCGGAACAAGGGACGATGAAAGCGCATCTCGTGCTAACAATATTGCTAAACGAGGCGAGAGCATTGATGTAATCGTTAAAACTGACCTAGGCCTGACGCTTGCCCCAATTAAAGACTGGACAACGAACGATGTCTGGGGGCTTATCGGTAAAATCGAAAATGATGAGGTAGAGTCATTCATTGATATACACGCTGTTGAGCTAAGACGTCACTACAGCGCCGGTAATGGCGGTACATGCGACATTTACTTTGGTGATAACAAATCAAACTCTAAAAGCTGTGGGAGCCGTTTCGGGTGTACCCTTTGTAGTTTGGTTAAAGAAGACCGTAGTTTACAAAATCAAATAGAGTTGCAGCCTGAAATTTATGGTTACATGCAGCCATTCGTTGATCTACGTAAATTTATGAATGATACCCTTTTCGATATGGAGCGCTCGCGCTCTTTGATTGGTCGCCAAGTTTTAAAAGGCTCTTGGGTCAAGGTTGGTTTTAACCAATACAGTTTGGATTATAGAAAAGAGCTACTTCGTTATGTTCTCACTATAGATGCAAACGAGCAGATGGAAGCTGAAAGGCTTGGTATCGCTCCGCGCTTTCAGTTGATTGGTTACGATTTACTTGTGGCCATACAGTTCGCATGGGCACGAGAGGGTTCTGAGCCTGTACCTGCTGAAGCTATCCGAATCTGGCATGAAGTTCACACCAGTGGTAAGCGCTACGCTATACCTGAAACATCTAGTGTTGATTATGAGCGTCAGGCGCTTAACTTTGCCTCTCTTACCTATATAGGGGGAGCAGAGCGCCATGAGTATCGTTATGTTGATTTGAATAAGCTTAGTGAGCTATTCGATACTAAATTCAATGGACTCGTAGCTGATTACTGTGAGAGAGAGGGTTTTCAATGCCATCAAGCGGTACTTGATGGGCGTCTTCAGTATGTGACACCGTTCAAGGAGTCCAAGCGAAACCGTATAGACCCTTATCTGGCAGAGCAGTACGTAAATGAAATTTACTTTGACTTAGAAGCTGGTGGCGCATTCGATGCTTTTAATGAGTTGTGCCCAACATTCATCGTAAAAGACCTCTTATTTAACGAGGTTGTCACCATACGTAAGGGTGGGATGAACCGTTTACACCAAGACTTGAAACGCGCACAAGTGTATAGCGCTATAGGCTCCGCCAAAAGAACAGGCTCGGCAGGTATTGTGGACTCAATTGTGCTGGTTCACAGTGTTACAGAGAGTGAGTTCAACACAATTACTACAGATGCGAGCAATGATGCTGATGAAGTCCAAATGGCACTAGGTTTTTAATTGCCCCACATATTATGACGGGGTGTAGATGTATAGGATAGCTACACCCCGTACTTTTCATGACAAACCCCAGAATTAATTTACCTTTATATCAAGTTCAAAAATCGGAGTATTAAACAGTGAAAAATAAAAAACTATGTACAGCAACAGAGCAGCTTGTATCGGCTAAACGTGATTTTCTACCTGCCGTCTCTAGTGCGATTGTTGACTCAATCAAGGCAGGAAGTACGAAAGACCTTGAGAGCGCAGTCGGGGCCATTATGGTCGCGGCTCCTGACACCAGAGTAAACGAGCTTTTAAGAGCGTTGGTTGATGAGGTTGCTAAAGCCAATAAAGCGTGATGGGTTGTAGGCATACCAAATCTGTTCGTTTAAGGAAGTAAAAAGGTTTACGCCTTTTTCTGCACACAAAGCACTGGCTGTTACATTGAGTACATGGTAACAAATCAATGTGAGGGTGTTATGAGTGAACAAGCGGATAGTGGTAGCTTCATACCTGGTTGCAAACTTTGTCGGGCGCTTAATGACGGCTTATGTGATAACTACTGCGCAATGGACAAAGCGCAAAGAGTCGCGTTCATGCAGGAAAATAAGCATTTGTTTCGGTCTGGTGTGCCCGTTCAATCAATGAAGCAAGGTGAATCTGATGAAAACTAAATACTGTAAAAGTTGTGAAAATGTAATAACTCAAGATGACTACGCTAACACAATGAGAGGGATTATTGCAGAGACGGGGGTGGGGCTTCACAAAGCAACTCAGCATGTAATAGATAATGACATTAATTGCGTGTCTTGTTATTTAATTGCAACCAATAAACCCAACCCCCCTGAACAATATAGCCATGCGCTGGTGGCCGTATGAAGTAAGCCTTTTGCTGACGGGTTTTATACGTTTGATACATTAAATCCATCAGCAATAAGATTGAAACAAAGAGGCTTACCCATGAATACTCGTAACTTAGCAATGCAAGCAATTAGTTATTTAAACTCACTGAAATGCAGTGATATCCCAGACTGTCAAAAATTTTTCAATGATAGAGAACGTGAATATGCTGCACTTCTTAAGCTGAATAAAGCAGGGCTTGGTGCAACAATGAGTGAACTTCAAGAGCTGGCTAATGAGCCATTGAAAGACCAATATGCTAAAAAAGTAATTGCTCAACTGAAGAAAATTGACTTAAGAGTAAGCAAGCTCGATAAGCGCAAAGATGGAATTGATAAAGATCCAAGCATGTGGAAAAATTTCTTTTCAGGCTATGAGTCTGTACCTACCTATAAATGTAAACAGGCTTTAGAGTCAATTGAGTCTCAAAGTAATAAGCTAGCCAGTAAAATGGATAAGCTTCTAAAGTCCATAACCATGGAACAAGCTGAAAAATTCGGCTACGAAGTTATTGGGCTTGATGAAAGCGACTTTAATTAGTCGCTTTGCCATTCTTAAAGGGTCTATCGACCCAAGTTAAACAAAATATATTTAAGGAAAGTAAGCTAGCTATTAACCCTGCCTTTTTCTGCGCTAATCACCTCTGTTGTTACATTAGAACCATAGAAACAAAGAGGAAATAACAATGAAATTCACACTATACCGCGCTACTAAAAAGTTCATGAGTACACTGAATCACGATGATTCTAACCTAACATTGCACCGTAACAGAAGTCATGAAGGGCTCGGTGAGGAGGGTCTAGCTAAAATGGTCGCTACAGTTCAGGAGATGCTTGATAAAGGGCACCTAATACCAGCAGCTACAGTAACCACAGAGTTTGATGGTGTGTATGAGCTAACCAATACAATACAGCACAACTGGGTAGATAACGATGGTGTAGAGGTTATTGATGAATCAACATTTTTATCATCGACTTCTGTAGGTGATATTTTTACAGACGAAAACAACCAAGCATACATTGTTACTTGTTTTGATATTGTCCCAGTCGAGTTTAATTTCAAACAAGCAGCTTAACCAAAAGTTACACGCTCCCTTTGACCACCAGTGCTGGTGGTCTTTTTTTTGTCTTGCATTCGCTATCGCTCATAGCGTTGGTATGAATTAAATGAATGTAAGGCCTAGTACTTTTTCTGCGGCTCACCCTCTGTTTGGTACTTTAGTTATCAAGGGGCAGGCAATAAGCAAGCTCAATTTAACAACATTACTCAGGAGTAATTATCATGGCAATTTTCAATTCTATTAAATGCGAAATCATTGGTTATCACGCAAACAACACTGTGACTATTAAGTCATGTGGTGCTGTTAAATTAGTTAGCCAAAGCGAAGTTACTATCGAGATGGTTGAGTCATAATGACTCAACCAATCAGTAATAGTGACTCGCAATCGCTTAATGAATGTGATGCATTTGACTTGCTCGATTCAATATTAGAGCAGCCCGAACAATTACAAAACGCAGAGACATTAAAATCTTTGCGTGAACGAAATGAGGAGCTTAAGAATGGCGGGGAGTAAAGCATTGAATGAAAAGCTTACTGGGTTACTCGCTGGTGGAATTAAAGCATCATCAATTGTCGGAACTGGCTATAAGAACGCTAGGAAAGTAGCGAGTGAGTATATTCGTACTCAAATAGCGAATGCTGACCTATCGGAAGAAAATAAGGTAAGCACAGTTCTTGTTACATCATCTGGTGCTGCATTCAAAAAAGAATCACTAGCAACAAGCAGTAGAGCCTATAACAAGCTTAACCAGGGTAACAGTGATTTATTTTATAATAAGAAAATTACTGACTTTGGTGTGTGGCCATCAGCATTCGGAGATGGCTACGAGATATACGTAGTTGCAAAATAACAACCTCATCCCAACCAGGCATTTACTGTAAATCGGTAAGTGCCTTTTTTTCTATTTCGCTATCGCTAAATATAAACTATCAAATTAAGGGCTGTGGCTCTTTATCTGAACACATAGTTTGTTTTGTTACCTTTATTGTATAAGCAATCACTATGGGAAAGATTATGCCAAGCCTAATAAATAGAACACTTACTGAGCACAGAGGCTCGCCAAGAATTTATCTAGATGATGCCATTTTAGATGAACTAGAGGTTGATTCTGAAAATCCTTTTTATGATCGAATATGGCAAGACGATAAACTTATACTTCGCCTTAACCCTAATGGTAAGTACAAAATAAGTTCAAAAGCTAAAAACAGTAGCCGAGTTCACGTTATTGATATAAACCTTGCTAAGTTATCAGAATTGTTTGATTTGAATTCTAAGCTTCGAATAGCTATAAAAAAAGGCTCAATCATAATAAAGCGCCATGCCATAGAATCAGCGATAAAGTTGAGGGAGTCTAGATTTCTAGAAGCGCTAAGACAAAACAAATTAACAATGGGCTCTATTTGTCATGGTGGGGGATTGTTAGATCATGCCATGCACTCAGGATTTAAAAAGGCCGACATTAGTACATCGGTTTCTTTTGCCGTGGAAATTGATGATAGATATTTAAACTCAAGCATCCGAAACAACCCTCATTTGTTTAATGAGCAATCTGTTTATATCAATTCTGACATTGCTGATGTTAACCCACACAACATGACTCAAGTTAATGGCCTTACAGCAGGCTTGCCTTGTACAGGCGCATCTTTGTCGGGTAAGTCTAAGAACAAACTTTCGTTTGCAGAAGAGCATGAAAGTGCCGGAGCATGTTTCTTTAGCTTTTTAAATATTGTGAAAGGTTGCGGGGCTGCGCTGGTGGTTTTGGAAAATGTGAAGCAATACATCGGAACAGCGTCTTTTGCTGTAATAAAATCTGTTCTTGGGTCGCTTGGTTTTGACTTGCTTACAGATGTTTATCTAGGCACAGACTTTGGAGCAACTGAAAGGCGAGAGCGTATGGTTTGTATTGCCCTGAGCAAAGGCCTAAACGAGTGTGGCATTTTAAACAGTATCAGTGAGCACCTCGATGGGTTAAAAACTCCCAGCACACCCATAGCGGATATTTTAGATGATGTTCCTTTGGATCACGCTTCATGGAAAGAGGTTGAATACCTAAAGAAAAAGGAGGAAAACGATCGTGCATCGGGCAAAGGGTTTAGAATGCAATTGCTTGAGGCTACTGCCCAAACCTGCGGTGTAATAGGGGCAGGTTATGCTAAGTCACGTTCAACGGAAGCGAGAATGCTTCATCCTGAAAATAAAGCATTATCAAGATTATTTAATAAGAATGAGCATGCCCGAATCAAAAAAGCACCTGAAAGTATAGTTGGTGGGCTTTCAGAGACAGTAGCACATCAAATATTAGGTAATGGTGTCATTGTTAGTTTATTCGAGGCATTGGCCTATAGCATCGGTGTAGTGGCAAAGCGACAACTGCCACTAACGGTAAGCCCTGCTGCGTAACTATAAATTAAAGCCACTGAGGTGGCTTTGTTGACACTATAACAATACAAAAAATCCCTGCCTTTATCTGCGTAACTCCTGCTGATTGATATCTTAGTTATATCAAAAGTAGGAGGTTCTAATGTCAGTATCAATTCTAAGTAACGATCAAATATCACAACTTGCAAATTTTGCACAAGACAACATGCTTGGCTCTGCAAATTTAGTGGGTGAGATACTTTATGCTCAAAACCTTAAAACTAGCAATGCTCGTTATAGTGAAAGTGAGCAAGCTGATTTTACATTAAGTAATAGTCTTGCAGATCGAAATGAAATATACAGCCTCACAAAATACTACACGAGCAATAGCTGGCATGAGCTTTCTGGATCTAAAGCTGGCGAACTGATAACTCGAATCACCAGAAATTCAATCTGGCCTATCACTAAGACGCAAACATATGACCGCACAATTGGTTTAGAAGTTATCTGTAGTGGCTATTCGTTTTCTGGGAATACTTACCTAGTAGGTGAGAGTAGTAGCTATATGATGGAGGTGATGTTTTTCAACTCTGATATCAATGAATGGCAAGTTACTCACATTATGAAAAACTCAGTTTCATTTTTAGATCCTTGTGATGGTCACTTCCAGCTATCCATTGAGCAAGTTAAAGGTGTTAAAAGTGAGCTGGACGAAATAAATAGAAAGAAAATTGCAAAGCGTAATGAAGAAATAGAAATTAATTTACTTAAGCGTGACCAATTTAAAGAAAAATTTTCAGCAGTTAAACCTGACAATGCTAAAGCTGTTTTGATTGCTGAGCTTCTTGAAGATGATTGCGGCACAAATGATGACTACTACGGAAGTAATACAGCCAAGAGAGTTCTGCTTGGTTTTTCAAAGCATAAAAGAAATCTGTTCCCAGAAATGCGAAAGGCAGCGGCAACATTTCCTGAGACTAAATTTCTAAGTGAATGTTCAGCTGAGTGTGAACATCGTGAAAACTACTCTATGGGTAGAGGAACATACCTTACACAAGGTTCAACATATTCAGGCTGGGTCATTCGCAAAGAAGTGATCTATGACGGAACAATTAATGAGGCTGAAATCATTCGCTCAGATTACGACAGTAACTTTAAGCCAGTTAATAGTGTTAAAGAAATTAAAACCTCAAAACACAAAGTCAATTCAGGAGAACTCTGCGTGACAGATGAATTGATTACTTATTCCTTAAATAAAGATCTTCCTTTTGTAGATAGCACGGAATTAAAAGCCGCTGGGTTTAAAAATAAAGGCGGTGAATGGGTTGGAGCAAAAGGAACTGTAAGCCGAGCCTTTCTAGCTTCAGTATTCACTGATGGATGTGCAGGGTTGTTTTAACTATGAATGGCCTAACTGTGAAGGTTGGGCCGCAACATCTGTTTATTCAGCCCCGCAAAGAACACTTTGTACTATCGTACTCCCGTGTTCTCCAGAAAAAGCATAAAAAACTATCCGCACTATCGTACTTTATAGTTTCTTATGTTTCTTGTACTGGGTATGTTACTGAACGTACTGTAACACAATACAATAAGCCACTGTAACACTTTTTTTAAAGGTAACTGTAACGATGTTTTTGTGCGGGTTTAAGACAGGATGGAACTTTATTTTTATGTATAAGAGACAGGTTGTGTATCAATATTAATACCGTTTCAGACGTGTTTTTTTAATGGATTTTATTTGCCGTTAAATGTGAATTAAAACCTTTAAAACAAAATATAAACTCTTAAATGTAAATAAATATAAATATCAGTAGTTTAATAGGTTGCCTGTGATGGATCTTAATATAACCTGAGCAAGGTCTATTCGCGGTGGCGATAGTAGGTTTTCAAATTTGTAATAATCAGTTTGAAACAACTTATTTAGGAAAATAGAGCTATATTAAGTGAACATAACATAGTTAATTGACCTTTAGTGCTTTGCTCTGGGGGAATTGTAATTGTGCGTTTTGTTTAATTAACTTGATATCTCGCATTAATTTTTGATTTAAGAATAAAAGAAATTAATTCACAGGTTCTAGTGTAATAACAAAAACAAAGCCTTAAAAAGTTGGAAAAAATGATCATATATACAGAAAAACACTTAAATGAAGTTGGGGTATATTTAATTCCAAAAATTGATGAATGCCTTTTGTGCAGGTTTGCCTTACATGAAATAAGAGAGTTTGTTTCAACCTTAGCGGGGCTTAACGGTTATACAGATTTGGTTAATGAATTAAAGCGAAGCCCTGTGGATCTTGGTCATGACAATGTGGGTGCAAGTGTTTTTGATTTATTATCAATAAAACACAATATAAATCTAACAAATGTGCAAAAGGAAAAACTGATTTCTATCTGTAATTCAAACCCAGTTGAAATTATGTACTCCCCTGAATGTAACTTCCCAGTTTCGAGCGTTCTTGATTTTCGGGGACCAGAAACACAAAATCCTCTTGTTCAACTAAAGAAAAACGCTATTGATTTTTTTAATTTATCTAAGCCGCTTAAAATACCTTTAAACAAGTACTCAGATATGTATTTGGAAGCAGGTTGCGATATTGATGAAGCAATTGAAGACTACATTGAAGAGCATATAAATACTGGTTTTTGCTGGGATAAAGCTAGACAACAAGGCCTAAGCGAAAAAACAACAAGTGAGCTTTATGATGAATCTGTAAAAGAGTGGCGCGTAGCTAATAAAGACAAAATAGAAGATATGAAAGCCTATGCTTTACAACAAACTGCTGCGGGTTGTTATTCGTATTTACTTGAGGCTGGAGGGGTTGTTGAGTGCGAATCTTTTAAGATTTCTACGACACAATGCAGTGATGAATTCAGAGGGAAATTATTAGCAAATTTTTCAGACGATAGCACATTAATCTATTGGAGAACGATAAAACCAGACACTCAGTTTCTTTTGGAAGGTGAAAGCTTAGGGCGGGATTTTATCGCCACACAGATACTTTACATTGGAGTATTAGATGGCGGTGAGTTTACAGCGTTAGGAACAGCGAGCGGCTTTACATTAAGGTTTTTTTATTCACATGAATCTTCTTTATTTTACATATGCGATGCCCACTCTGCTTGCATGAATGATGTTTATAAAGAGGTAAGGAAATACCTAGCAAAAAATAAAATGTCATGGTCAGAGTTTATTGAAAGTGTGTCAGAAGATTATGAGTCATGTATAACAAAGACTTGGAGTAGAAAAAATATTTTTGACGATGACTATGTAGATGCATTTTCAGTTGGATTGTTAACAAAAGAATTCCAGCCTATGAGAGATGACACACTTGAAATTGATAGGTTTTATGAATTAACACGTGCGCCTGAGATTTTTGACTCTTGCATTTTATTGACTGAAGTTTGCGGTGCCAGGCAAGTAGATGCACCAGTGAATGTAGCTAATGCGTACAACTTTACAGAGCTGAGTGAGGATGAACGCCCGCGAATGTCTGATGATGAGCGAATAAAAAAAGCTCGACAGGTTAAATTTTCTGAGTGTTTGGAAGGAGTTTTGAAAGGGAGTAATGCTACTCTGATTTGCTACGACCCTTGGGCTCACCCGCGTAGCTAATTGAAAGGCTTGCTTAGCAAGCCTGATTTTTTTAGGTGTATTTAGATTAAAAAAGGTTGGTTGTGGACTTATTTACTCGTTAGTTATCTTTTTTTTGAATCGAGGTAGCGCTTTCTTGTGCGAACTGATGATATTTAGCTCTAACTTTGCTGATGTCAGCCTTGTTAGCAATAGGGAATCCAGTCGCTTGTTTATTGCCACTTCTACGTTTTCCATAATGCTTCGAAGCTGTTAAATCATTACCATGACCAACTAGACATGCTATTTCCTCTAACGGATATCCTGCTGCCTTTAAATTAGCAATAAACTGGTGGCGCGCAGTATATAGAGTGATCCTGTTATCTCTCGGATTCTTGAAAACATGGTTAACGACATCATAAAACCGCCTTCTACATGATTCATAGAAGCGGGAGTAAGTCGTTGGGTTGCCCTTATTATCAACAGGTTTAGAGGATAGGCTTAAAGCTAATCTAACAAAATTTATATTTATCTCACTCAAGGAAGACAAGCCTAAATACCTGTACTCTCCATAACTACGTCCATTTGTAGCTTTAGCATTTTTTACTTTTAATATAGGTGGTTCTAAGTTGATACCTTCTTCTGCAGGTGATTCACTAAGTATTTCAGCTGTACTCCACTCTATTGGCCTTAAACCTGTTGCAATAGAAGCGTTAAACATACAAACCAATGCTTTGTCATATGTTGGCGCGGAAGAGCTTCCACCACTGGCTATAAGGTATTTAGTAAGTTTGGTTCTTTCTGCTTCTGTAATTGACTTTTTCTTTTTAGAAGAGGTGAGATTGAGTATGCTTTTTTTAGTAGTATCTATGTGGTTAACATCCATAGATTCTATGCTTGCAACTAGGTTTCCTTGGCTTGTGATATCAAAGTAATATATCAAACTAGCCTTCAACTGCCTCCAGTTAGACTGGCTTTTATTTTTTGTTTTTTCTAAAAAAAAAGAAATAAACCTAGGATCATTAGCCATCATCTTCTCGCCTGTAGCGGCTTCAAAGTTTGCCACCATAGACTTAGCGCGCTCAATGTATGCTCGCTTTGTTGAGTCACTTTTTGTAGGTTTTTCTTTAATCATAAAATATATCGATGTTTTTTTTTGATGTTAACAAAAAATATTGGGTCGGACTTAGACTAAATGCCAAAATAATCACTTTTCCATTGATGGCCTTTAAAAAAGCTTGTTTACTATTGCTAAATGAAAGCATCAAAGAAAAAATCTCAGCAAAATACCAAGAGGCAAAGAAATTTTTTAAAGGTTTAAAAAAACCGTTAACGGATTTTTATTTACGCTAAGAATAACTTTACTCTTTTAAGCGCTCATAAAGTTAAGGGGTTGCAGCTGTTGGTTTTTACTAAGTCAAGATGTTTTTAGTCGCTGTTTAGCAGTTTTGTTGAACGTTTTATAGCCAAATATTTTCTAAAGAGTGTCTATGCGGATTGCAAGAAAACTTATAACACCAATTTTTATTGCTTCCTTTCTGAGTGGTTGCTCAACGTCAGGGAGTAAACTTGTCGTTCAAGAGTCGGACCCAGCTATAAAACAGTTGCTGTCGGTGGCAGAAGATATTGCCGCACATGAAAGGCAGCTGTATGAAATAGAGTCAGCAAGGTATATAGAAGTTAATAAGGATAAAATAGGCTCTTTTGATATGCATTTTTTGCCATCATTAGAAAAGTTTTATCCATTAGGTGATCAATGGGTTGGTCCTTTAGAACCATTAATAGAGGATATCACTAAGTTAGCAGGGTTAAATCAACCGAGATACCTTAACGTAAAACCTTCAAACCCAATAATTGTTTACGTAGATACTAAAAGAAGAAAGTTAATCGAGATATTAGCGGATGGGGGGAATCAAGCAAGGCAACGAGCTGTTGTAACCCTAAAAGTTCGTGAACGATTAATTCAGGTGGAATATGCAAACGATTAAGTGTCAGGTGCTCAGTCTAGCCTTTCTTTTTTCAACCTATGCTGTGGCTGGTGATGACTTGCCAAGCGAGGCTGTCTTGCTACTTGATGAATCAATAAAGGGTAACCTTCATTCAGAGACTAAAAGTGGGAAAGAGGCAGCGGATGAAATGAGGTTAAGCGCTGTAAAGGTTGAGGCATATACATGGGGAATTCAAGAAGGTGCATACTTCAGGAATAATGAGATTCAGTCACTTCTGAACAAAAATTCATTTGTTTTAAATAAAACAGTAACACTTTCTAAATTTTTAATTGATGGACAGATGTTGATGCCAACTGTTCTTGAGGCGGAAAGGGTTTATGTTCAAAACGGCGCTAGCGAAGCCAGATCTATTAATATGTCATATACCTTAGATAAGTCACCAAAGATTGTTTCACAGGCACCAACATGGCGCGACTACCTTGTAAGAACTATGCCAAAACCTAGAAAACCAATACGGAATGCATATCCAAAAAACTCTGTTGAATCTGCTGCATGGAAAATTGAATTTGAACGCGGATGGTTTAAAGGAGTGGAACAAGCTAATAAAATTTATCAAAGCGATTTAAATAAAATGCACAAAGATGTAACAGGATTATATCGTTTTAGATTTTTGTTAGCGCAAAATATAGTGACAATCCCTAGGCTTGGTAGAGATAAATCTAGTGTGATGCTCTTGGATTCAGGTAAAACGATATACTTAAATGATGTTAAATATACAATTCAATTAGACTCGCAATTTAATAAAGTCACTGAATGGAAACCTGTATTTAACCGAGGCTCTGCACATGAAAGATAGAGCTTTAAAATACAAATGGGATGAATGTCCTAATATAGGATTTACTAGAGATAATTTCCACGACTACTTATTATGGGCAGTCAATGAAATTGGTGCTAATGACATTTTTATAGAGTCAAACGAACCGTTAGGTATCAAAAAAGATAACGTAACATATAACGTTACAGATCGTCATATTACGTACCACGAAGTGGCGAATTTAATAAAAACCATATATCAAAACTCAGCTGAAACAGAGTTAAGAAGTGGACGGCCTTTTGGTTTTTCATATACGTTCACATATGGTATGGATGAAGAACTTCGGTTTCGTGTAGATGCTAGTGCAGGGAATAGCACTACCGGTATAGATGAAGGTATAGAGTTGGTTATTAGGCCAAGCCAAGGAGAGCCGCCTTCAGTCAAAGAATTGAATTTATCCAATCGTATAATAGATATTGCTAAGCATAAGAAGGGGTTAGCAATTATAACAGGGCCTACCGGCTCGGGCAAAACTACTCTGATAGCATCCTTACTTAAATTTATCATTCAAACGATGAGGAAGCATATTTTAACTATAGAAGATCCAATTGAGTATGATTTAAAGAAAATACCCAACAGGAAGTCGAGGCCGATGCAAACTGAGGTAGGCACAAATGTTGTATCATTTTCTAAATTTATGAAACATATGGTTAGGCGCTCTCCTGACGTTGTTTTCATAGGTGAATTACGCGATGCAGAGTCTATAAACGCGGGGTTATTGGCAGCCCAAACAGGACACCTAGTTTTTGCAACAGGGCATACAAATGATAGCTCATCAACTTTAGAGCGGTTAGTGGATGACTTACCTGCTGACCATCAAAAATCTAAACTTTTGAAGTTAATCGGAGTAACGCATTCTATTGTTCACCAAAGGTTACTTAATGGGAGGATGGGCGGTAGGGTCGCTGTTCTAGAAGAGCTTCATATAAATCGCGAATTGCAAATGAAGATGTATTCAATTGTTACCAAAGGCAGTGAAAGTCTAACAAGTTTCTTGGCTGAATATATAGAGGAACAGGGTTTATCAATAAAATGCTCAATAAAAGAAAAGTTCTCACAAGGTTTGTTGGCATTAGATACATGTATTGAAGAAATTGCTTCAGGTATGAATAAATCAGATTTAGAGTTTTTTGTGAGTGAAACAAGCAGGTTATATAAGGAAAAAACGATTGAAAAAGATGAGTTTATAAAATGGAATGAATATATAGAGGTGTTTAATGAAGGTATACGATGATACACAATGGTGGGCCTCGTCACCATATACAAAAATAAACCTTTTTATTCTAGAAATAGATGCAAGAGTGATCCTTGCTTTTATACCTACAGCTTTGCATGTAAGTGAAGGTACAGCATATTTTAGCCTGGGCGCACTTTGTCTATTTGGTTTCCTTGATTATTTAGGTTATTCAGTTCCAGTTTCTTTTAAAAGGTTCAGAAAGCTTTGTGCTGGCGGAAAGCGCACGGTTAACAGTAATAAACAACGAAGAAGAAGGCTTCTACATGGTTAATATTCTATTGAATGATACAAATGAGTCATCGCTACTACTTAAAGCTGGTGAAAGGTTTTATAAAGACGATGACAGTAATTACTTTGAACTCGCAGATGATAATGGTTATGCCTACCATAAGGTTGCTGCTTGGGTTGTCAATGAAGAGGGTAAGAAAAGAATAAGCACGGCTTGCTTGGCCTCAAGAGCGCAGCTGGGGAAAGTTAATGTAAGTGCTACAGGCGGTAACTCTGTAGGCTTGTATGAAATTGATAGTGAATTTTACACAGTAGGTGACAACGTACCAGACCCTGAAAGTATTCGTAATAATTCATATTGTTATTCTGAGCTTAATAACGTATTAGTCGCAAATTCAATCTACCAAGCAGGTTTTGCTGGAGAGTCAATTAGGCTGGCAACGGGGCTTCCTTTAAAACAGTACTTTAATAATGATGGCGAACTAAACAACAAAACAATTGAAAAGGTTGAAAAAAGCCTAAAACCACTGGCCACACCTTACGGCGATTTACAAAGTGTAAATATAGAAAAACACCTGATATATGCCGAATCATTATCTGCATTTGTTGACTGGCTTGTTGATGAAAATGGAGAAATGATTAATAAAGTTGAAAATGGTGTTTTAGTTGTTGATGTTGGCGGTGGCACTACTGATATATCTTTTATTACACCAGCAAACGAAATTTATATGCCAGGTTCTGACACTGTGAAAACTGGCGTTTTAGATGTGTTCAAAAAATTAAAGCAGTTAATATCATCCGAATACGATGTTGATGAAGAGCATATACGTGATGATATGTTAGACAAAGCCATTAGAACGAAAACTTTCAACGTTCGTGGTGTAGAAAAGGATTGTACAACTTTAGTAAATAAGGCTAAGAGGCACGTAGCAAAGCGATTAAACAACTTTATTAATGATTTAGTGAGCTCAACATTAGACCATATTATTTTTGTTGGTGGCGGTGCCGAAGCCCTAAGTGAACAACTTCTTAATTTAGAAGATTATGCAGAAGGGTTTGTTGTCATCCCTGAAGAGCCTCAGTTTTCTAATGTGCGCGGTATGTTAAAGTTAATGACTTTTGTTGATGCGCAATAAAAATGGCAAAGTTTGAATTTTTCTTAGACTTAGAAAGTCCTGAGCAAGTAAAAATAGCCACTGAGTTATCGAAGTACAATACACGAGTTCATGCCGAGGTTGTTCGGCATGCATTCGTTGTATCCAATGTATTTTGCGATGACTTAAGTTATAAAGCGGTTTTAGAAAAGGCCGGTCTTGGGCTCTATTTTCAAGACGAACCGGCAGAATTAAATTCAGATAGGTATTTAAAGCTTATGCTTAATTGGGGAGGGGTAGTTAAACCTCTCTCCTTAAAACGTGTAATAGACGAATTAAGAATAATAGCGAAACCTGCTAGGCATAAATATTTACTGGGCTTATTTTTAATAGGTAATCGGTTAATAAAAGGGGAGATACAAACACATTCTTTCAGTACAGGTAAGGCTAAAGAAACGTCTTACGAGGAACAAGAAGAACCTAATGAAAATAAGGCTAATTCACCTAACAATCATGTGAGTGTATCTGAAACTACAAAGGCAAGCATTAGCAGTGCAAAGAATACTAAATCCGCACTGAGCGGTTTAATGAAGAGGTCACAATGAAGATTATATGTTTTTTATTATTTGCATCATTCCCATTAATAGCTAACGCAGCATTTTATATAGATTATCAAGGTTTAGAAAAAAGCAGTGATGAAAAAAAAGAGCGTAAAGAGTTAATATCGCCCGATGGATACAGGTTGCTAACGGATGATTTATCAGGGTTAGTTTATGAAATAGGCAACAGAAAAGAAGTATCATTAATATCAAGCTTTGCTCAAGATGAAGTTTTCAAAGATGTTGTTGGTGTTATATTGCCCAAAGGCTGGTCTGCGTATTTAGATGAGCATCTAAGTGGGAACGAAAAAATATCTATATCAGCCAATGATGAAAAGTGGTTAAACGTTTTGGCAAGGGTTGGTAATGATTACGGCTATAAATTCATTGTAGATTGGCAACAAGAAATAGTACAAATAACTTCAGACGAACATTATGTAAAACCTGATCCTGATGAGCCACTAGGTTTGGAGGGGAGTGACGGTCAAATGTATTACATTTATAAATCAAAACAATCAAAAGATAATGGAGTTATGATAATTGATGGCGAGGTTGTCCCTCTGAAAATAACTAATTAAAATAATTAATTAGTTAAGCCGTACTTTTTCTGCATCAATTAATTAATCGTGCATAATCACATGTATGTTTCAATTGATGTAGAATGGTGATGTATTGTTAAATTTATTTGAATGTAACTCAACAGCTGCAATGGCTTGCTGGGTTGAACCAAATTTATTTCATTATGTGACAATGCAGACTTGCATTGATTTAATTATATGGCTTTGGGCCCATTTTTTAATAGTCATTTTATTTTTAGAGCTAAAGCCTGTTTGGTTTTCTCTTAGGGCTAAGCCTTTTCTTGATGTTTTTTTCGGTTTCCTACCCTTTTCATTACTAATTGTTAATGTAACGATTCCTCTTCTTTTTATTTCCTTAAGTGGCTTTTTCAAACCTGATATTTTGTGGCATTGGTACTTTCAAAGTGTTTATAAAATACCTCTCTTTGGTGAACTTCATTTGTTAGAGCGCTACTTTAATTTAGTTATTTATGAGGCTGCAGTATGAATTTTATATCAGAGCGCTTTAAAACACCCTTAAATGAGCGTGATAAAGGCAAGATAAAGGTTTTTTTAGGCTTGATATTTATTGCTTTCTACCTTGTCGTAGAGGTGGCTTTCAATGCCTACCTTACAGATACTGTGGTTAGGAATGGTCTTTATAGCCTGAATATTTCGGAGCTAGAGCTGGTGGGTCGTAGTCTTGCAAGTACCGGTGCCTGCATTTTCTGTTTAGGAATTGTAAAAAATAAAAAATATACCTACATAATATTGCCTTTTATCTGGTTATTCATTTTTACTATGCAAAAGTACTTGGTTGATTGCTTGGTTGATTTATCCAGTGCAGAGGATAGGCAAAAATCATATCAGCTTTTTAGCTTAGTTGCTGCTTCCAATGATTTGATGGCACTAAGAGAATTTGGTTCCTCAAATATCCTTGAATTGTCAATGCTACCATCGATAATGTATTTCAGTGATGATGCAATTAGTGAGCTGGCTTTGGAGGAATTAAATAAAAACAAGAAGCAAGTTTATATGGCTTTAAATGCTAATGCATACGGTGTTAACAGCTTAGCATTTAACAAACTTTATGATGATTTCACGGTTGCAAACAAAAATATCAAAGACATGTATAAGCTATACAAGAAAGTGACTATAGATGCTTCTATTGAGGGTGAGATCGCTTGGAATAATCTGCGTGAAAGCCACCAGCAAGTAAAAGAAATACAAGCAAAGATTGATAAGAATTTTAGTTCTTTTCATCGTAAAGGCAATGAGTTAAGTGACCTCTTGCGCAAAAGCTATGACGGAAAAGGTTGTTCAGATGAGCTATTAAGTTGGCAATACAAAAATGGCATTGCGCGTGATCGGAAGTATAAGCGGTTTCTAAGCCACACAGAGCTCTGCGACTGGCAAAGAGGGGGAAGCGTCAAGCCTCCTTTGTTTAATGGCAATGAAGCCTATTACAAGCGGCAACTGCTCGTTATATTGAGCAAGCCATACCCGATTTTTTCAGGAGTTGATTATTCCCAAAGCCTTGATAGTGCTTTATCCAACAAGGAGTTTCAGTCTTTCTTAAAAAAAGGCAATAAAAGCTGTTATATGAAAAACATTTTAACAAAAGAAGATTTAGTCGCATTTCACCTAAGATGCAACGTTGGCGGGGGGCAAGATGGTGAGCTTAAAAATAGGCTTATTTCATTAAAACAGAATTTAACTTTCAATGAGTTTATCAACGATAATAATGTAAGAAGTCTAGTAGATGAGCGGTATGGTATTGCTAGTGGAAGGCTGTTGCATATGCTCGGTTCGGATGATGAAGCCTATTTTAAGAATAAAGTTTACCCTACTCTTGCTGGGAGCTTTTCAAGAGAGGCATACGAAAAGGCAGAATCGAATGATTTTGGCTTCTTCGCGTCAAAAAGTGAGTTTAATTCAAACGGGTTGTATCACAGAATGGGTGATAGTAGTTATCGGTATGTAATTATTTTACCAGTGGTGATGACTTTAAACTTATTCTTCATAGCCGTCACATTTATTATCTTGGTATTTAGACTTGGCGGGGTGATATACAAAGATTTCTTTTTCAAATCTATACTTTTATCAGGCCTGGTAACGGTAGTGTTTATATTGCCAGCAATTAACCAAAGTGAAGAAACGGATACCAACAACATTTTGAATTGGGCAACTTCATTTCAACCAATTATTTATGATATTGGTAGGGTTATAAAATAACTTAAAAAAAGAGGCAAATGCTAGCATTTGCCTCTTGGTTTAAAGTGCTATTTAGTTTTGTTATTTATATTCTGTTGAAGTCGCGCATCATCAGGTTTGTCTTGTTCGCTATTTTTATTTTTGGTGCCAGCAGCTTGAACAGCATTAGCGGTCCCTTTTTGTGCACTACCACTAAAAGCAACGAACCCAGACTTCCCTTTATCTGCAGCACCAGAGTCACCCAACATTTCTTCACCCCCACCAATAAACTTACCCGCTTTTTCAGTCATTGTTGTTACTAAAGAAAAACAACGGTTCACAATCTGAATGGTTATAATTATAAAAATAGCGGTTATGAATAAGAATGTGGCTATACCAGCAATATTATTGCCATTTAGTGACGCCATGAACTGCAAGTAAATAACTTGGAAAAATTTCAACCCAAACATAGCTATTAGGTATGATATGAAGAAAGTAATAACCATAATAGGAAAATAAGTAAATAGTTGTATGATTGACATATAGCCATGCTGAGTCTTGCTAGAAAAGAAACCTTTTTCACCAGATAGCAGGTGCGCTAAGCCAAGTAAAGGTGTTAAAAGGAATGCCTGCATAAATAAAATCATAAAGCCTATGGTGCCATTTACCCAATGTATGAGCGGGATGCTAGGTAACCAAAATGCAATCATCCCGCCAAAGAATATCATTGCAATACCTAAAGGTATAAGCACACCCCCTACCATTTCTGCTGCCTCTAGTGTGACAGCAAGCGTCTTGGGTGCGGCTGCAGCTAGCCCCATAATGGGGGTTGAGTTTAGCCCTTCGGCGGCACCCTCTGCCAAAGCTCTTGCAACACGTACTGTTGCCATAGCAGCTGTAGTAGTCACAACTATAGTTTCACCGATAATGATAAATTGATGGCCAGTATCAGCCATAGCTAGTACAGGGTCCGTTTCACTATACATTGTCGCTGTAGCAGCTTCAAAAAGGTAATTTGCGCCTATATCGAATTGATGCTCTGCGTTTTTAATGGATAAAAGTACATCTTTTTCAATGTTTGCAGATCCTTTTATGTATTCAGAGACATCATAGTTATCATCTTTATTAATTAAGCTATTCATCAACTCGTCAAATAAAGCTTGCTGATTTAAGGTAAGAGATTCATACAGTTTATCATTAACAGTATTCTCTAATTGGTCAAGCATAGGGTATTTACTGCTATTTTTTAAAGAAGTAAGCTCAGTAACGACTGAGTTTCTTTTTGCGTATTCCCAGAAGTACGCGCCTAAATACGCTGCGCCATATTTCCTAAGAGTGTCAGTTGATTTTTTATTGCCTAGGCCTGAACTTGCATCATCTTTACTGGCTTCAATTTTGACTAGAAGCCTTTCAAGTTCGTAACGGTAGGAGCGAATAAATTCATCACTAGCTCTTTTTATTTCTTCAGGTATGCTCGGGTTGTATGAAGTATTGTAAGAATGTGTGCCGGTGGCATTTTGCCCAATAGGGTCAAAAAGTTCATCTACAAACTTTGCAGATGTGAGTGATGTTGATTTCGCTAACATATGAAATGAGTCCATAACATTTCTGCGAAACTCTAAAATAGATTCTTGTTTCATGTAGTGCTGATCTATTGCGCCGAAGGTTAAAGAAACTGAGCCACATACCCTTTTTGGGTAATACGTTGTTAAACCTTGATCTCCAAACCCCGCTATATCAGCAAAGTATGTGCTTGCAGCTTCTGCTCTTGAGTATACGCCATCAAAGTCAAGAGTGTATCTATCTAAATTTTTCTCCAAGTCCCTGGTGTGAGTTTGCTTTATGTAAACGTTAGTTTTACCTGTGGACTTGTTAATAGCGGCCATGCATATAGAGGATTCAACCATTTTCATTGCGATTTTTTCTGATGCCATAATGGTTGGGTTGACGGAGAATGACCCTACACGATCTAGAAAATCGGCAGCTACATAAGTTTCCTCATTTGCGAGACTGATGCTCTGCCCCATGATTTTTAATATCAAGTGCTGTATAGCGGAATATCCATCTGGTAATGGCATCATGAGTATAACAGCAAGGGCTATCGGCAACGGGGCTGATTGGAAATCTAAAATACCATCATCTTTTTTCTCAGCACTTAGTTGAAGGAACCATTTAGCACCTCGAAATAGCATGAAGATTGTAGCAAAAGCCATCAAGCCGAAGTTATAGGTCAGCATAAGCTCTGCTATTAAGTGATCAGGTTCGCTTGGCGTATCTTCACCAACGATAATATTCGCTGCACTACCTACTAAACCGCGAATACCCTGCAATAAAATATCATCTTCAGCAAATATTAAATCGTTTTCTCCTTCGTTGTCATTTGCAAAAACATCATGGGGCGATGTAAGCAACATGGCAGCAAAAAAAAGTACTTTAAGCCAAACCTTGTGTTTTTTCATAAATAGTCACATTTTTCTTGAGTTGATAATAAAGGTATTCACAATGAACGAAGGTAAGTGTCTTGTAATTTCCAAGCAATTAAAAAGTGAGTATTTGTAAAAATAATGACTATTCCAATTGATATAGCATCTGAAAACGTAAAAAGGTTCGCAAATGAGATACCTGGTGTAAGGATTATTTTCTCTGATATGGAAAAAATAGAACAGTGGGTTGCACGTAAAGGTAAAGATGAAGGTTTTACTACCGAATTGCGGGAAAAGCTGCATCAGCTTGATGAAGTTGAAATATTGAAGCTTTCGACAAAAACAACACCTCTACTGTGGATTCTTTTTTTCTTGCCAAGTTCTACATCGTTTTTTTTATTATACGAACTGAATGAAGTTGCACCAAAAATATCAGATATTCTTCTAAATGAAGCGTTGGAAATCATGGTTGACGACAAAATTGAAGATAAAAGGCATGCGCAGATCTTTATAGATAGATGCACTCATTTAAATGCCGCAAATTTCATTTCTAATATTATCGATGAGTCTTTCTCAAAAGCTCTAATTGACTCGATTGATCAAACAAAAAGAGAGGTAGGAAATGCAAGTTAAATTTGCAATTAAATCAGTATTAGCGACTGCAATTTTATTATCCTCAAGTTTTGTAGCCTCGGCAGAGAGTAGCACAATTACAGGGCAACAATTACTTGATGAGCAAAATAAAAAGTTAGAACAAGTAGCTATTGATATGAACCAGTCGGGGAAAAAGCTATACGACACATTTACAAGCGAACCCCAAAATGTGGCAGAGAGCGGTTGCTTGGATAGTATTAGAGGAATTAGTGCTGATGCCATTGTTATAGACCCTGCGAATCTACTAAGCGCGGTCTATTCTGCTTTAAAAGATGAGGTAATGAGTCAAGCTTGCTCCGCTGCAACAGAGTATGCAAATAAGCTAAGTGAAATGCTTGAATTCAAATTAGAGTTACCGCATGAGATTGCTTCGATAGAGATTGGTGCGGGTGATGGCGCTACAGGTGATGGCGGGATATTTCAACCTAATGTTAAGCTTGATAATGAGAAAGTAGCTGAAGATGTTAAGAAAACAGTTTTGGAAAAGGCTAGAAACAGACAATACAAAGCGTCCGACAATGTTAGATTTAGTGAAACAGAAAAAAGGTTTAAAAACACCAAAGCAAAATCAACAAAAGATGCTGAAAAAGAATTAGAAAATATAGTCGATATTGACAAAATATGGGGTGGAAAATCAGAAGGGGGCAATAATGATTAAGCGATTGTTAATTACCTTAACACTATTGGTTGCATTTGATGCGACTGCTTCGTGTGATGCGTGTGCGAAAGCAGCGTTGGATGCCGCTAGTTCCGCAATTTCATCAAGTGTTGGGGCAACAACTAACGTTGTTTCTGCAAATGGGCAAGCTATAGAGGCTATGAACACGTCTGTGCAAACCGGAACCGAAACACTTGTATCATCCATGCAGATACTAAATCAAAAAGAATTAACTGCTTTAGACGGTGTGGCGAAAACTATAAATTTCACGCTTGATAGAATGAGCGAAGAGCAAGTTAGATTTACTGATCATTTAGTTAAATCAATTAAACAAATAGAACAGGACTTCAGAGTGGCAGACTTAGCTATCGAGAATGCTAAATTAGTTGGGCCTCGGGCTCAAACTCTGTCAGGCGAAATAAATACTGCTCGGGCTCATGATTTGAAAACAGGGTTAGCCGGTAGAAAGGAACTTAAAAAACTTTATCGAGAGAATATGGACTCTTGGCTAAATAATACAGGCCCTTTAACGAATCAAAAAACTGGTTTAGCTGTATTGTTAAATCAAGATGAGTTTTGGAACATTATGCCTCTATTGCAAAAAGAAATACTAACAAATGAAGAAGCAAATAATTTGCAGATATTGCTACAGTTATTAATAGAGCCTGAGCCAAAATCTAAGTTGTCTCCACAATCACTAGCAGGCGATAAATATGCGGTCAAAGAAGAGTTGATGCGCCTTCAAAACAACACTATATCCAGAGTGTCCCATGATATTTTAACTAATCTGCTTGCAGATAAAGCCGCGATAATACCAACAGATTCATCATGGTTAAAAAGTTACTTTACTATTGAAACTGGTGAAGATGAACAAATTAGTTTCAGTCAATTTTATGAAGCTGAAACGGTTGGGAAAATGCTAAGCCCAGATTGGTTCTTAGATATTAAAACGAGAACAGAGGCTGGACTTCTTCGTGAGCAAATATATCAAACAAACACAAGTAATGCTTTATTAGCTGAAATTTTGAAGGCAGAAAGGAATGAAACAAAATTACTCTCACTTTCAGTTTTGAAGGGTAATTCAATATGAAAAGGCACTTTTTTTTCTTTTGTGCAATGGCGTCATTTCATGTAAGTGCAGCTGCACCTTGGGGGTTATGCCCTGGCACACCTGTCACGGGGCAAATACCATGTGATACTCAATGTTTTGGCCCTGCTGGAACAAACTTAGGAAGTACATATGTCGAAGCGGAAACTGCCTTACAAAATGCCTTTAACGAAAATACAAATAGTTGGGTTTCTGCGAATGATACTTTTATAGATTATGTCGGTAATTACTACTCGCAAGCGCAAAGTTCTAATACAAAGCGGATACAAGCATTAGATGGTGTTGCTAAGGGAGTAACTTTGTCATTGGAGTTACTTAGCGAAACACGCAGCCGTAGCATTAATAATTTTGTTAATAGTTACCGCCAGATACATAGCGACATCAGGACTGCCGATCTAGTACGAGATAATTCAAAAAATTACATATCAAAGTACAACTCTCCAACGGGCGTATATTTACTGTCGAATATTGATGAGCATGCCAATAATCTACAACGGCAAAAGAAACTTAACGCCATTAATAATATTCAAGATAATAAAAAAGACTTTTTATCGTTAAATCAACAAGCCATTATGCTAAGTCAGCCAAATAATGCTGGAGCTGGAGACTTAAGTATTAATGATTTTGATGATTTCATCGTAGAGGGTGAGGTTAATAATGAGAAGTTAGAAGTAGCTCTACAGTCTATTTATACAATATATTTTAATGAAGTGATTGACAGTAATACGCTCTCAAACAAAAGAAAAGCAATTAAAATGGGTGTTGCCCTGGACTCATTGATGAAGACGCTACGATTTATAGATGAAGATACAAAGATAAAAGCTATAGAAGATGATTTATACAATCAACACTTTAATGCTTACGTATCTGGTGCTAATACTGTTGCCCTACATCACGCCTTAAAACAAGAGCATATATATCAGAAAGCAGTAGAAAATAACCTTTTAAATTCTTATTTTAAGCAGGTGAAAACAAATAATGCGCTTAAAGTTATTAGTAATCGCTAGTCTTTGCCTAGCCATTCAACCTATAGAAAAAGCGAGTTCGTGGACGCCTTGCATGCCGTTTTGTGACACGATGTGTACGGGTACAGCTGCTATATCATTAACCTCTACAGTCGCGAGTCAGTATGGTTCCTTATCAAGTCAGGTGCTTCGTAATACAGAGAGTGTTGGAAGATTAACAAACTCATTTATGCAGCAACAAGCAAAAGTTTATAGTCAAGATACATTATCTAGCCAACAAAGAATTACAGCTTATGATGGCGTTTCTAAAACTATAACTTTTACATTAGAAAAATACAGTAAAATCTACGAAAGGCTGGTTGATCATATATCCACTGAGCTGTTTAACATGAAGCAAGGCGAGAAAATCGGTTCGGTTGCTTATGAAAATGCTAAGTCACAAGAGCTCGCAAGTATTCCAATCTCAGACAATGCTTTAAAGGCAATCCCTCAGCTCGCATCAGAAATAACAGCTAATCAGGTCAGATTTAAAGAAGCTGCAACTTATCAGATTGAAATGTCAAAAACCATTACTAGTGATGCCGGTGGCATTCAAATTCCATTACTTATGAATGATATTGATTTTTCAATACCAAATCCTTTCACTGTAGATATCATTGACGAAGAGCATTGGGAGAGTTACCAGAAATTGCTTACATTAATTTTCAACTCAGAAGATATATCTGGTCGCAGTAGTATTAATGAAAGGCAAAGGTGGGTTAAGAAGCAAGTTGCTTTACTGGTTGTGTCTAAAGCCTTATCAGAAATGGTTAAGATACCAAACGATAGGGCGAATGAGCTATTAGCTTTGACGGGGGAAAGTGACGTAACAATTAAATCAGCGCTGTTTGAAAGATACAAAAATGAAATGCTTAACGTCAACACTCAGACACAAACTAAAGCATCATCTATAAAGTCATTACTTGTTATATACAACATGCAACTAGCGCAAAAAAATTTATTGCTAAATGAAATTAAAAATACAAAACAAATGAAAAATTCATTACTGGCCATCTCAGGAATGTAACTTTTTGTACATTATAAGGGACGAAGGGGAGTTATAAATTGTTACCCCTAATTATTAATACAATAATCATTTTAAATAACTAATTGTGAGTTAGATTATGAGCGAAAAAGATAACCAAAACTCGGGTAATGAAGAGTTGGATGACGCAAGGAAAGCCGAGCTAGACAAAATGGCGGAAGAAATAGCAATAGAAGCTAGTGTGGAAAAAGGGAAAGTGTCTACTGGTAATCCTAAAATTGATGAAATATTAAATGAAACCAAAAAGAACTCAAGCACTGAGCAGGTAAGCCTCAATGAAAATACAGATTCAGTAAACTCAAATACAGATGATGATTTAGTAAAGGCTGATATAACGGGAGATGATGTACCTAGCTACCTAAGTGAACAAGTTCCACTTGATGAGTATGAAGGGTATGAGGTTGACATAGACGGTCCTGAAATAGTGACTGATGATGAGGCTCATGGTGGTTTAAGGAAAGATACACCGCATAAGGTCAACGATACAAATAGCGAAACTCAAATAAATATTGGAGATGAAGAGCATGAAAACTTAACCAACGATGCTGCGGATTATGATTTGAGTGCTACAGATAGCCAGCAGGAAATAGTGATTGATGATGAGACTCATGATAATACAGCTAATGGTGCTACGGCCTATGAGTTCAGTGCTGAAGATGAGCAGCCTGAAATAAATATTGATGACAATGAAAATGATAATTCCACTGATGGTGCAACGGCTTATGAGTTCAGCGCTACAGATGAGCAGCCTGAAATAAATATTGATGACAATGAAAATGTTAATTCCACTGATGGCGCAACGGCTTATGAGTTCAGCGCTACAGGTGAGCAGCCTGAAATAAATATTGATGATGATGATGAATATTTAAGCAATGATGCGACAGCACATGACTTCAGCGCTAACTATGATGAGCCTCAGATAAATATTGATGGTGGCAATTCTGATGATGAACTCAACTTCACCGTGAATGACGATCTAGAAGATAAGGCATTTGAAAGTGACTTTACAAAGCAAGCAAGTGTAGGTGTTGCAGACGAAGAGCAAGAGGATGAGCCGGATGATAAAAGCAAGGCTCCTGAAAATTTAGAACAAGTACTCGCGAGTCTTCAGGCTGCAAACAGTTCCAATGAACTTGGTAGCCAACAAGTTGCACAACCCACACAAAATTTAAATCAGCAACAACCTGTTAGCTCTCAAAATTCATCTAGCGCCTTAAATTCTATGTTTGGTTCATTAAAAGGGTTATTTAAAAATAGACAAGACGCTAACCAGAAAAGCAATTCGTCATTTATTCAATACCAAGAAGCGAAAGCATTTGATGATGTTTTTAGATTAGGCCGGTTACAAAAAGAACACATGTTGCTAAGTGAAAAAGCAATTAAGTTAACTAATCCTGAAAACTATGACCCAGCTAATAAAGAGGAAGTACTTTCTATTATTAGTGATATTGCAAAAGCAACTAGTGTAATTCAAAGCCAAATGTCCCACGTGTCATTATCTACATCTGGCATGAAGGAGCAAGGCTTAGCTTTTGAAGAAGGCGCTGATAAATTTCAAAAAACTTCCAACAAATTAACGGGCGAACTTGAGGGAAATATTAAAGAATTAAAAGATGATAACCTCTCAGCTGCTATGGAAAAATTATCTAAAGCCATTAGAGAAATGATAGAAAAAATATTCAAGAAAGACGCCCCTAATAACGAACTAAGTATAAGCTGAGGTTTACCATGAGTAACAATGTCATTAACGAAGTGATTTCCGAACTAAGACCTTTTTGTTCACAGCTTGAGCAGGGGGGAGATTTAACAGACGAGCAGCTTGAGCAGGGGAAAGGGATAAATAAAAATATTAAGGATTTGAATGACTTTATCGCTAAAAGTGGTGAGGTTGATTCTGTAATGGCAAGAGGGGCCTTGAATTATGGTTCTTTGATGCTGAAGTCATTAAATGAGCTACCAACTGAAGCATTAAATGACGAAAGTAAACAATACATCCAAGAATCCATTAAGAATACGCAACAGCTTTTGGAAACTATAAATCAATCTTTATCTCAAAGCTATGATGCAAATAACAATCAAATTGGCAACATGCCAATGACTGAGAAATCATATAGCCCATATGATGCAGCTTTCGGAGCTACAAAGTTTGTTCTTGGAACAGCCGCTGGTATTACAGTGGGTGCAGGAGCGTTTACTGCAGGTGCACTGAAAAGTGCTTGGCAAAATTTAAACAAAATGAAAAATGAACGTGGCCAGCGTGCAGAGTCTTCAGTTGAAAATCATGAAGTGCCAGTGTCTTCAGTTGAAAATCATGAAGTGCTAGTGTCAGGAGGTAGTGATAACAAAGCTAAATCGAACACACAGCAACCTCAGCGTGACTTAATCACCACAACGCCTAATGACCTTGGTAGTGCGTTAACTTTCGGTAAGGGGCCCTCTGAAGGTTCAAAAGAGGTTGTTGAACTTAATTCAGGAGGTACCTCAATAGCAAGGCCATCAGAAAGCTTCGAATCTTTTGCAGATCATCAAAACGAAAAAGCCTTTGCTGATAGCGTGACTAATTCATTTTCAGCGTTATCGATGGTTGGGGAGCTTTCAAATCATGATGAACTGATTGAAACAAAGTTAGGGGACAAGATATTTAATAATCTTGAAGAAAGTATAAAAAATATGACTGCTTATAGCGAAAAGCTATCTCCTGAGTCTAAGGAAAAGTTCAGCTCTTTGACAGACGATATAAACAAAAAGTTAGAAAATGCAGAGTTAGACCCGAATATGAATGAACGTATAAAAGAGGCGATGCAAAAAGCTATTGATCAATTGAAGTCTGTTTTTAGAAGTATTTCGGGCAAGGATAAAGACAAAATGAATGACTTTAACTAGCACTTATTTTAATAAAAACCTGCACAAGTGCAGGTTTTTTTTAATTAAATAGAGACTCAATATTGTCCCACATGTGTTTATCATCATTTTCAGATGACTTGACTGGTGGGCTTGATGTATAAGGGGTTTCTTTCACTGTACTATGGATGATGTCATCTACTTCTGCGTTGTTTAGTTTAGGGTTGTCAGCGCCGTAAACAGTTTCATTTATTGCTTTAAGTTTTTCTGCTAATTTATCCGCAATTGTTATATCACCAGTTGAATCACTAAATAGCCAATGGCTAGCATCTTCATTGATTTTCTTTGCAACATCGGTTGAAAGCTCCTTTTGAACACTAACTGCGCCACTCTTGCTAGCAATATCTTTATTTATTGTATCAATTTCCTCGTTGAACTTAGTATTGTTAAAGCTCGAAACGTTAATATTGGAAGGTTGCTTTTTTAATCCATCAGATTTTTCGATGGTTGATTTTTCTACTTCTTTAGCCGGTACCGGAAGCTCATTCGGTAAGGCGTCATGATCATCATATGTACTTATGGCGTTTGCGAAGAGGTCAAATGGTTTAATTTGAACGTGCCAAGGGTTCTCACTTATTAATGGGTCTAAATTAGGATATATTGAACCATCAGAGTGTTTTTTTAATAATTGCTCTGCACCATCTACATAGCCTTGTATAACACTAGCTTGCTCATCAGTAGGTGGTAATATAGAAATTAGCCTGTTATAACGATGTGGTGTACGGTACTTTTTCTCGTCTATACCGTGATAAAAAGTGTTAATTGGATGTACATTACCGCGTTCAAAAAAATGAGCCTCCCCTTCCATTTGTGAAACAATATCATCAAAGTGAATTCTATCTACTTCTTTAATTGTTGCAGATGTCTCCTTTTTAAATCTATTGAAATGGTCAGCCTCACCAAAATTACCAGCTTCTGCAACGGAAACTGTTGATGCAAGTTCTTTAAACTTCTTCCACGTAGTGTCAGGGTCTTGTGTACGCATCAACCATTTATTTAGTGTATTACCAAATATCATTTCAGCTTCATCTTTATCAGCGCGAATTAGACCTGCCAAATCTTGTGACCCAAAAAGGGTACAACAACCTAAACTTCGGCCTTGTGTAGCTGCTACAGCGAAACCAGGAACTGCGACCTCCGCATATTCATCAGCAACAATTAAAAATGGAACTCTCATGTCTACCGGTAAATTTTCAATAATATCTTCAAAACTACCTTCAGTTATTCCCCCTAGACCTAATGACATTGCTTGCTTGACCGCTGACAGTGAAATTTTACCTAAATTTCGTTGCTCAGCAGGCGGGTTCTCCATAGCCGGTAGTAGAGAAAGAAATATACGGTTATTAAATATGACATCTTCAAGTGAAATTTCTGGCGTATCGAAGTCGTAAATATGACCAAAGTTAGCCGCTAAATTCGCAAGAGGTTCACCATAGTAAGATTTTGCATACCCAAAGCTTCTTGTTACTCCCTCATTTTGTTGAGTTGCATTTTTACTTGGATCGTACTGCAAGTTTTCCAAGTACATTTGTAGAGGCCTGAGAACTTTAGAAGATAATTCAAACGTTACATTTTCCTCTGCATCTGGGACGTATACATTTTGTTCTTTTTTTAAATAAAGGTCTGCAACTCGTTGTAGGTTTAAATAATCAGCAATTAACCCAGGTGATAACCGAATAATATTTTCATCTCGAAGCTCACAAAGTGCAGGGAGTAGGGCTTTCATAACTTCCCTTGCGCTTGCCAAAAATGACTCGTTTTGACCTGCTTCAGAAGGTATTAACATGCCTAATATTTGGAAGTTTTCAGAGGCATTTCCGAGCGCAAACGGGTTGAACGTATTAGTTCCTTTTTGCCAATGGAACTCTTTTATAGTGAGACCACCTTTTTTATAGTTTAGAATCCGCAGGTCATCAATACGACCAAAAAGCTTACATAGAATAGCAAACTGAATTAATAGTTTATTTCCTGCTTTAGGATCTAAGTAAAATACCCCGCCCCCCATACAAAAAGAGGTAGCTCCAACAATTGAGAGTAATGTTTCCGTTTTACCGGCGCCTGTTGTTCCTATTATGAGTCCATGCGTTAATAAATCTCCCCCTTCTTGCCATAATTCCTTACTGTCAACACGCATGTTACCAAGCATGACAGTTCCCAGTGCCGTCTTATACTTCTTACGGCCTGGTAGCGGTGCGTGTCTGTCCTTAAATTTGCCTTTCAATTCTACAGGTAGTTTTACAGGCAGAATCTTGTTTGTACGCGTAAGAGTGCATCGAAGAGTGCCAACTAAGATCACAAATATGGAAAGAAGAAATAGGTGAGGTTTCATAAAAGCTAAAACAGTGAATGCTAAATTTAATGCAATTACTGCTTCATAACCTGTGAGAAATGCCCATAGTTTTTGGAGCTCAGTTCGTGTATCAGTATATTTTTTTTGATTAGAGATTATCTGGTTATGTGAGGGTGACTGTGAGTGATTCATAAAGTGACCTCCTGCATATCTGTTGGTTGCTCAATAAGCCAACCTTCACTTGTTAAATACTTCACATATCCTAGCAGCGCGTTATCTGTGAAAGGATAGTTTGCCCTTTTATTTAGTTTTTTTTCTGTCAGCCACATACCTCTTGATCCAGCAGCCTCAGTCCAAGCACCTGGTGATAAGTTATGACTTAATGCATACCATGTTTTTATGTCCACCTCTTTTAGCCAAAGGAACCTACTTGGGGGTAATTTGGATCTCCGGTAAGTTGCTCTGTTATAAAGTGCATACAACACTGTTATGGTAAAAGTGTTTTTCTTGTGTATTTTTTTTACAGCTACCTGATCACCGTAGAGGTCAATAACTTCATCAACCCCATTCATATCGAACGTATTATTCTTAGCCCACTCTTTAGTTGCTTTAAAAGTAGAGGAAAAATGGTCAAGCATAGTAAATGCTTTTTCTTTATTTTCTTCACCACCCTTAATCATTAATAAAAAAACGGCATAAAGTGCTTTAATTTGTGGTGGTAAATCATCAGGGCTTTTCCATCGACCAAGATGTGTTATCTGGTTCCTGAATAGTTTTCTTATTTTTACTGAATCTAACTTGCAACGGCCATGAATGACAGGCAAACCTTCATCAACATCATACGAGTCTATTATTTGTAGAACCTGTCTTCCATCGTTGAATTTAAGCTTTTTGCCAAATTCTACATTGTATTCTTCGCCATCCTCTGAAATATACTTAACTGCATTTGCAAGCACTGCGAACCGGATAGGTCCAACTTCTTGACGATATTTACCTTCATCAAAAGAGGTTTTTATAAGATTGGCCATTATTGCTGGGCGTATTTGCGGGAAATAAGCTTGGGAATATTTTGATAGAGAAAAAATATCAAATTTTCTCTTCAGTTGACTTGGTTTTGATTGTTTGTAGGCAAGATAACTCCCCCAAATAGCAATAAGAGCAATAGGGAGCCTCAAAAAGTAGCCGATAATATAAAAAACATTTTTTGCGGAACTCAATGTTGGTCGAGAGCTTTGATAATTTTGTATTTGCTCTATTACTATATCAGTATTTTTAACAAACATTTCTTCAACGAAAAAAAAGAATAGCGCGTCAGTGACTTGAAAACGGGGTAATAATTCGTATAAGAAATTTGATGCACGAATGAGGCTTATCGCAATTAAGACCGCAGTGTTAACTATGTAATGGCCTAGTGTCATCCACAGGATAATTAACAAGGCCATAATACCAACGATTAATAATATTTGAGTACTAAGATCCATACCTTCGGTTCTGCTATTTGCCATCTAGTTCAGACCTCCAGTTAAGTAATTTTTTATGTTTTATCACCAGTTTTGCTAACTGTGAAATACAAAACACTAATATAAAAAGAAAGCAAATAAGCCAATAGGCCAAATTTACACTTCCAGAAAATAGGTTTATTGCTAAAGTGTAGGTAGCGAAAAGGGTTATAAAAGAACAAAATATGTAACCTTTAACACATTCGACAATTTGGTTGTTTATATCCGCTCTATTTAAATTTTCGCGATTTAAGACTGAGTAATTTTTAGATGCCGCTTTTTTTAAAATTTTTATAGTTTGAAAAGCTCTTAAAGCAGGAAGTCTCATCCCACGAGAAATAGAACGCTTATTGACTGGATCTTTCCATGGCAAAATTAAGCCTAACTTGTTATTGCGTATCTCTTTAAAGTTTAAACCTAGCCTATCTATCAATGTGTCACCTTCGTCTATTTTTTCTTGTTCACGAAAGCGCAGACGCTCGCCAATTTCTAAAGCCTCATCCTCATTACTTGCAAAAATGTCGTACTCCTTGTGAATGAATTTATCCGGTCCCACAATTAATTTTATAGTTATTTGGTAACTAGGTTTGCCATTCTTCTTGAATTTTCTTTGTTCGTATTTTTCAATCAAGGTAAACATTTTAATCCCTCGTTTCAGCACAAAGAGTAATAGCTTCTATATAGCTAGAGTATGCAATATCGAACTTCTTATTTATTAAAGGGATATTTAAAGTTTGGGTGTTGTTAACTTTATCTTTTTCTAATATTGCTGCAATTATCTCCGCACTTTGATGTATTAAATGGCTTCGTATATTAAGAGATGAAGTTGGCGCTATGAACTGTTCATATATAGCATCAATATGAGCATCAACTCTTTCAATTGTTGCTGTCATCAATTCAGCAATGGCATCATCTTGTTCAGCGTTGTAATTAATCCCAATGATATGCTTGGTTATGCTTGCTGAAAGCTTAGATACGGCCATAAACTGTAAAGCAAAATCATCATCAGTATATTCACCAAGCATGCTGTCAGAATATATATCATCCATATCAAATAACTGCATACACCAAGAGGCGATATCGTCACTAGTTACATTTGAACACTCATATTCAGTAGAACAAATTATATGCATTGCTAGCCTGTTTATTGCAACGTAATGCTTTGGTGTAATGTTATAATTGCTGTCAGCTGCCTTTACTAATATTTGATGTTGAAGAAGCTTTATGTCATCCATTAGCTCGGAAAAAGCACCTTGTTGTTCAAGTTGATCTTTCTTAATTAAGTGACTAACAATTGGTGTAATAGTTTTTACGCCATTGATTATTTCGCGCTGCTTTTCTTCGCGGTCAATCTTGTGTGAGTTAGATTCTGTGTAACCACCAGGTAAAGTGCCTGATTTTTGTAAAGCTGCAAGGGCAGAGGCGTTATTATCACTCATATAGCCATACCACCTACTTTTTCATTTTTGGTAGAATTAAGGGCACCTTCATCAATTGAGAAAGCATGTATGCTTTGCTCTTGTGAAGCCGAAACAGGGGATAGTAAATTTAAATTTAGTAACCTTTTACTTTTGGTGTCAGATAATTCCATTGTCAATTTATGAGCAGAAAAAAGGGTTTCAGCCAGCGCTACGATTGATGTGGATGGATTTGTAATTTCTGCTGTTGTGCTAATTACTCTGCGCTTGTAAAAGGCACCTTGATCTTCGACTGTAGTGAGTGGGATTGAATTAAAGCCTGAACCAATAGATTTTGTATTTAGTTTTGCATTAACCAACAAGGCTGGGAGTATCGATTGGGCATTCAGGACACTATCAAAATCGACTGTTTCCGTATCGCCAATCAATATCTTTTCTACACCAATATTTTTCAAAAATCGACCAAGTACCTCCGAGGTGAAAGTTACGAAGTGGGCTGAGCCTGCCGGTTCTTTATATTCACAAGAAGAACAAACCGTATCCCTTGGGCTAAACATGTTTTCTATGAATAATTGTTCTGAGCAAACGGGGCAAAACATTAGACATAACGATGGAGTGATAAGCACAAGCTGATCCTTGATTTTAATTGGATAGCTCATTATCCATACCTTACAGCATCAAAAACAACAAAAAAAAAGCGAAATAGTCACTTTCTCAAATAAAAAAGCCTCACAGGTAGTGAGGCTTTTTTTATATCTATAAAATAATATTAATCTAACTTAAGCAAAATAGTTTTATCGTCATTTAACTCATCATCTACTTCATTGTTTTCTAAGTTATGGATTAGGTTCTCCCACCTCAAAATAGGATCGTGTTCACTACCATTTTCTTGGATCTCCAAAGAGGCAGCTTTAGCTATTTCAGCCTGTATTTCGCTTAATCTTTGTTTAGACTCGCGCAACTCATCACCTTGAGGGAATACATCGCTGTTAACAGACTCTAATGACTCAACTTTCTTTTCAAAGAAAGTTACTTGCGAACTATGCTGGTTGATTTCTTTTTGCATATCAACTTCAAGATTATCTAAGCCTTTTAATAATGATGCGGCGAAGTGGTGCTCATTAAGTTGATACCGTTGACCGCCCCCCTCAACAACTAACGCAAGTTTTTTGATTGAAGAACTATTTTCAACAAATAACTTTTTATCATCAATCTCACCAACCTCAAATTTACAGCTGGTTTTCTTAGATTTCTTCATTTGATTAAGTGCTTTGTTGATTACTTGACTAGCAGAAGAGAAATCACCTTCAAAACTTTCAATTGGTTTGCCAAGTAATTTTGTGTTGAAGTTCCCTAAAAATTCCACCACATTTTTTCTTAAATTAATAACCTCAGTTGTTTCTTCAATTCTGTCTTTAAGCATACCTATTTCAAACATGCGTGAAGATTTTGCCCTATGGTGACTTCTTTCAAGCATAGCTAACTTATCAATTTTAGATTCTAGTGTGATCGACTCTTCAATAAGCGGATTACCGGTTAATGTGGCCATAACTTCTGAGTAACCAGGGTTGATCTCTTCATCAAATTCACGCGCAGCATCTCTAGGAGTCCTTTTTGTTTGTGCAGCGAATAAGGCTTTCTGCTTTAGCTTATTCCATATAAATAGGTCAAAGCTATCTTGTGTAGAGTACTTGTAACGGGTTGCATCATCAAAAATATTACCAAACCGTTCAATCCTACCGCCTCGTTGCTCTAAGTCTCTTACACGCCATGGAATACTTAGATCATGAATTGCAACAAGTCTTTCCTGAACGTTTTTACCAACTCCCATGTTTTCAGTTGTGCCAATCGTAACGGCAATCTCACCGGTATTCATTTTATCTTGAAGTTCTTGTTTTGCTGAGTCTGTCTTAAAGTCCCTTGCATAAACTATTTTATCTTCAGGTATACCACCAGCGATTAGCTTAGTTTTGATATCATCATATAAGTTAAATCGGCCATCTTTATTTGGTACACCTATATCACTGAATATAATCTGTGATGGGTTCAGGAGCTTATTCCCTTCATATTCACTAAGGACGTTTTTAACACAAGTGTTAACTTTGCTGTCTTCATAATCTGGCAGGCGAGCATCCAAGAAGCGGATATCAATAGCAACTTTACGGCCATCGTTAGTTATCGCTAATAAGTTGTCAGATTTATCGCTTCCGTCTCTCGTAGCTTTTGCACGCTGCGCTAAGCACTCCATATATAGCTCTAGCTCAGGAGAGGGTAACGATGTCATGTTGAGCTCGTTAATTTTTGGGCGTTCAACCCCTGCATCTTCTGCATTTACAATATCAGCGACTTGACGGTAAAACATAGAAAGCTCTGGTAAATTATAAAATTTACTTAGTCGGGTTTTTTCTATAAATCCGGTACCTTCTGGCGCAATTTCAAACTGAGTTTGAATTTCACCAAAAGTACCAATGAAATCATCATACATTTCGATACCTTGTTCGCGGAGTAAATCAGGAGCAAGGTATCTCAAAAGAGTAAACTGATCCCCTATATTATTTCGTATGTCTGTTCCTGTCGCACCAACAATGCCCTGATTGTTAAATTTATCATGCATGTATTGAGTTAAGTAAAACAAAGACCTTGCCTTCGCGGATTCTTTTACATTGACACCTGCAACATGCCCCATGTTTGTTACTTTATTTAAGTTAACAAACTCATCAATTTCATCAATAAATAATGCATCAATTCCCATTTCTTCAATATTTACTGTGTCGTAAGACTGGCTTGAGTCCATACGTTCTTCAATTTTTTTCTTTTCATTTTCTAGTTTTCTTTGATGGGCTTTGATAGTTAGTTTCCCATGGAAACCGCCATCTTCTAATGAGCTAATTGCGCTTTCCACCTCACTCATTTCTTGATCAATTAAGTCAAGTTTAAAAGCATCCGGCACAGAAATTCTAGTTGTAATCGAGTGAGATACAATTACAGCATCCCATGAGTTAGTTGAAATTTGAGCAAGAGTTTGTTCGCGATTTTTAAGGTCGAGTGACTTTGCATCAATCATAAGGATTTTCGCGCTAGGGAAATGGCTAAGAGCAAGATCCTGCATTTGAGCGAAAACAGGGTTTGGTACCGCAAGCATAGGCTTATTATGCCTACCTATCTCTTTACCTTTCATTATAGAGCCAAGTAGGGCGAAGCTTTTGCCAACACCAACATCATGTAAGAATAACGCACGACCGGTAACAAGGTAGCGCATAATCGCATCTAGTTGTTTTTTTCTAGGCTTGAATTCCTTACCCTTGAGTGTAGTGGCAAGGCCTTTAATTTCTATTTTTGAACCATCAAAGGTAGGTTCTACATAGCCATTATTGCGCCTATTGTAAATATTCTCTAAACGCTGAGCACGCTCTGGGTCTTCCCATAGCCACTGCTTGAAAGTATCTCTTATGAGATCGGCTTTAGCATTCGCTTCAGTAGTTTTATCAGCAACTAAGTATCTACGACCTTCATTGTCTTTACCGTAAACGCCAATCGATTTACTGTTAATGATAGCTGAGATGAGTTCATCAGCTGGCCACTGTTCAGTACCGAATTCGCCTTTAGTCCTACCTGAATTAACGCTAACTTCATATCCACTTATGCCAACTTCCCAGCCACCCAACACTTTAGCAACTTTGTAAGAGCGTTGCGCTTCAGTTGGAGTGCATGGCGAATCATCTCCTTTTATAATAAATTTAATGAAGTCGCGAACATCATTTTCTGGTATCCAACTAGAACCAAGCTTTGCTCTAATTTCGTAGTAAGGGATTGGAGTAGGGATTATTTTTTCCAATGAATCAACGTTATGCTTAAACACCTCATCATTAGCAGCTGCATCTTTTGCGATATCGAGTTTATCTATTACCTGCCCTGACAAGTAGGTGCTTGCGTGCTCCCATTCCAAAGTTTGAGGATTTAAAAAAACCTTTTCTCCAAGTTCAGCGATTAAATTTGGCCATTCTTTTTTGGTTAGTGATTCGATATATGCAGGGTCTATAACACCTTTTTCTGAAAGCGATATTAATAATGCATCTTCAGCGCTATCTGTATGCGTTATTTCAATGCGAGGATAAACAGTTCTCTCTGAGAAAATATCTGCTTTTTCTGCTTTTTTCTCCTTTTTATCCCACTTTTCTAAAGCTAGTAAAATTGATGCATCTGGGTCGGTTTTAAATACCGATTTATTTCCAAATTGATTTAAAGGCCCAAATTTCTTAATGTGAGAATCATATAGATTATTTAATGTGCTTAGGGACTCATCAAAACCTTCATTACTTTCGTTATTTAGCATGAAATCAATATGAGACTTCGTTACATCTCGCAATTGAATCAGACTCTTCATACGAGGAATAACGGTTTTTTTAAGGTCACATTTTTCTAAAAGCTGTATTGAATCTACTTCTTCGGTTTCAGAATTGTACTCAAACTTTTCGATAACTATTGCTACGTCCTTGTCGCTATCTAAATGATATGAGCCCAAGCGTCTGCCTGAAGTGATTTCGGTTTTTTGATCTTGCCCAGCAGTAAATTTATCATCCACTGAGAAATCAAAGTGAATGTTTTTTGGGAGCTTATCAATGGCAACATTAATAGAACCCAGTAAATCGCCTTCTAGGTACGTTCTATATGTTCTACGGCCAAACCTAGTAGAAGTAGAGTGTTGTTTACCAATAATCATTTCTGGGTTATCAATGAAGTATTGGTTCATTTCAACTTTTTCTTCATAGCCACCGTGAATGCTTGTAGGGATTTCTTTTTCACCAACACTCAGCCAGTTTGTGTTTGTAGGTTCTGATTCAGGTAACCGTTTTTGAAAGAATAAGATATCGGAATTTACCTGAGTTCTTGCGTTATCACTAAAGGCATCAGTTGGTAAGCGTAAAGCACCAACTAAATCAGCTTGCTTCGAGATTAATTCTCTAACAGTATCTGATTTCTTATCTAATGTGCCGCTAGATGTTATGAATGAAACGAAGCCGCCAGGCTTAACCTTATCAAGGGATTTAAGGATAAAGTAATCATGGATCTGATGCTTACCTAGATCCCTATGATGTGGGTCATATACCTTAAAGTCACCAAACGGTATGTTGCCTACGGCAAAATCATATGTGTTTGATGGAATTTTTGCTTTCTCATAACCCTCATTTTTAATTAATGGCCCATGAATATGCCTTGCTATTTCCGCTGTCAAAGGGTCTAGCTCTTTTGCCTGTAGAGTGACTTTATCCTGCATATCAATCGGCATTGCGCTTGCAAAGTTTCCTATACCAAAAGCAGGATCTATTCCAAACCCTTCATTAAGGCCTAAGTGCTTCATTGCATTCCATACCGAGTTTACCAATAGTGGAGAGGTATAAAATGCACTGAGGGTAGAGCGTTTTAATGAAATGTACTCATCATTAGATAATAACTCCTGAAGTTCTACCCTTTTACTCGAATGAGACGTATGAGCATGGTCAAATATAGCTGCTAGACCACCCCAACCTCTATAACTAGCGAGTATGTTTTTTTCATCATTTGTGGCGGGGCGCTTTTCCTTTGATAATTGTTTAGCAAGTTTAATGGCATTTAAATTTGTATCATATGCTTCCGACTCTGTTTTATAGCTTGATATTGCTTTAATCGTATTTTCATCATAAGCATAATTTACATTTGGATTTAACTTTACTCCGGCGTTGGAAATAGAAGTACTTTTGCTTCCATTAGGGCTTCTTGATTTATCGTTTCTAGCGCTGTCAAGTTCTCTATGAAGTCGCTCTTCGACTCGAACTGCTCCATCATTTTCTTGCTGATTCTGTTCACCGTCTCGGTCATTTTCGCTTGCATCTCCAGTGTATAAATTTCCAACTGGTTCTTTTGTAACAGCTCCTTGAGCATTGTCGGACAATGATTCTTCAGGTGGTGTTGTAGACTCACTCCGTAACTCGTTAGTTTTGTCATCTTGGCTTGCTCCTAATGCATCTCGTTTTGCAATTAAAATTGCTTTGTTTAAATCTGAAATTTCACTGAATTTTCCAATACCTTCAAATTCTGGCTTCGTATATCCAATGTCAGTGGGCTGAATGTGGTATTCATCAGCAGTTACCATTAAGCGGTAATTATTCGGTGTCTTTGCTTCGTCCAGCAATGCCTGAGAATGCTCAATAAGCATCTTGTTAGCTAGTAAGCGAGAGTAAATATACGTAAGCCCGTCATCACCATCATCATTATTCATACGCTCATATGGCGTAAGTATAGTTGAGACATCTATATTGTCTGCCTCATGCAAATATTGCTCAAATAATGATTTAGCTTCGTTGGTGATCTCATCTATATCAATTGAAAGTGAGCTATTTGGTATGTCTAATTCTTGAACCTCACTATCACCACTTTCAACAACAAGAGAAGTAGTGCCTGCATTGGTTGATAAATCATTCTTTAAACTAGCCTTGATTATATCCCCCTCATGCTCAACAAAGACTTCTGAGCCTTCTTTTGCAATGAGGCTGTTCTTATTATTGAGATTATCGGCTTTAGTTACTATGTCTTGCGCTAGTCCATTAAACTCTTCTGGAAGATGTATAGTTTTTGCGGCAATAACTTCAACCGGTAAACTCAACGTTTCAATGAGAGTCTTACTTGTTATTACTTGAACGTTTTTAACTTGATCAATACTTAATTCAGAGTATGTGTTGTTAGGGTGATTATAAATATTAAGGTTTAGATCTGTTTGCTTTAAGGCTTTATTAGCATCTGCAAAGGCCTTATCTATTATGCGTGTACTAGTTGCAGTTGTAAGCTCTTTAGTAAGTGAGCTTACGTTTTCTATAGCAGTATCATCATTAAAGTATTTTTTAATAAAAGATTTATCATCATCGCTATAGAGCTCGCTAGGTATAGCACCTAACTGATTTACGTTAAAATAATCTTCTAGATCCTGAATTAGTTCACTCTTAGTAGTGTGATTATCAGCAACGCCCGTTAAATTGGCAAGCAGAGACAACTCTTGAGTACTAAGCGTTGTCAAAGAACCTAATTCGCTAATTATTTTATCTATTTCGCTATTGCCAGTTACTCCACTTGCTTTTACTGATTGTTTAAATTCCTCTTTAGAAATGGCAAAAGCAGGTACGCGCTCTCCGTTAAACGTTAAGAAGGCTGCGTTGGCATTTTTCTCTAAGTTTTCGTATTCGTCTTGGTATGAATATCTAACGACACTGAGGGATGCATCATTACCAATTACATAACCGAAAAGAGGTTTCCCTTCACTTTCATAAGTGACAGTATCACCAGATTTTATTGCGCCTTTTGGTTCTTGACTAGAAGTGTCAGCTTTAACTAAATCAGCATTACTAAATTCACTTTCGGCTATTAACTCTTCATTTATTTGCTCTTTTACATCTTCAAGCGCTTTCTCTGCTGTTTTTTGATTTGTAGAGGCTGGCTCTGAATTAACAATTTCCTCAAATAAAAGCGCATCATTATTTAATGCAAATTCAGTATTAAGGTTTTGTAAAGTAGTGGCGTTTAATTGTGTAATTAAATCATCTTCATCGCTTAAAGGCTCTTCGGCCTGTATAAGGGCATTGCTTTCACTAAGTGCTACTGCGTGTTTAATAAGTGATTGTTCCGCATTAGTTAAGTTGTCATCCATGCCAACCAATAGGGCAAAACGACTCGTTTTATAGCTGTCATTTAGAGAGTCAACTAATGCTACTGCTTGAATTACATTATCATTAGATTGGCTTTTATGATTAAAGCCTAGCTCATTTGCTTTAGCCAATAAGTCTAGTGCAATATTTTTTGTTAATTCGGCATTATCGTTTTCCGTGTAGTCAATCAATGTCTCATAAAGAGCGTTAAGACCTTTAAAAGTTAAATCAGATTTTAGGGCTTCATTGTCAACCATGTTAGCGCTAAAACCGTCTGTAAATTCAATGGATGTTAGCGGGAAGAAATCAAGTGCACGGTCAAGTGATTCATTAAAATGCTTAAAACTATATGAATCTGCAGCTTCATTATTTTCACTTACAAACTTCAATAAGACTTTGTTTTTCTCTTTATAGATAACGCCATATTGTTCAGATTCAGTTATAAACGAAATATAACCTTGCTTTTCAAACAGATCTTTAGCAGGGGCTAATGCGTCAATAACAGCATTTCTGCTTACCGGCTGTATATTGTATTTGCGCAGATCTGCTAATGAGAAGGAACCAGGTGCTAAAATTTGATTTTGATTATATACGGCATAGCCTGTCATATGGGGTGGCTTAGGTACTAGCTTAGCATCTCCCTGAGTTACAACGTATTTATAATCACCTAACCCTATAATGTCTGAGTTCTCAACACCAATCATTTCGGGGTTTGTAGGTACATCAACTAATTCAGCTTTGGTTCGGTCTGCGTCCTGCAATCCAACAAGCAATGATTTAGCTTCATTTACTGCTCTGTTAAGCTTTGCAATTTCCGTTTTTTGCAACCTATCTACAACGACTGGTTTATATATGCTTTCTTCCGCAAGTATGCTGTCTAATTGTCGATAAACAAACGATGGTACCTTACCGTTTTCTTTTTCTAACGTTAATGCTGAAATAACATAGCTATATTGAGCTATACGCAACTCGACCAATTGATTTATATCATCAACTTTGTTGTAAATCATTCTGGCCATATCTGCTTTAGCTGGCGTTATTGGTATTTTGAGTACATCGGCTATGCGGTGTATTTCATCACTTGGAAGCTCTTGAAAATCTTCCTGAGTTATACCGCCTAGTTCAACGGTTGTTTTCCATTGGGTAATAATTTTATCCGCGATGTATTCTTTAGCGTCTGTGTTTTCAACAGGAACACACATTACATCCGCCATTAACTTTATTTCATTGTCACTGTATTTTGCAGCAAGTGTTGCAGAGTCAATTGCTTGTAAGTTTTCTGCAAAGATAGGGTGTATAGCTATTACAGAATCACCATCGCGATACCAGCTTGCAAAGCTTTTCTTAGTGATTTCTTGAGCCTTTTCTAATGAAAGCGGTGATTCGGCTATTAGAAGAGTTTCAATAGCATTAAATTGTGAGCCAATTCCTTTATCCATTGCTAACTTTGATGGGAATATTCCTGCGACTCTAGATAGTTCCGCCTCGCTTTGAGGTTTACCCTGAACATCTTCAAAAGCACTTTCGAAAAAACGTTTGGGCGAAGTAAATCCATTAGGTTTTAACTCTTTAACGACTGATTTTTTATCAAGCTTACCGTCAATCACAAATGGGTTTTCAGTGTAATATGCACCATCCTGAGTAAACACCGCTTCATAAAATTCTTCGTAGCTCATTTCTTCCTGAGCGCATATGATAGCTAGCTTGTAAATTTTGCTGTAAGTATCATTGTCGTTATTAACGAATATTTCCGCTGCATTCGTGTGTGGTATATCTTGAATGAGTTCTGATTTAGGTTCTTCCACAACAGATTTATTAGTCACCGTTGGAGCTGCTTGTGTTTTTTCACTTTCTGGCGCACTAAGGCTTGCTGGTGGGGCAGGCATTGAGCTCATTAATTTTACTTGAGCTGCTACTAGTGCGTCTTCATTTTCAGCACTTGCTTTATCGTCAGGGGTTAACTCACCCTCATCGTAATCAGCTGAAAAACCGCCATGTTGGTCACTTTGTCCGTCTAAATACTCTTCTTGCTGTAATGCGAAGTAACCAGTAAGCGTTGTAATATCTTCATAACCATCTATGTGCATAAGATCGTTTTTTAGGAGCGCTTTGTTATAGTTGCCATCATCATCCATGTAAGGGTGGTGTACGCCTCTATAAGCCCCACGAATAGCATAAGCTGATACTCTTTTAGGTGTGAAGTTTGGGTTGTGCTTTAGGATTTCATCTATGAACAAATCTAATTTAGCTAATCGCGATTCAACTACGGTTTTTTCAACGCTAGAAATAAATACAAACGGGCTCTCTACGGTACGAGGTAAGTTATATAGTTTGCCGTATCGAGTTGTGTGTGATTTCTTAACGTCATCGCGCAATAGTTGATACTGAAATCCACTAGCAATATCATAATAAGGGCTACCTGGTTCGCGCAGTGATTCATTAATTTCTTCGGGTGTGTATTCATTCGCTAAGTAAGTATCTATAAAGTCCACCAATCTATCTAAGCGAATTTCCACATCACTTTTATGCGGAAGCTGTGGCGCTTCAACTTCAATAGAGACAATTGTGGATGCTTCAGGTTTTTCTAAAGTATCATCATCGCTTTGCTCTGAGGTGAGTTCTATATCTGCTAGATTGTCTGCTACAGGCTCTTCATTGGCTGAGCCAATTTCTGACCCATTTAAGTCCTCTTCATTTTCTTGTTCTGAAGTAGCGTTATCTTCAGCTTCTCTTGAAAGCAGTGTTTTATTTATAACTGCTTGATTCAGCTTTACATCTGTTAACTCGCTGGATTGAGGTAGCACTACTTGTGGAATAGTTTGGAATATAGCATGCTGCTGTTGCAGCGAAGTTAGTGGTAGGCCATCGAATGCTTTCTCTACCTGTTTTTCTTCAGAAGATGGTTTTTGTTCATTGCTGGTGGACCTATCACTTTCGCTAGAAGATGGCGAAATTGGTGCCATCTGCGTTTTTAAGATTGACAACGCTGAGTCAACATCTTCTCTATATTGTTTTTCAAGAGTAGGCTGTGTCAGGTTTAGTGACCCGAGCATTGTTTGTAGTGTACGCTGCTGCATATAAACACGTTCAGCGGGGCTAAGTTTTGAAACTAGGTCACTACGATGTTTTACTTTGGATTCAGCTTGGTAGTAAACCCCTGCAATAATCGGGCTATTTAACTCCGCTAATTGCGGGTTGTGTTGGTTAAGCTTTAATTGTTGCTTAGCAAGTGCTTGCTTTTGCAAACCTAATGAGAAAGCAACTTGCTCTATGTTACTTGTTAGCTTTACTTGAGATTCATTAAGTTCTAGAGGAAGAATGGCTATAGCATCAGGGTTAGCCTTCATAAATTTATCTTGAAGAACTTCTTTCACGAAAACATATGTATTGGCATCAGCGATAACATAACCCATTTCGCTTTGGTTATAGCTAATGCCTAAAGGCTTTAGTACTGATTCAAGGTCTTCAGTAGTTTCTGAGTTGGTGAAATCACCACGGATCACAACCCCATCTTCATTCGAGCGAGTTCTGCCTGGGTAAATTGCTGGAGCACCAGTAACACTATTAAGTCCGCTATTGATTAAGTTAATGAATTTATAAGGCGCGTATATTTTGCCAGTGTTTTTTGAATGCGAATGAGGGATGTCGAGACTTTGTAACTTCTCAATTATGAAACTTGTATACTCACCTGATGGGTCAGAAATTTCAGTAATGGTATTTACTCTAGCACCTTCTTTAGGGCTAGGATTTAAGACAGCTTGAACTTGAACTGGCCACTCTGGGATTGAGTTGTTACTGACTTCATCATCAGCTGCTTTAGTGCTTGATTCTTTTAACGCAGATGGCGCATTTTCAACTAAATCATAATCAATCTTATCTAAAGCTGAGTTATTTGCAGTCGATATGGTTTCTAAATCTTTATCACTAAATCCTTGTGAGTATTTATGCGCGTATTGAGGAACAATTGGAGCATATAAATCGGTTCTTAGTTGCAGCACTTCATTTATTGCGGCCAACTTGTCATTCTTATCTACACCCGCTTCATCAAGCACTTTAGATAACAAGGATATTTGTTGGTCAATTTTTGAATCTGCAACATACTTTACTCTCTCAAGGTGATTGACCACAACATCTGAAAGGTTTTGCTGGTTAATTAGTTCATTCTTAAGCGTTTCTCTATTCTCGGTAGTGAAAAAATCACTTGTGTCAGTGAACTTGTTTTGCAAAGCGTTAGGTAATTTTTCGACATTTGGAATAACGACTAGAGCACCGAAGTGGTATGCTGAATCAAGTGCAGACATAACGCCCACGTTCCCATTTTTTGGCGAGTATCTGTCATTGTCTGAAACATGGATGTGTCTATGGTTTGGGTACTTCTTAGACATAAGACCAATAACTTTCTTCATATTGTCTTTATCGAAACAAATAACACACGCCTCATTAGTCACTTCATGATTGCTGCCCGCGTTAGCGTAGCCCTCAGAGTAATAAATGTTATGTGGATTATTTGGGTCTATGGTCCCGAGGGTTCGATGTGTCCCAAGAGGTAAGCCGGAACGAACATCATCTTTTTGGAAGCCATAATTAAACATTTTGTTAGACCAGCTATTTTTTTTCTCAGGCTTATCTTTGTTTAATAGAATTTTATCTTCAGTTATATATTGGTAACCAACAAAGCGCTCATGAATATCGTAGGCTGCAAATGCGAATGCTTTATTGTTAGGAGCGCTTTTTAGTTTTAGTGCTTTAGCATCGACTAGCTTAGCAAAGTTTGGTAATTGTTTATCTTCTAAAGTTTTATGTGAACCAACAAATAACGGCATAGAGGTAAAGTCATTAAAGGCTTTGTTTTTCTGCGCATCCGAAGCTGCGACTCTTTGAGCTCGCTTCTTTTCATTTTCCAATTCTAATTTGCGTTTTTCTTCAGCTAACTCTTCATCTGTTAGTTGGTGCTTTTTACTAACAGTTTGCTCGTTCCCCCAAACCTCTTCACTGTATTGCTTATATGTCTCACTGTGCGAGTTAAAAGACCACCGTTCTTCCCTATCCTTATTTAGGTTGGTAAATGTAATTACGATACCATACTGTTCATTTCCTTTGGCTGTATTCCAAGAGTTAAACATAGTAGAAATGTAACAACTACCATTATCACCGGTGTTGACAGGTTTAACGTTAGCAGTTTTTCCAACTGTTTCAGGTTTGCCATTTAAAGATGGCCATGTGACATTGCCCTTAGAGTCAGACCAGATTATACCGGCTTCTTCAGCTTTATCTGCAATTTCTGAGTCAAATTCACGAGCGATAAGGTCTGGATTCTTTCGATATTTTTCATCAAGCCATTCCACATACGTAGGTTTTTTTTGTGCTTTATTAGCTTGTTTTACTTCTGGTTTAGGTTTATTTGCAAGGTATGAGCTGGCAAGTTTTGAGCTTGCAGATTTCTTTAGTAACGCCTCCATAGCTGATAAAGTTTGAATTGAGTCTTTGTCAGGTATGCTGTAAAGGCCACCTGGCAGCGAATTTATGTTGTGAGTTTTAACAAACGCTTCCAATTGACCTTTAAACTCAGGATCATTCGTTCTACCTGCAATAAAAGTATGACTCTCGCCATCTATTGATCCAGTTGCAGTGTAAAGGGCTGGCGTGCCAGCTAGGTCAGAAAGTGAGGACTCAACTTTTTTACGGTCTTTTCTGTTGAAGTAATAACCACCAGCACCTTTACGAGGTTCAGCATCAATTGCATTTAATACGCGATCATGAACCTCTTTAGGTGCATCATCACGAACTTGCACAAAAATAGTATTGAACTGTTGGTTTGACTTATCAATGTAAGGTGTTATCGACACTGGATATTCTTTACTTGCTTGCTGTTTATTTTCTGCGGTAGCAGCAGGGAATTGCTTTGGCAATATAAATGGAATGGTGTCAGTATTTGTTTTTGAGTGACTACCCACTAGTGCGTGTAAGTCACTAATAATTTTTTTATCGGGTAAAGCAACAACGCTTAATACCTTATTGTTATCTTGTCTATCAATGGTGATCGCAGCATTTGAAAATGTAGGATTGTACTTATCGCCTTCTGATATTCTAAAATTCGGTATTGATGCTAATTTATGGTCGTTTTGGCTGTTGCCGTAATTAAATACAGGGGCATCTGTGAACGCTACGACCTCAATATTAATTGAACCTTTTTTAGCTGCGCTTTGTGCAGCAGCTAATATTGACTTCAGAGCTGATGATGGTGTGCTTCCATTGCCACCAAAGTAATGTGACACCACTTTTTCTGGGGTGCTGTTTGGCAGCCCTTTGAAGCTAGCTGATTGGTACCCTGATTGGCCCTTTAAACCTACCCTTAACATAAAGCCGCGATTACCAGGTAAGTTTAAATTAGCTGGTGGGTTCTTGATGGCCGACAACGCAAGTGATTGCAAACTAGTAATATCTTCAGTTTGCAGTGGTACAGGGTCTACTATTCTAGCTAGAACTTGAGTTTTACCATTGCCGGTATCAATGACTGGTGAGACTGTTGTAGGGCTAACGATTACATCTTCAGATTGTGGCTTTTTACTTACAGTTTTTGCCCATTTTGCAACATGAAATGCGTCTTTTATCTGATCCACATTGTATAAAGCGATTATTGACCCTTTAGGCGCAAAGCGCTTATCTTGTTTGTCACTCAAATAACCAATAAAGTCAGTCTTTACATTTTTTTGAACCGCGATAGTGATCTTTTCACCTTGCGGAAAAGTTCGTGCATACATGTATTTATTATTAGCATTGTAGCCTTCAACTTTTACCATCATATAATCGCGGGATTTGCTGTGCGTATCCATAAGTATTCCTTAGAAAGACATTTTGTGAGATATACCGACATTCGATAAGTTTTGCTTTAAGCGCTCATCGTCCAGTGAGGGTGACTCAATAAGTTGGTTTACGGTGTTTTTGACTACCGCTTCAATTTCGTGCTGAATGTTTTGCAGAGCGTTATGAACATCCCCTCTAGACTGAGGTGAAATGTAAACACGCATAGAATTTTCAACATAATCATTTAGATTCAGACCGGCTTCAGTAGCGGCTGTTTTAATGCTAGCCTCATCAAGGCCACCGTATTTAACGGCACTGATAAGTTGTTGAGCAGGTACAGGTGTTCCTGTTTTTAAAGACTCAGCATACAAGTGCATATGCGTATCAACATCAATGTTTTTCTTTTTTAAACTTGTACTTGGCACATTGAATTTGCTAGTTAGCACATCAAAAAGCTCTTCTAGGTCATACTTTTTATTTTGTTTTAATGTTGTTGCTTCATATGGGAGTTTCATATTGCTGGTAATGTCATTTCTAGCAGCGAAGTCCGACATAGAGTTTCTGGCTAAGCGCTCTATTTCTGCTGCAGTATCTTTTAGACTTTTTGCGACAACGATCTTTTTACTAAGTTCTGTGTACTCTGCATTCAATTCATCAGGTAGGGTATCAATAGTTTGGTCTACTTCAATTTGGTGACCTTTAAGCATTTTCTGCCAGTGCTTTTCGCCTAAAATAGCAATTTCATCAAATGTATCCTGTTTTTTTTGTATAATTCGAACAGATAGTGATGCATCAGGGGAATTTGCTTTGATTGCCTCCTTAAGCATTGCGATTGCTGCTTGCTCTGCAGCCGGTGAGACTTTCACCATATTAATAAGCTGTGCTTTCAAGTCTGGGTTTATTTCAACATTAGCCTGAAATAACGATGTAGGGCGCTTACCAACTGTAGTGGCAACTAAGTCATGATAATGAAGCCTGATTTCGTCAGAGTGGGTTATGTCCTCACCGCGATTTATATGGATGTCAATTATTACATCACGTTCACCAGTCGTACCATACAGTGATGGCCTTGAACGCAACCAATTATCACCATTACCTTCGAGCATCGCTGCTTCAATCTCTGGATGACGACTAACACCATGCTTTTCAGCAAGTACTTGTCTTGCTGCATTGATAATGAATGGCTCTTCATTTTTAGCTAGGCTAAATGTGGCAGGAAATGCCTTTAACTGTTTTGAATTGTAAATTTCATTTGCAGAAAGAGCAGGGTAGTATTCCTTGTTGTCATACGCTGATAGGGCTCTTATTTCCCTAGCACCAAACCCCTTAGTTTGCTTTATACATGTTGAAACAAGGTTTTCTGGATGAACTTTGGATACACACTCAAGCCAGTTTCTGGCATCCTCGATAGAAGCAGCTCCTGAAATGACTGCAGGGATGTCAGCAACGTCTGATAGGTGTTTATTATAAACTTCCTCCCAGTTACTTTGCTTTATTGGAACCTTGTCTATGTCAACGTAAATATATTTCATATGAAACCCTTGTTTGCTTATTCCAATAATCAGCTAGCATGTTTTATCTAGCAATTGGTTTTAAGCTTTCGTCCCTTTTAGTGGACAACTTATTATTTTCGTAGTCTATCAACCAGATTTTGTATGCTCTTTTCACTGGTTAAGTTTGCAATGACAACCTCTCCGTCTAATTCAAACGTAAACGTTGGTGTAAGTTTTTTTGGTGTGAACATGAAAACCTTATTAGCTTTGTTCACTTCCTTAAGCGCCCTTAAAACTTCTGTTTTTGGTGCCTTACTCTTAATTAGCTCATCTGCAGTACCTGGTTGTACAAAGTGATTAAGAAGTATATTCCTATCATCATTACTTGCAGGAATTAAAGAGTAGGCCGCTTTAATGGCAGACTCTTTGGTAATAACACCAACTGGAATGTATCTGATGCGTAGATCACCGTTATCAGCAAATTTTTTGAGTACTTTTTTTGCTTGACGGCAACCACTGCAATTAAAATCGAAGAAAACATGAATTAGTGGCGCAGATTTATCGCCAATTTCTATATACTCAAGCTCTTTAGTTCTTTCGTAAAACTTCCCTTTGTCTTCACTGGTTAAAACTGAGTTTAATTCAGGGAGTTTGAATGGATGACTAGGGCTCTTCAGCACATTAGAGTTATTGTTTTCGTTATTTAATTCTGATCGTTTAGCCTTAACTTTTGCCAAAAATTGTTGTTCTAGGTCTTGAGCCTTTGTATTAGTTTTTACTTCTTCAGGTTGTAAATCTTGTGACCCGAACACACTATATACGTCACCCTCAATGAAGTGTGATGAGTCAGACAGCAGATAAAATGATTTACTACCCCCTTTAAACTCAGTTTTGATTATCCAAGTATCAGCTGGCCCATTTGAAATGTTTTTAATAGTTACGTCTGGAAATCTGTTTTTAAAAATAGCCTCTACACCGCTAGCATCGATAATTTCGTTGTTTGTATGCGTTGTGTTTTTAACGAAGGTTGATAAAAAGATAATTAAAGCGGAAAGCAATAGAGCTAAGGCTATTGCGATTTTTCTCTTTTTTCCTGTAAGTGTCATGTTTAACTCCAATAAATAATATGCCTCTATTGTTTCGCTATTGGAGTAGTAATTTCATTATTTATTTTGACAAATAATCACTTTTTCTTTGATAAAAGTTTTCCCGACAAGTTTAATTGCATCAAACAAAATACATTGAGGCGAAAATGGTAAAGAAAGCAGAAGTAAACAAAGAAGTTTTGGAACTGAATATAAAATACAGCATAGAAGATGAAAAATTAAAAACGGATGTGAATTATCCACATAATTTTTTATCACTATGTGACCAAGAAAAAGTTCAACTGCTTAGTGGATTGATTGATGTTCTCAATAAGCTTGAGGTGCCGGAGACACCGAATATAACAAAAAACTCAATTAATGAAGCTCATGACGAATTAGTTCAAGAAACTATATTATTCCCATTTGGTTCTTCAATTAAAATGGACATTACCGACCGGCAGCAAATAGAAATTGACTTCGTGCATGATGATAAAATTGCATCATTGCACCCTATGCATTCTGTTGTTCTTCTTGATCAAATAATAAAAGTACTTAAAGCCATGGCAATAATGATTATAAGAAAGAACGATTTGGCAGAAAGAAAATAATGGATAAGCGATGGTTAGATAAAGGCATATATGTATTTTCAAGGGAAGATATATTGTTGCTTCACAAAGAGAATATAAAAACAAGGAAGAACATTTACACGAAGCTTAGTGTTTCTGCACCTTTATTGATTTTGCTTGTTTTAATTGTGTGCTTTCTATCTAACTATCTTATGGAGCCAAAAGTAGGTGATATTGGTGCTATCGGTCCTAGTGGTGAAACAGTCCAGTTAATACCAAGCATAAATCCTTCACCCACAAAAGAAATGGCTTTTAAGTTCGCATCATCTGCAGCTTTAGAAATTCGGACATTCTTCTTCTCAACCTATTTCAAAGACATAAGGAAAGTTGAGCACTTGTTTACGCCTGAAGCATACAACGAATACTTATTAGAGCTGTATGAAAGCGGGCTCTTTTCAAGAGTGAAAAATGAGTCACTTAACGTTACATCGGCATTATCACCGAAAAGCAGCATTAATGCTGCCTTTACAGTTATTGATGGTGAAAGGCTTTTCTTTATAAAAATCGATTTAATTCTTAGGGTGGAAAATTTATCTGGAGATGATGAGTTTTCAAAAGAAAGCCTCTTTTTTACTTTAGTAGAAACAGATAGAGGTGTATCGAAGCATGGATTACAAATCAAATCACTGGAGCCATTTTAAATGGAAAAAATTAAGCCAAGTAATAAGCGAGTCTATGAAGAAGGGTGTCCGTATTCATCAGACATAATTGTCGAAGAAACGATTCATCTAAAAAGATTCAATGTTTTTGTATCAGTATTTTTGCTAAGTGTATTGGCTGCACTAGTAATAGTTATAATCGCATTCTCTATTGTAACAAGCAGGCCACCAACTGCACTTAGCTACGCTATGGATGAGCAAGGGCGAGTTTTTCAAATAGAGCCTGTGTCGGTACCTTATTCACAGGGAAGGGTGACCCGCTTTGCAACTGAAACAGTTCAAAAGGCTATGCACATATCTTTTACAGATTACCAAGATCATTTCCTAGGTTTGTCCCCAAAGTTTACTCCTGACGGCTTTAATTCGTATCAATCTGAGCTCGTTGAAAAAGGCTGGATAGATGAAATTGTTTCAGACAACTTAGTTATGTGGATCGAGATAAGGCAAGCACCTAAATTTATAGGTTCTGGTGAAGCTAATGGTATGTATTTCTATGAGTTAAAGTTTGATGTAGACCTATTTATAGGGGGTGGCGAAAAGGTATATAAACCAACACGATTAAACGTCCAAGTCTTAGTTGTACGCACAGACGATAATTTAGATGGATTAAAGATCCAGCGCTTACTTATCGGAGAGGTAAATTGATGTTGAGATTTTTAATAATTTTACTTTTTAGTGTTCCTTCTTTGGCGCAAGAAGAAATTCGTATAAATCCTGAACTGCAGAGAGGACTCGATGGTAGAAGTAAAGTTGATACTTTGACTGATGAACAATTATCGAAAATAGCCCAAGACTCAATTCTCCTCAAACGCATGGGCTTAAATTCAGATGTTTTAAAAAAGGCATTAGAGCTGCAAAAGAAAGAGCGAGATGCTGTATTTAGTAATAAAAAAGCAAAAATGATTAAGGAAGTAATTACAGTTTCCACAGACCCTGGTGCCGAATCTCCTGTAATTTACACAACACCTGGTCATGAAACGCTTGTAAATGTAATAGATCAGACTGGTCAGCCTTGGCCTATTGTAGAAGCAAGCAGCGGTAATGACTTACTATTTAAAACTGAAGCTGTAGAAGCTCATGAATATAAAAACGTATTCAAATTAATCTCTCAGGAACGAGTGGGCTCATCAAACGCAACATTATTACTTAAGGGTAAAGCACTTTCGGTTACATTCAGAATTGAAAATTCAAAAAATAAATACCATGGTCAGCCGATATTGCAAATAACAGAAACTGGGCCAAATGGAAAATCAATGCCAGTTGTTTTACGTCATGTGCCTGTGCGTAATGACAAGCTAGTAAAAAACCTTATGTATAGTGTTGCGCCAGATAACTTTAAAAAACTGGCAAGTTCAAACAACCTTGTAAGCGCTTGGAAAAGCCCAAATGGAAAGGTTTTTTTAAAGACAAAGCTTTATCCGGTTAATCCTAGACCCACATCCACTACATCAGGACCTAGCGGTTTTTCTATATATGAAGTAGAAGATTGGCCGGTATTAATAATGGCTGATGAAAACGGTATCGAGCACCAAGTTGATATTTCAGAGGAATTATAACTGTGTCTATCTTAAATAAAGTGACGGCTAAAATGCCGAAGTACAACCCTGATATGAAAATATTGTCACCAGACAATCGTAGTTTTTTATTGTTTTCAGGTGTCTCTGTAATTCTGACTGCAGGTATTTTGGCTATTTGGCTTTCCAGTAGTGATGAAGCAGCTAAAAAATCTGTCTCGTTGAACTCTATTGAGGTGAATACAAAAGATAAAACAGTAGATTCAGAAGTTTCACCGTTGTACAAGCAAAGTATCAAGGAGTTGAACAAGGATAGTTATGAAAAAGCATCACAAAAAATATCTGGGGCATCAATGCCTATCCTCTATCATGATAAACCAGACACTAAATATGAATCAATTGAGGGGTGTGGTTGTACTTTTGATGATAAAGCAAAGGCAGCATTGTTAGAAGAGCTCAAGCGCTTAGGTATAACAGGTATATCAAAAAAAGATGGTCTTCGGTTGGGTAAATCCGACATCTATGTGCAAGGTGACGGGACATTAGTCGATGAAAAAGGGGCTCCATATCTATGGGAAGGTGACCCTGTAAGAACTGACGATAAAGGGGCTGTACTTTTATCAAAATCAGGCATGCCTATTATAACAAGCGATAGCCAAGGTGTTTATCTTTCTAATGAGGGTAAGTTTTATAATGAAGCAACCGCGATAGTTAGACTTTTGGGTCAGTTACTCTCTGAAGATGGAGTGATTGTTTTAGGTACCGGCTTTAAGGCTAATAAACCTGGTGGCATGACTCAAGTAGATAGTACTGATGTTTATATAACCCGAGAATCTCAGCTAGCGACAATGGACGGTAAACCTATTTATCATTCAAGTAAGTATGTTTTTAAGGATATGGATAATCGGCTACATAATAATTACGGTGAAGATTTAAGCTGGGAAGAAAAAATAGTTTTTCAGCAAAAAAACGGAAGCATTACAGACAGAACAAACGCACAGTTTAATCGTATTGGTGTTTTAATTTCCCATGGCGGAATTCTAATCGACAATAACAGCATGTTAACTGCTGACCTGAAAGATATAAAGCGGTTTGGTGAAAGTGATTTGTTCGTAAATGAACGAAGCCAGCTGGTGGATTCTTTTGGAGAAAGAGTTACGCATCTAAATTATTTTATTCGGCTTGGAGTAAATAACAGCCTTATTTCTGAAATTGGTCCTGTTACTAACTCTTCAAACTCAGAGTTGTTCCTTAAAGAGAGTGGCCGTTTTTATGCTGAACGACCCGTTTATTTAACAGGGACTGTTAAAGACAGTACAGGAGTGGCATACGATAAATACGGCCACCGTATTACTCGCAGAGGTAAATTAATTCAGTTAGCTAGTTCGGTTATTTGGCATACCCCAGATCGCTATCTTGCGACAGAAAATGGGCTATCAATTCAATACAAAGGTCGCGATGTATTCCAAGACATAAGCCGGTTTAAAGTCATCAATACCGTAGATGCATATGGATTAAAAGACATAAAAGGCGGGGTAATAAAAGACCTTTTAGGTAAGGAGATTTACTTAAATAACAATGGTGAACTAATCTACGCTGACGGCCAAATGGTTAAAGAGTCAGGAATACTAACAAACTCTAATGGAGTAGTAATTACATCATCTGGTGAATTAATTGTTGGCGGCAGTAAAAGGGCGGCTCTTACAGATCTATTAGGTAACTCAGTTTATTACAATGGAAAAAAAGTGTACCAAGGTGATGACGGTAAGCTTTATGACAAAGATGGTAATTTATTAAAAAGCATAGATGGTAGATCTTTAGTCTTATTACCCAATGGTTCGCTAGCGGATGAGGATGGAAATATCCTCCCAAGCAGTATGTTAAGCACTATGGATGCTGTAAACAACAACAACGGCTTTTTTGCAAATGATAGTGGTCTAGTTCAGAACAAGGATGGTGAACCCCTTTATTATAAAGGTCAGAAGGTTTTCAAAGGCGCTGATGGAAAGCTATATACCGAAGACGGTAAATTAATAACAAGCAAAGATGGGAAGCCTTTGAAGTTAATTGATGGCGTCATTTCAGACCTAGATGGAAATGCAATTAAACTTGACGGCTTTGCTACAGAAAAAAATATTACAACTTTAAGCCCTTTTGGTAATGCCGGTTTCACATCTAATGTTAATGGTGAGGTCCTAGATGAAGATGGTAATGAACTTTACTATAAAGGTAAAAAAGTTTATCAAGGCGCTGATGGTAAGTTATATGACATAGATGGAAACGAACTATTAGGTAGTGATGGCAAACCATTACGATTAAAAGACGGAGTTATTTATTACACCAATGGTGAGCGAGCTAAACTGGATGGGTTTGAAGTCGCAGCGATAGATTATGCTTATGATGAGATAGCAAGTAATGACAATTTAATCGTGGAGCCGAGTGGTTACATTACAGATAACAAAGGAAATTTGCTTTTTTATAAAGGTAAAAAAGTCAGAAGTGGTGCAGAGGGTTCGTTATATGATGAAAACGGGGTTTTAATTACAGATATCAACGGTCAGCCGCTAAGTTTAAAAAATGGTTCAATCGTAGATGCTAATGGGAAACCTGTTGCTTCTAGTGATCTTAAAACCGCTTCACCTAAGCTAAAAATGCAGCCGGTTACTAAAAACAGCGGGTTTACAAGCGGAAAAACTGGTCAGATATTTGATAAAGATGGAAACGCTTTATTTTATAATGGCAAAAAAGTGTATCAGGGCTCGGATGGTAAGCTCTATGACGAACATGGCGAACTCATCACCAATGATAAAGGCGAGCCATTAAGATTAAATGAAAATGGCCAAATTGTTTTGCCTAACGGCAATGAAGCATCAATGGATAAATTTGATGTAGCAACTCTGCAAAAAAAACTAATACCAGTAGGCAACAGTGCTTTTAAAAAATCCAAAGGAGGCTTGTTACTAGATGGTGATGGTAATCCATTGCACTATAAAGGCGCAGAAGTAAAAGTTGGAGAGGATTCGTTATTATATGACAGCAATGGAAACTTAATAACTGATTTAATCGGTGTTCCTTTGAGCTTAAACAGCAATGGTGAGATTTTAAAAGAAAATGGTGAACTTGCATCATTAGCTGACTTTGAAGCAAGTAAAAGCAGTAAGTTTTTAACCCCCATAAATAACTCTGGTTTTGTAACAGCTGGTGATGGCTCTGTTATGGATGCATCAGGGAACCCTCTTTATTTCAACGGTAAAAAAGTTATCCAAGGTGAGGATGGCTTTCTTTATGATGATTCAGGTGTATTGATTACGGACGAACTAGGCAACCCGTTAACCATAAAGGGAGGCGCTATTGTTAACTCGGATGGTGTGCCCGTGGGTATGAAATCTTTTAGAGTTTCTAAAAATAAGAATAACAAGCGTTTTAAAACAAAAAGTGACAGTTCTTCTCTAACGCAGTTAGGCGATTCTGGCATATATACAACTAATGATGGCCTATTGGTTGATAAAAATGGTAAGCCAATTGTTTATAAAGGCAAGCGGGTTCGTAAAGGGCTGGATGGGAAGCTTTACGATGAAAATGGTCGTGTAATATTAGATGAATTAGGTAGACCATTATCCATTAATGATAACGGGGAAGTGGTTGATGTAAATGGAAACAAAGTTGACGGAATTCACTTTCAAAATGGTAATGGACAGTACCTTTCTGGTGAAGATGGTGCACCAAATGTCAGACGATTAGGAAATAGCGATTTATATATTACAAGGGAAGGACTTCTAACGGACGATCAAGGCAGGCCGATGCTCCATAAAGGTAAGCCTATCAAAATAGGTGCTGGTGGTCGTTTAATGACAACGGATGGGGATTTTATTACTGATGCAAACGGTAATGGTGTCATGCTAACCAATGATGGAGAGTTAAAAAATAAAGAAGGCCAACCCTCTAAAGGTGGAATTCTTCAGGATGCTGATGGTGTAACTATTGACACAAAGGGGCTTCGCGTTACCAATGGCGGCAAGTTAACTAGTTTAGGTAACGGTTTATTTAAAACCGAAGATGGATTAATAGTCGATAGAGGCGGAAAGCCGGTTCTGATCGATGGCAAGCAAAGCTTCGTTAACGCCGAAGGTGAAATAGTGGACGCAGGTGGTCGAAGCGTCCGGTACCAAGGGAAGCGAATCTACCTTTCAGATACTGGTTCTTTATCAGACGCGCAAGGAAACCAGTTAACCAACGAAAACCAATCAGTTAGCCTCACGAGTAAAGGTTTAATCAGAGATGATGGCGTTTTAATTTCAATTCCAAAAGAAGAGGAAGTGGAAAGCGCAACAGCCAATCGTGCATTACTAGAAGAGTTAGAACAACCTCAGAATAACAGCAACTCGGTAACCCCAGCTCCAAGTGATACGCTTGGAGGAAATGAACAGAAGAGTAATAACTCGGTTGTAAATGAGGGAAATACAAAGTTAGACGGTGATAAGTTTGGTGTGGCAAAAGTTATTGATACTAGTACGTTAACAAATGCTGAAATTATTGCTCTTAACCAACGCTACAATGAAATTTACAGCAGTATAGAGGCAAAGTTAACTAAATATGAAAAAGACTTTAACGCTACTCCTAAGTCGTCTGTGGCTCAGTTTACTCAAGCGCCAACCAGCTCAGTAGTAGAAAGTGATGCAAACGTAGCTGGGAAATCTGCAAATGCAAGCTCACAAGGTAGTGCGGACAGCTTAGTAATTAAGAAACAAAAGGCCGGTACCAGCATATACGCTGCGAACAAGATGACAGTTAACACTGATCTGAACACAAAGGTCGTTTTCGATGTCATGGGTCTTCCACATACACACCCTTTATATAGATCGACTGCCCACGGCCAAGTAACGCTGAAATACGACAATATTGTTATCGAATTTAATGCGATATGTCCTGAAATTGGTGAGTGTTATTCAATTGACGGAATTGCAATCGACCCTGCAACTAAATCTGCAAGTATCAATGGAGAAATTGACAAACACTATTGGTATCGATTTGGTGGGTTAACTCTAGCCACTTTAGCCCAAGGTGCTGGAATGGGTATAGCAGAATCAAGAGAAAAAACTGAGTCGTTCGATGTTGAAGGTAAAAAGGTTACTTATTCTGGTTTAAGTGGTTCTGATTTACTTGTAAGGGCTGCTGAGCCTGTGGGCGAAGCTTTGAGCGGTGTATTTATGGAAAATGTTAATAGGCCTTACACAGGCATAATTAAAAATGGCGAAGAGGTTGGCATTTTCTTGTTTGAAGACATAGCGTTACGAGAAAGTATGAAAAAGTGATTATTTTGCCATTTATTTCTTTTAATTGCGCTGTAGCGCGAACAAAATATACATATTAATTAAGTTAGGTTTTAAACAATGAGTGAAAACGATAATAACGAAATCAAAGATGCATTAGCTGCAGTTCAGCAAGAGCAGAATGATGATGAAATTCACGCTAATGATGATGATAAAACCTTAGACGAACAAATTCTAAATGAACTTCCAGATGATGAAGTTATTGAAGATGAGGCTCCAGAAGAGAAAGTAACTAAACAAAGCAAAAAACCCAAAGTAAAGAAGCCTGAAAGCAAAAATAAATATCCAAGTAAACTTATAGCTTTAGGGCTCGTAGCTGCTTTGGTTATAAGTGGCACTGCAATTTGGCACAGCGGATTATTTGCTAGTAACCCAACAGTATCAATTCCAAAAGCTGGTGGCTGGAAAATCTTCGGGGAAAGTACTAACGATGAAAACCCATACATTACAAAGTCAGATTTAGAAAGCTTTGAAAGTAAATTAAGAAGTGATGTGCTACAAACCGTTTCTCAATTACCAAACGTCAAGGATATTGAGTACTTAAGAAATGAAATATCAGCGTTAAGACAGCTTCAAAACAAGCAAAGTAAATATATTACTGAATTAAACATGCTAGCTGACAAAGCTGTGACTGAAAGACCGTTAATGGGCTCTAACTATGATAGTCAGATATCACTAATACGCGCTGAGCTGAATGAGTTAAATAATTTTACAGGTGAGTTGCTTTCCAAAACGGCTAAATTAGATGAGAACGCGGCAAAGTTTAACGAAGCATCCAAGAAAATTGATGAGCTGACAAATAGCAACTGGTTAAATCATTTGCAATTGAAAAAATTAGAAAAGCAGGTAAATAACTCGGTTAGCTTTAGACAAGCCCAAAGTAGTGATGAATCTACGGGTAAGCTAAAGAATGCTGAATCTATAACCCTTAAACCCAAAATTGAATGGGTACTTAAGATCGTGAGTGAAAGGTTTTCTCAGATACAGCATAAGCAAACCGGCGAAAAAATCCGTGTTTTTGAAGGAGTTGTTATACCAAACTGTGGGCCGGTAATAGATATCGATGTACAGGCTCGTAAAGTGGTAGCTCAACACTGCACTATTGGGCATAGATAGATAGCTCATGGATTTTTATTCAATAATAGAATCGGTCACAAGACAATTCGTTGGCATCATGGATGGCTTAAAGCCAATGGTGGCTTTTGGTGGTTTTGTCATGTTTGCTTTATCGGGGAAGGCGCTACTTAATACTTCAGAGAATGAAAAAAAAGAAAGGGCAATTGCTTGGTCAGGGCTGTTTTTTTCCACTTTTCTTATCAGTATTGAACGTTGGATGGGTATAGCGACTGCCTCTATTTATGGGAGTGATCTTGGCCCTATTTATCGGGTAGGGGTTGGTTATGAGAATACACGTGATGCGTTAGCTATTTTTAATGCGGTCGAAGTATATGTGATTGCATTTGGTTGGTTCGGGTTTATAGCTGCGATTATAAAGCTGGCAGACGCGCCTAAATATAATTCGCCAGGAATGAAAAGGAGGGCACTCATTGCAATGGGTATTGCTGTAGCGATGGCAAATCCAAAAACAACGATTGATATCGTAGGGTTTAGTGTAGGTAAAAGTAACGCCTATAATTCTATGAGAGATGTTCTAACTAGATAATTTAATAACTTAACAATGTTTAACGAGGTAGAAAATGAAAGTAACACATTTGGTTTTAGGTATATCACTGGCTGCTCTTTTCTTTAGTGATGCAGCACTTGCATCTCAAGTTAAAGATGCTTCCTCACTCTTTAAGCAAGGTGGTGAGCAAGCAGCAGGGGCGCAAGTCGGATTTATTCAAGTAGCTGGCTTTATCGGATTAATAGTTTTCGCATTTAGCGGAATGAAACTATTTAATGGCCGCGAAAATGGTCAAGAGGGTAAAGGAAAATTGTGGGCTTCTTTGTTTGGCGGTGTTTTCTTTATGAGCCTGTGGGGTTTTGCTGCGATTACTTCCAATACAGTTCTTGGAGAATCAAAATCAGCTGAACAAATGAAAAGCATTGTGAGTGGTGGTAGTCAATAGTGTTTTTTCCTCGAACGTTGCAATCGAGAAAAACTGTTGGGGTGTTTGATTACACCCCAACCAAGACTGAGTATAAAGCAATGCGAGTACTGAACTTTACTTGTCAATGTTGTAACTTTAAAGCTACCCCCACAAAAAGTAACCCTGCTTGCGGTCTTGAATTTCTTACTATTAACGGTGCAATGAAGATGCTTTGCCTTATGTGTGCCCAGAGTCAAATGCTTATGCGACCTATAGGGCTGTCTAATGGCAATAAAGAGTACAATCATGGGCGTTTAGTTTATTGCCCTGAAATATCTCAGGGGAAGATAATAAGTGTTATACGTGACATCTACTGCTTAGGGCAGTATCAAAAATCAAACCCAAATAGAGCCCTTCGCAGGTATGTTGAAGAATTACGAGAGACGTATATTGAGAGCATTCTGAGTAGATGTGCAAACATACCAGCACTAAAGATAACAAATAATGACCTTGTTGGTTATGCATCACTTTATAAATATGCTTCACCCGAACTTTTAAATAATGAAAGCGATGTGTTCGGTTCTATTCGCTATATTCCAGATGAAGTTGTCTATTCGCATTTAATTAAGCAATGGCTCAATACCTCCTATAAACACCTTTTAAAATAAAGAGCAGAGTTATTTATGAAGTTCGCGTATAAAAAAAATATATTTGAAAATATCGCTTCTAATTTTGACTGGTTGTTTCAAAGAGTAAATGACAGTTTTTTACATGTAAACCCTCGCTCTTTTATTGATATTGCTACAGTAGAGGGTAAAAACACTATCGTTATGCGAGATGGTACCCTTTTAACCGCAATCAAAATACATGGTTCAACACGCGATGTTCGATATGAAGAGTATGTAGAAATATTTAGCGCGCTAGAGAGTACATTTAAGTCATTATTTTTGAGCAAGGATCATTATTTTTCTTGGACGTTTAAATCAGATCCTGAAAATGTTGATGAAGCAATATCTAAAGCGTGGACAAATCAAGCGTTAAAAACAGCAAAGAGGTTGGATTTAGATCTTGAAGATATAATAAAAGAGATGCATGACGTATATGCAGATAAGTGCCAAGAAGAAAGTACATACCTGTTAGTATGGACGAACATACATATGAGCACAAAACAGGAAAAAAATCTGCATGCAGAAAGACGAAATAAATACATGCAAGGCACCCCAAGACACAGACAAGCTCAACCAATTAAATTTACAGCACCTGACTTTTATGAAAAGCATTTAGCAACATGTGAGTTTTTAGTTTCAGAATTGCTAAACGTAAATATCTATTCAAGCATATCTAGTACTCACGATTTCTTAAAAGATATACGAATAAATATAGATGAGGCATTTACAACGGATAATTGGTCAGCGCGTGTGCCTGGTGATCCAATACCGCATAAAATTATCAGTGATAATGATGCTGATTTATCAGGCTTCTTCCACCAGCCTTTGCCTGAACAGTTAATGCCTCGTAGTATGAGTGATCATGAAGAGGGCATAGTGAGAAGTGGTGATGTTTACTATGCCCCAATGACGTTAGAAACTCACCCGAAACAGCCAACCCCATTTGATGCATTATTTAATGACATTTATAAGTCTCGCATTCCGTTTCGCATGCATATGATGTTAAAAAATGACGGGATGAGCGTTTTTGGTATGAAAGTAATGTTTGCTCGCGTACTCTCATTCACGGGTTCAGAAGCCAATAAAAGGCTGATCGAATGTTACAACAACTTGCAGTCTCTTGCGTTAAATGGCGAAGAAATTGTATCGTCTCAAATTACATTTTGCACTTGGTCTAGAAGCTTAGATAGCTATGATGAAATAAGACAAAGAAAACACTCATTAGCTCGAAAAATAACAGGTTGGGGGTCGTGTGATGTTGCAGCTGTTGAGGGGGATGAAGCTGAATCATTTCTCTCAAGTATTGGTGGCACAACATTAGGGACAGTAGCAAATGCTGCCGCTGCTCCTTTGTATGACACGCTTAAAATGGCACCAATTGCTAGAGTCGGGTCTGCATGGACTGAGGGGTCAAAACTATATCGTACAAATAGCGGTAAGTTAGTCTCTTATATGCCGTACTCAAAGCAGCAACTTGCATGGGTTAAGTTTATAGTTGGCCCAATGGGTTCGGGCAAAACAGTACACTTAAACGGGGAGCATTTTGCTCTTCTGCTTCATCCTGATAATGACGAATTACCATTTATTTTAAATATCGATATTGGCCCAGGTATGAAAGGCTTTTGCTCTATGGTTCGTGATGCTTTACCAAAGCACCGGAAGCATGAAGTAATTTATGAAAAACTATTAAACCGTGCTGATTGTTCAATTAACTCCTTTGATACCCCTATATGTTTAAGACATCCGCTATCAAATCAATCGGCTTTCTTGGAAACATTTGTATCAATGTTGTGTGCTGATGATGAAACCGGTGTCGCTCCTGATGGCGTTGAGGACGTTGTTACGCCCTTGATAGCACTTGCTTATGAATATAGAGCCAAAAGAAGTACGGCAGCTAAATATATGGCAAACGTTTCACCTAAAGTTGATGAGGTGATAGAAGCATTAGATATACATAGCTTCAATAAAGATAATAGATTTTTAACATGGTGGGATGTTGTTGATTTCTTAGCTAGCCACGGCGAGCTTCATGCAGCATCTATCGCACAGCGTTATAGCGTCCCTACCATGGAGGATGTTATTACAGGATTGAACAATCCTAGAATAAGAAACTCTTTTTCTGAACTAAAGAACGCGAAAACTAATGAAGATATTTGCACGTATATGCAAAGAAAGTTAGATGCGGCGCTAAATAGATACCCGATTATTTCAGGAGTTACCAAATTTGATATTGGCAACTCAAGAATAGTTAGTTTAGATTTGGATGAGGTAGCCAAGGGTGTGGGTGCTGGCGCAGAAAAACGTTTGCGTATAATGTATTTTCTAGCCTTCTTCACTTTAACTAAGAGAATATTTACGGGCAAAGAACATTTGGAAGAACTGGTAGTTGATAAATCAGGTTTATTCCCATTTGATTGCACTGAAATCCATAAGAAGAACATCGCCTCAATTGAGCGAACACCTAAGAGATTCAGTGGTGATGAAATACATCGTTTTAAAAATGATCCAATGGCTAGACAGTTGCAGGCTTTAGCTATTCGTGAAGGGCGTAAATGGAAAATTGATATTATGCAAGCCTCGCAAAATGGTACTGATTTCGATGAGGAAATGATTAAACTGGCAACTGATATTGTTATCTTAGGGCGAGGTAATGCGGCCAATATCAAATCTCTAACTCAGCAGTTTTCTCTACCAAGCAATCTAGTAGAGCGTTTAGAAAGCAGCATGAGACGACCAAGTAAAGAGGGGTCAACGTTAATAACCCTTGTTGAAACAGATAAGGCACGATGGGAGCAGTTTTTATACTCAATGTATGGGCCTTCGTTTTTGTGGGCAACAACCTCAACCAGAGACGATACGATCGTCAAAGATGCGCTAATAGAGAAGTTAGGAAATCAAAAAGCAAGAAAGTTACTAGTGGAGCTCTACCCTGACGGTAATCTAGATGATGAAATTGATGATAGAAGAAGACGCTCTCAGATTCTTTCTGCCACAAATAGTAATGGTAATACGGATGAAGCTGAGGAAACCCCACTACACATTTTAGATGAGATTATTGAAGATACGATGCGGCATTACAATATAAAACTAGCCTCTTAGTATGAAGAAATAAAACCGGCAATTTGCCGGTTTTTTTATGTTTTAAAATTTTTCAGTTACTGGAATGGCTTTTTGATTCAAGGTTATTAAGGTGTGTCATATGGTACATATTTTTATGTAGTGTTTATTTAATTTGTCTACGTTTTTTTTGCAAAATAACCACTTAAAACAAGCTATAAAAACAACTGATTTTCAATGCGTTATGTTTTTTTTGGTAAATAATCACTTTTTAATTGATAAGGTTTCGCTCCATATGTATTTTCATAACAAGACACGGTGCTGCCCGTTCGGTAGTAATGCTTGTTAATTGTTTGGAGTATTAAAAAGAGATGAAATTATTAGTTTATATGTCGTTGCTAGTGGTTGGGTTTTTTACCCACACAAATGCACATTCTTCTGAAAATCGCGGGAGAGTTATAAAAATTTTCCCTCAAGGTAGTCCTGCTCCAGAAGTTCCAAAAAGTAAGAAACCTACAGAAGTTGTACCTATGGAAAACACCAGTGAAGATAAAAGTTTTAGTGGTGCGGCTGAGGCTACGATGGAAGATGTACAAGAACATGTTCAAAGCAATGAAAATGAACTTAAAGCGCCTGTAGCTGAAAGTGCACTTAAAGCGCCTTTAGATGAAAATAATTCTGAAGATATGGCTCAGACATTAGAGTTTGAGCTTCACTCAGGCTTATTAAAACCCCAACTTGACAAGCTGGTATCTAAATACCTTCCTTCCCATGAAATTTATTGGGGTAGTTACGAGGGTAAGCATGAGTGGTATGGCAACCAAGTTATTAAAGGCGAATCTCTTGAAAGTATTCTAAATCAAATAACAAGCTCATATGGTAAGCCTCCCAAAGGTATTGCTTGGTACATTCATTTAAACGTTGTTGAATTTGTATATAAAAATAAAAAGGGCTAACCAGTGAGAAACTTAATAAGCATTACCTTGTTTGCGTTTCTTATTTCCGGCTGTGCCATTATGGATACAGTATCAGGAAAAAAAGAAGACGAATACAACTTAAAGGCTAAGGCCTTACTTGAAGAAGCATATAAAAATATTCCAAAAAAACGTGAATACTCAAATGGCATGGTTACGAATGAATACTTTGTGCCGCCTTATGAGGATGATGTTGCTTACCCTGATTGGTACTACAAGCACAGAGAGTTTGCATTTAAGGAAACGTCACTTGAGAGCATGATGTTTTTATTGCAGCGCGATTTTGGCATTGTATCGAAGACTGACACGTTTAAAACTGTCTCAGATATTAAAGCTAAGACATTCCCTTTTAAGTTCAAAGGGCGTCTTGGTGAGGCGGTTGAGAAGCTGTCGGTGCTAACTGGCCTTGCGTTTAATATTGAAGGTGACTTTATTACTTGGTCACAGTTTGAAACAGATTTTTTTCGTGTATCTGTACCGCCTTCTGTTCACAGTTTCCGTATAGGCGAAACTGATCAAAAAAATGGTCAAACCCAACAGCAGTTCGGTGGGTATGGACCTAATACTGAAGTTCAGCAACTAATTAAGAATGACTCATTTGTACAAACCGCAACCGGTAAAAATAGCGAGCTGGATGCGTGGGCATCAATGGATAAGAACTTAAAAGCCATGATAGGCGATGTTAATGGTGCGTTCGTAACGTTCGATAGGTCATCTTCAGTAATGATGGTTAGAGCATATCCAAAAGTGGTGAAGCAAATAAAGCAATATGTTCAAGAGCTTGAAACAGCCACTATGACTCAAGTTGTTTTTGATTTTCAATTCATTGAGCATAGAACGAGTGAAGGGGCTAAAGGTAAAATTAATTTAGACCTTGTAAAAAACAATTTTAAAGTTGGAAGTTCTAATTCTCAATTAAGTTTAGGTAGTCAGTTGACAGCCGCTTTATTAAATGACTTTAACCCAGTTTCAATAGGTTTGAATGTTTTATCTGGTGATTGGGCTGATAGCGAAGTGATAATAGAGGCACTAAATCAAACAGGTACAACAACCGTTTTAGATAGACCTACATTAACTAGCGCACATAATAAAGCCGCTAAGTTAGTGCGAGGTAAGGACGAGTCTATCGCGACATCTAGTGGCGGCGGCATTAACCAATCTGGCGCTGTAAGTTCAATAAATACCTCTGTTTTATCAGTTGGTACTGAAATAACCGTTGTCCCAACAATTATGGATAGAGCCGACAGAGTATTTGTACAGCTTGATATCAAACAAAGTGACTTGTTGAGCAAGGATGTATTTGAAAGTGGATCAAGTCGCGTTCAAACGCCCACAACGAACAAATACAACTCTGTTATTAACTTCTCTGCAAAATCTGGGGAGACTGTTCTTATTGCAAGTAATTCAATCAATAAATCTGAATATAGAAGTGAAGATGCTGGATGGTTGTCTCTATTGTTTGGGGGTTCTAGAGCTTCTTCAGAGGAAAATACAGAAACTTTGATACTTGTTACCCCCCGCATTGTTAGACCGGATAATAGGTAGTTTCTATGCACGCTATTAAACCCATAAATAAAGAGTTCGCGTGGATAATTAGTCCTTATCGAGATTTGGTTGACAAGGCATCTGTGCGAACATGGTTAGAAGCTAAAGTTAAGACTTACAATGCTAAGTTCGTATGCGTGCATGATGCAGAAGCCTCATTTAGTTTATATGAGGGATTAGATTTTGCTAGGACGCTAGCCAAAACAATAAACCATAAAAATTACATTTACCTTGAGTCACGCAATGAAGGAGTTGTTTTTGTACATATAAAAAACGGCAAAGTAATTGAAGACCGACTTGTAGGTTTAGTGTCCTTATTTTCAACATTAGAATTTATTATTCAGACAAGCGAAGAGTCTGAATTGAATTATCAAATTGGTTATTTTGGTCTAGTTAGCAAAGATATTGATAATAATATTTTTTCATTATTAAAGGAATTATCTGGGGAACAAGGGAGCTTTAGAGAGCTTTCGGTTAGTCATTTCGAATCTATTGAGATATCGGACTTAACAGACGACCAGCTATTCTATTTTATTGAGTATAAGAATGCAGTTAGGGATCTAGCGGACACGAAAACGCAAAACTTAACGTTTATGGTTATTGCAATTGTAGCGTTAATTGTTTGGATGTTTAGTGCTGATATTTTTAATTTAGAGAAGAAGAAAGAGCGGGTTGTGCTGGTGGACGATTTTAAGGAGTATACCCAGCTTTTATTAAATGGTGACTCTTTTTCAGCAAGGCTCGCACAAGATTTTCGCATACATAAGTTGCTTGTAAATGAGTTGCCAAATTGGAAGCTCTATAAAGTATCTCATACAAAAGAATCCATTGAGTATAGGCTAATACCGCAAAGTCATATGGCCACATTAAGTGTGCTGGCTTTGTTTGCAGATAATTATGGTATGGCCTTATTAAATGACAGTAATGGTGTGGGGATAGTTGCTAGCGTAGATAAGCAACCTGTGTATAAACTCGAAAGCGAGATCAGGCGGTTCCCATTAGAAGAACTAACTACAAATATTATTGATATTGAGTCAAATATCACTCCCTTTGCAACTATTAGGGTTAAGAAAACTGATGATTATAACGAGTGGTCATCAAGAGAGCTTAGTATCGTCTTTAATGGTGCTTCTAATCATGAACTATTGCGTTTAGCCGCAATTGTAGATGGTTACCCAGAGCGTTATCCCGCTTTCTTCTCTGCATGTCAAAGCCAAGGTTGCTCATATGATGTTTCTCCGCAAGGGATAATATCTGGCGCAATAAATTTCACAATATACGGAACAAGCCTAAGAGGTAATTCAAATGGCTAATAATCAGCAAGTAAAAAAAGCATTAATTGTAGTCGGAAGCATAGGGGCATTAGTGGCTTTCTCATTATGGTATTTAGGTTTTCTTGGTGGAAGTGAGAAAACCAAAGAGAGCATAGTTGTTCCAAATGGGTATTCGCATCAAAAATCTGTTTCAAACGAAAAAGAAACAGTTCACACATTCAAAAAGTCACCCCCTCAACTCGGGTCGGTAACACAAACAAATGATCAAGCTTATGCCCGTTACATGCAGTCTTTGCCAGACAAGCTAGATAAAGCGATTGCGCAAGAGTTCAGAACGCTAAATGTCTCTCTTCAAAACGCAAAGCTTTATGCTGATGCGACAGGATTGATCCGTCAAGGCCGTGAAAATATGAACCAGCTTAATCAAATGAAAGACAAGCAAAACGCTAAGGAAAATGAACAAGCAATGTCGCAAAACAATGTCAACTTTTTAGTCGAGCGCAGCCAAAACTTAAATCAAGCAGTACAGGTTAAGCAAAGTGACAGCGAAGTAAGCGACAAAAGTGATGCGTTAGGTAATGTTATTTTAGAGGGCGTTGTAGGAACCGATGAGGGTTACTATGCCCTGTTAAGGGATGCTAAAGGTAACCCATTCACGCTTAAGCCTGGTCAGAAGTTTGAAAATGGCATGGTTATTAAAAGCGTTAATTCAGATCAAGTCGTCATTCGTGATGGTGATGAAGAACGAATTATTACAGTAATGTAGCAGTTGGATATTTTCATGGATAAAAAATTAGAGCTAAGTTACCAAGGTTTAAAAAAAGCTGGCTTGTCAGTATTGGATAAAACGGCTTTACAATGCTTGGATTATATCGGTGACGATGAAAACGAAAAAGCTGAAAGCAAACTTATGCTTGTACTCACATCAGAAAAGGCTCAAGCGCATGCTTATATTTTGGTGACTTCAAGCACGGCTGTTAAAAGTGCATACATCATTCAAAATATGGAAAATGATTTAAATGTTAAGCACCACTTTGTAGAAATATCACGGCTAGTAGTTGACAGGCAAACTATTGAGAGCTTTGCCCAAGATGCGAAAGAATTAAATTTTGAAAGTTCTAATTTAGTTGTAGAGCAAGAAGAAAGCACTGAGACAACCGCAATTTCAAAATTCAAGAGTATTGTGTCAGATGCAATTATGCGAGGCTCAAATGATATTCATTGGTGGGTTGAAGCCAATTCGTCAAGAATAGTTTTTCGTATCGATTCCGATATGGCGCATGAGCAAGGTTATAACAAGCATGAATCAAGGGAAATGATCTCTTCAGTTCTTCAGCAGTATGCGCCTGGGTTTAAAGGTTATGAATCGGATAGTCGAGCTATTAATTTACCAATAGATATAACCGTTGATATTCGTGACCCAAAATCAGGACGTATGACTAAGGAGGGTGTGCGCTTACGCTTAAACCGTATAGGTAGTAAAGATAGAGAAGGTTACAAAGCAACATTTCGTATTCAAAGGAAAAATAGAAAACATAGTAATTTAGAGTCTTTGAATTATGAGCCATGGATGACGGAAAAGCTTTCAAATATTTTAGATGAACCGTTTGGTATTTTTATAGCTACGGGAAAAATAAACTCGGGTAAGAGTACAGTAATTAAAGCCATGCTAGAAAGGCTACCGCATTCTAAAAGTGGTCTGAGTATAGAAGATCCAATCGAATTTGATTATGACCATCCAAACATACATCCAGAGCAAGTTGATGTTGATGATCCTAATTCAACTTTGGAAGCATTACTTCATGCATCGTTGCGTCAAGATCCTGATTTCATCAACGTGTCCGAAATACGTACTCCTACCGTTGCTTCTGAAGTACTAGGCCATGCTCGTGTAGGTTGTGTTATGTCCTCAACACTACACACAAACGATGCTATAACCAGTTTTGACCGGTTATGCGAATTGGGCATAACCCCGAAAGAACTTTCAAACACAGAGTTGTTTTTAGGTTTCTTATCACAGCGCCTTATGAAGGTTATTTGTGAGCACTGTAGTACCCAAGTCGAAAAGCATGGTAGGAATGTATATGAGAGGAATGCCAGCGGTTGTCCTAAATGCAAAGAGGGCTATGTAAGTGGTTTGATGGCAGTAGCTGAGTTACTAATCCCCGTTGAAGAAGATGGCCCTTTTATAGAAAAAAAAGATTGGCTTAGTTGGCGGAAAAGCCTTTTAAGTCGTGGGTTTAAGACGATGGCAATAAGAGCTTTAGAGTTATCAGAACAAAGAAAGGTTTGCTATTTTGATGCTTTAAAATCTGTCCCTTCATTTAAGAATGTCGATTCCCATTTGAGGTTCTATGAAGTACAAAAATAAAACAATAAAAGCAAGAAATGACAATGCTGTATTGTCTGGTTTCCTTAATTACTTGGATAGGCTCGGGGTTAGCTTTCTTATAGAGGATGCTATCAAAACAGTTCGGATGTCGATTTTATCACCAAGGAAAAAACAAATTGAATACCTAATCGACTTTGATGCTTGGATTGCCGATGGTTCTAATTTGTTAGATGCAGTAAGAGAAATACGTAAAGCCGCGTTAAAGCAAGGTAATAAAAACTCATTTGAAGTAAGAGCCTCAAATAGCATAGAGCGTGCACTTATAAACGGAAATAAAATATCTGACGGTATGAAAGGTAATTTCAGTGAAGACCTAGTGGCCATTTTCAGAATAGGTGAAGAGGCTGAAAGTGTTAAAGAGCTTTTCCAAGAATATATAAAGCAAGAGGCAGAACGCAAGGAGGTATTTAAAAGCGGGGCTGCTAAGTTATTTCAACCCCTAAGCTTACTCTTTTTTACGATCTCAATCCTAATAGGTTTACATGATTATGGTGTGCCTATGGCAATAAATTATGGGATTAACCTTAACCTTTTGACTGGGGTGCCAGGGAAAATGATTGGGTTGGCAGAAGTTGTTGCCAATGCCTGGCCTTATGTATTCTCGTTCTTATTTTTTGGTTGGTTACTTTACAAGGCAACAAAAGATTTTTATGTAAAAAAATCCTTATTATTACCACCACGGGACATTCTAGATAAGGTTTTTCCTTACAGCATACACAAAGAATTTGTGGCCATGGGTATTGTTCAAAAGATTGGCTTGCTATCAAAGGTTGGAATGCCAATTAACGCATGTGTAAAGGTGTTAAGTAAATCAGCAACACCTTATGAGCTTAAGTATTATAGAAAAATAATGCGTAACGCCACCAGCTCGACAGGTACTGTAGCAGATTACTTAGATGTTGGCCTGCTTAACACGGAGGTATTTCAACGCCTCAGCGGTATTGCAAAGCAAGAGGGCTCAGGAAGTAAAGTTAAAGCAATACTGGCAGCTAGTAGAGAAAATGGCGTAGCTGCAAAACGTAGTTTAGCAAGAATGATGATGGGTGTTCGTGCCAGCCTATGGATCATGTTTGGTTTTCTGGGTGGGGTGACAGCGCTTGGTTTGGTACTACTAACTTTCCAACTTAAAAATATAATTTCAATTAACTAGGATATAGAAATGAGAAAACAACTTAACATTAGCCGTAAACAAAAAGGCTACACACTTACTCAAGTAATGATTTCAATACTTGTCGTTGGCATACTCAGCGTAATTTCAATCAAAGAAGCGATGGACTCATGGAATGATTCAAAGCCTGACGATTTAGCAAGAGAAGTTTCCTATCTTATGGGTGAAATGACTAAATGTGCCACGTTGAATCGCGGCTCATTTGCTAAATGTGACATTTCTGAGTTAGTGCGTTTAGGTTATTTAGACACAGAAACGTGGGGAGACGGTACCGGTGTAAATCCATATTCAGGGGACTACTCAACTTATGCTGTAACGGGCAATCCTAATCGATTCATTGTTGAAGCAAATAATATTAGCTCAGACGAGCACTGTAACCGTTTAGTTGAGATGTTTACGGCTCGCTCTAAAGGCGTTGAATGTACTAGCGGTACATTAATGGTAACTCAGGGCGGCAGCTAATGCGTCAGGGGGGATACACGTTAGTGAGCGTAAGTTTAGCCTTGGTGGTTGCTTCAATTATGACTCTTGCTTTTTTTAGTGGTGCTTCTAATGACACTAGAATAGAAATGCTGAGTCGAACTAATCTCGTTGTAAAACGGCTTCATAACTCAGTGAGCATGTATTACGACAAGCAATGTCAAACAGGCGCTGTACCGAACCCCACCATTAATGACTTAGTTAATAGTGGATCGCTTAAAGATAGCTCTTCGGTAGCATTTACTAAAGGGGCTACTTTGGACTCGATTACTATTGAGTATAACGGTGCCCCCCCTGCAATTTTTAGATACAAGGTAAAATTTCTTTCTCAAGGCGATGCAGAAATTGCTGCTGGTAATAGATTAAATACGGTCTTATCCGGTGAGTTCGCGACTTGGATTTTGGCTAACGATCACACTAATGATAGTTCTATAAGTGAAGGCCAAGAGTATTTAAGAGCCTTCGGTGGAAATAGTTGTTAATACATTAAGGAATAAACATATGATTCGTCAAAACAGGCAACATGGTTTTTCTCTCCAAGAGGTTATGATATCACTTGCGATCATGACTATCTTAGGTGTGGCGGCTGTGCCAGCTATTCAGAAAGAAATGCAATCTACGCTTGATAAAGAGGGTGCAGCCTCTATCGACCAATTAGTATCAAGTTACAAGCAGTTTAGGAGCACTCAAAGAAGAAACCCAAGTGACCTAACGGAGCTTGCCTCTCAGGGCACTTATCAGGGTTCAGGTGTCATGCCTTGGGGAAGTAGTGTCAATTTTTCAGACTTAGTAAATCCTACAGGTACTGTAAAAGGCGCTCAGTTTTCATTTCAAGCAAAAGATCCAGCTCAAGCGGAAAGGCTGGCGGGGTTACTTGCCAAGTATAATTCGGTATCAGCAGGGAGCATTGTTACTCTATCTACACCAATCTCTACCATTGAAACCATTGAAGATCAGATGCTTTGTAGGACAGGTTTAGGCCCAGACGATTGTAATGTTATGCAAGTAGACCTTGATGCTGGTTCTAATGACATTAGTGGTAATGGTAATTTTACAGGTAACATTGGTGAAATGAATACGGTAATTTCTGACCTTGCTAGATTCGGAGAGTTTGAAGTGACCGAAGAAATTGTATTAGGTGATAATGCAATTAGTTCATCAGGGACAACGATGAGTATTAATGCACCAAAAACATCATTCGCTGGTGATGTATCAATACAAGGCGATTTAACCGGTAATGATTCAAATATATCGGGTGTTAATGTAATGAGTGCGAACTCTGTAATAGCAGATACAGCAACAATAGATACAGGTGTGGTTAGTAATCTCAGTGGGGTTTCTTTAGATTATGAAAAGGGGGAGTTTAACAACGTAACTTCTCAGACCACCGAGTCAACGTATGGCGAATTTAGTGATGTTAATGCAGGTACTGTCAATGCAGATACTGTCATTACAAACATACTTAATGCTTCTTTGGGTACCGTTAATGAGTTAAGTGCAACAAATGCCAGTGGAACAAATCTTAATTTATCTGGGATTATGGACTTGGAAAATTTGGAGTCAAACACGAGTAGCTTAGGTAATGCATCAGCAAATTACTTAAACTTAACAGGGGACGCAACGGGTGCCCGAGCAATATTCAGCCTAGGTAACTTTAATAGTCTATTAGTAACAGGGAGCGTAACTGGCGGAGACTTTACAGGTAACGACTTTACCACCAGCCAATCATCTGTGAATAAGAATAAAGATACCATTGATAAACATGCTTCGCTTATATCAATAAATGCCACTGATAATGCAGCAAACTCATCAGCAATATCAAGTTTACAGACAAGAGTTAACAACAATGAAACAGATATAGCATTAAATCAAAGTAGAATTTTGAGTAATAAGACACTCGCACAAAATAATGCAAATAAAATATCTCAAAATGCTGACTCCATCAATGCACTAGAGCAAAGAGCGACTTCTATTGAGTCAGGCGTTGCAAGTTTGAAAAATCAACTACAAACATGTGAAAGCCAAGGGGGTTGCTCATGGTGAAGAACCGATCCAAGCAAATAGGCTCGACTATACCCAGTTACGTGGGTATTCTTTTAATGGTTTCTGTTGGTGCCTGGTATGCATTAGAAAACTCACAAACGGTTGTATCTGAGCAAAGCAACAAGCTTGTTATGTCAATGAAAGGACAAGTAATGCAGCGTATAAATGCATTACAATCTTGCTACCATGAAACGAGAGATTGGTGTGCGCCAAATGAGTTAGAAACCTACGGCCTTCCTGCAGATGCTATTAATAATAGTTTTGTAGTTGATCAATTAAAATCAGGTGGTGATGTTAAGTTGACAGTACAAGCTCCGAGCGTTGAGGCTGCAATGGCATTTTCTAAGCATGTGATGGAACCTCAGTTAAATGGCCCACAAGTAACATTTACAGTTAAACCACCTACGGACTCTGACATTCTAAAAAACCAGTTACAACGCTACGCTGATACACGCCACCAAAGAAATAGCCTAGAATCAAATATCGAGATGGGTACCAGAAATGTAAAAAACTTTGAGGTAGCACGGGCATCTAAAGGTGAGTTTCAAGAGTTAAACTCTGGACGGCAATTAACAGCAAAGTTAGAAGTAAGTCGCAAGCTTTCGTTAGGGAGTAACGAAATTGGGTTTAATGATGAGGGGGTGTTATTTGATGCAACGAGCACAAACATAAGTGGACAAGCTAATATTAATGGTGATTTAGAGCTTAATAACAACGATATAGATGGAATTAATGAAGCCCATGTTTCAGAGTTATTAACAAACAGCCTTGCAGCTAGCACCGGTGTAATTTCTGAATTAAAGGGTGATAATGTAAAGTATGACAATGCAAACATTACCACAGTAACTAGTTATAAATATGTTTCTGATACTTTTAACACCGAGCAAATGAAGGTTGTCGATTTAAATTCAAGCAATATAAACTCTAACGTTCAAGCTGATAATGCAAGCATAGATGAGTTAAATTTTTTAAATGCGAACGGACAGAACTGGAAATACAACACAAGTAATACAAATCAACTTGTTAGTAAAAATAGCAGTGTTGGCATGGCTGATGGTCAGAATATGGCCGTACAAACTGATATGCGAGGTCAAACAATAAAGGCTAATTCAGGGCAATTCACAAGTGTAAGTGTCTTAGGGTTAACCGCTGGTGGCGACTTTTATTCTAATGATGATTTTGTAACATCGAAGTCATCAGTAAATCGCAACCTTTCTTCTTTAGTAAATCAAGATTCAGCTATTAGTAATAATACGTCTTCAATAAATAATACCAAAGGTAAAATTAATGCTGCTGGTAGAGATATAGCCAGTAACGAAAGTGCGATAGCTAAAAATGAAAGAGACGCGTCAACGAACAGAAACGCGATAGATAATAACAAAAGAGATATTGCCACAAATGAATCAGATATTGATAATGTGGCCAAAAGGTTAGATGACTCAGCTGAAGAGCTGGGTTTATGGCAAGATAGGCTAGATAAATGCATGTACCAAACGCAGTACTGCATACCCCAAGACCCATCATTGTCTCTTTCTTGTGTTGGCTGCTCTCAAGCAGAGCCACAAGCTTCTTTCACTGCTACCGCATTAGCAACAATTTCAGCATGCCGTCAAGGGTGTACGTATTCATGGGTTGTTACGGGCGCACTATCAAAAACAGGTGGCTCATGTTCGAGCGGAACGATCCCTAGAGGGGGATCTTCTACCCCTAGCTGCAAAGTAACAAAATCGAACATCCTTCCACAGGATACTGTAACAGGTTCAATTAAAATAGAAGTTAATAACTCACATTACACCGACAGGCGGGACAGCAAAACTGTCAGCGTGAGCTTTAAGAATACGACAATACCTAGACCTACCGTTAATACATCGTGTTCAGGTTGTAATTCGAGTCGTTCTAGTAGCTCATTTAATGCCTTAGTTACATCATCAATATCTAATTGCCCTCAAGGGTGTAATTATTCTTGGTCTATATCTGGTGGGGCATCAGGTGGCTGTTCTTCAGGTATTGTATCTGCTGGTGGTAGTGCATCACCTTCATGTTCAATATCTGGTAATGTTGCTGATGCAAGTACAATGTCAGGCAATGTTTCACTTGTTGTAACCAATACCGTTTCACCTTCTTACAGCGCTCAAGACGCAGAATCGTATTCGTGGCAGAATACAACACCTAGCAACCCGTTCAATGGACTGTCATATGGTTGCTGGGTTGACACTGCGGCCTTTGATCAGGCGTCATATGGAAGCTGTAACGGTAGAGTTGAGGCCCCCAGATTAGGCGCAGCAATTTTCTCTGTGGGTGATTATTTAGGGAGAGAAAACTTTAATTTTTCAAACTCATCAGAGTGGAGTGTTATATGGTCTGGGGATTGTTCTGGTTCGGGTCATCGCTGTTCAACTGGTGGCCTGGGAGATCTTATAGCCACTGCAACCGTAACACACATACCAACGGGCTCGACTAAGAGATTCACCGCCTGGGCTAATATTTGCCAAATCAGAAATGGTGAAGCTATAGGGTGTTAAACCTTAAAATATGATTATAAGGGGGCTGGGCATGTACCCAGCCTTTTTCTGAAACAAAATTATAACGTTATAGAATGGATATGAATTCAAAAATAAGGAAAACATAATGATTAAACAAATTTTTAAACTAACAAGCCTTTCTTGCCTAATTAGTGCCTCTTTTATGGTTAGCGCTGGCGCTGTTGATTTGAGAAAAACATACGAAGCAGAAAAGGTGATTAGCAGCTGGCCTGAGTATACCGTAAAAAATGTAAATAATGCTTTATTGCCAAGTGTAGAAGTGGTGGTGTTTTACCAGCCAAGTTATGCATCAACGGTAGGTGAATACAATGTATATGAACGTTCAGCTAACTTTGTTGCAACCTTGAATGAAGCAATGGCAGTGCATGGGCTTAATGATTACAGTGTGGTTATTAAAGATGTGGTACCGGTAGAATCAGTCCCTGATAGTGCGCCTTATAATGATGTTGTTGAAGATGGTGTTGTCGTAACTGATGGCGCAGAATATCTCTTCTCGCTGGCAGCGCTGAACGAGTTTCGCCTCGTTGATGGTGAGTTTGTAAAAAACCCCGAATTCGAGATTTATCAAAACAAGTGGCAAGCGGATTTGGTGTTATATTTAAGAGAGCAACGCGATGATGATAAGCATCTTGGTCTTGCTGGTATCGGTGGTGAGTATGCTAGTGCTGTGGATATTGGTGGTGACTCAACACTGCAAACTACGGTTGCGCATGAGATTGGTCACAACTTTGGGTTGAATCACGAAGAGGGTAAGGCTTCGGTTGGTCCTGATTACGCAAGAGCGTGGGAGTGTAGCGGCAAACAAACAATAATGTATTCTGCAAGCGCGCAAACCACTACGCTTCGTCACTTTTCAGACCCTAACTTATCAAATAACGGTGTTGCATGTGGCGATGAAGCAAAAGCCTATAATGCAAAGGTCCTTGTAGATAACTATGTAACTACATCACAAAGACGTAGCGGTGTAGAAGCTCTCGGCTCTGTAAGCTTTAAGGATGCATCTTATAGCGGAAATGAAAGCGATGGTGTTTCTTTAACTTTAGTTCGCACAGGTGATGTTACGGAAGCTGCTACAGTTAAGGTTTTTGCAAAAAACGGTGATGCTATATGGGGTGAGGACTTTACCGATGCATTTGTCTTAGCTGAGTTTGCGCAGGGCGAGTCCCAAGCAAGTGTTGTTTATCCGTTCGTAAATGATGGCGTAGTAGAAGACCTAGAAAAACTTACTATGCAGTTAAAGTATCCATACAAGCTTAGCCTAGGCTCTACAGCAGTGGCAGAGGTAAATCTTCTGGATGGTGATAGTTTGGGTGCTGGTGGTACTGCATCAATATTCGGACCAGGCGAGTTGGTTGAGGGAGAGGAAATTACCCTAACGGTTACCCGCGCTGGTGGCATCGGTGAAGTTGTCATTAATGTTTCTACATCAAGCGAGAACGCCCAAGCAGGGACTGACTTTATTCCTTTAAATGAAAATATTGTTTTCAAAGAGGGTGAAGTTGAAAAGCAGGTAGTTATGACAACACCTAGCAACGATGTTGCAGAAATTAATAAGGCAGTTACGGTTACTATTTCGAGCCCTAACGCCGGTGTTATTTATGAAAACAGCACCCACGTTGTAACATTAGTTGATGATGACGCCCAAGGCGCTGGTACTTTCAATCTAATTCAGGGTGCATCTTCAGTTTCAGAGAGTGCGGGTTCATACCCTGTAACCATTTCACGCTCTGGTGGTTTTGCTGAAACAACGTTAAACATCAGTAGTGTAATTAAAGGGGTTGAAGCAACCTCTACCGTTCAATTTGCACAAAATGAAGTAGAAAAAACGGTAACCATTGCTATTCCCAATAACAGTACTGTTGAAAGTGATTACGAAATGAAAATCACCTTAAGTAGTAATGATGTAGGTGCTACAGTTGACACATCGACTATTACCGTCACCATCAAAGATGATGATACACCGGCAGTCGAAAGTGGTGGTGAGTCAAGTGGTGGTTCGTTTGGTTTCATTGCATTATTACTAGGCGCTTCAACTTTGCTAGGTAGACGAAAGGGTAAGTAACCAGTAAACGACCAGCCAAGAATCTCTCGAATCTTGGCTGGTATTATTTATAGTAAGGAAAGCCTGTTGGTAGATGAGCGGTAAGGAATAGGCTGTATCCTTTATGTTTAGGAGTGTAACCGATGGAGCTAATATTAAGAGAATGGCCACCAGTCCCAGTAACTGATATTGCTATTAATATTGATGATATCAAAGGCGCAGTATCAAGAGAAAGCAACGACCCCATATCTCAAAAAGCACTAGCAAGCATCCATAAAAAATATTGGCTTCTATGTAATTGTAATAAAAGTGACCCTGCTGCACTTACCGTAAGAAGAATGAATGAAAATCAATATTGCTTAGTCAATATTAAAGATCGCGGCATGCACGTTGCCGGTTGCCCTTTACGCTACACTTCTTTATTGAATCAAAAAAATAATTTGAAAGTTGATAAAAAACATTCATTTTTATTTAAAACTACCAACACAGATAATATTCCACGTTCAATAATTTATAATGCGGCTAACAAAGAAGAACAAATACCAGCACTTTTACGATTAAAAGAGTACCTGGTTGAACAATCCAATATGTTTACCGTAAAACCTAATCAAACTTTTTCATGCCAAAGCAAAAATTTGATTAGTGCCGTTGAAGAAGATGTATTTGTAAATGCAGCCCGACTAAAGGAACGCTTTTATTTTGGATACCGAAACTTTTTTGATGCGAAAGAGCGCTTAGCAAAAGAATTGGAACGAGATGAGTTATTAGCACCATTTTTCTTAGTTGATATTATTGATGAAGTAGATAAAAGCGAGCACCTTTACAAGTTCACAAAGTTTTATAAAAACAAAAAACCTTTTTCATTCAGGCTCTTTAATAACATATCGGCTGTAAAAGCGAATCTTAGCATAGCTGGTCCATACATAATCATTTCTCAGCTAGGCGTAATAGAAGATACGAAAGGGAACAATGTTATAGCGCCAGTTGCAACGATAATAGAGCCAATAGCGAGCAAGCAACAGTGGGTACCTATCAGTAACCAGTTAATTAGAGATGCGATAAATAAAATTGAAAGCTCGATAAATTGGTATGATGAAAAGTTAAACCTGAAGATGACGGCAGACCTGTGTAATAGGCCTGTCAAAACGGAGATAGGCTCTTGTGAACCATTATTTATATTCAAACTAGGTGACCAAAGAGCTGTTTTTGATATTCAGTTAGACTACTCAAGCACGCAGAAAACTAAAAAATCACTTGAGTATATTATTGCGAGTAAAATTGGAGGCGGTGGGTTCTGTTCACTTACAAGTAAAATGACAAATAAAGAAAAAAGTAACGTGCTGTTCAACTCAGTAGCAATACTTACAAAAGAATTAAAGCGCTCTAATCCTGCTGGTGATGTTTTCAGTGGCCAAATTATAGAAGTAAAATAGTTTTTGGGCGTTAAAAGTGCCAAATTTATGTGTTTTATGCAAAAAAAGGTAATTCTTAAGTATATTTACAAAAAAGAGATTATGTGAACTAAACCATGAAGCACCTAAACACCAACAATAATGACCCTAAGCGTACTGGCTTTCCGGTACCGGTAAACTTTCTTAAGGGAAGCCTAGGAATGGAAAATAAACAAAGACTTGATACTGAGCATGAAAGCACTGAAAGTTCTAATTCATGTTTAGATGATTTATGCCCGTTTTGCGCAAATAAATAAATGTTACAGGTGAATGTATGAACGCAATTGTGAAAAAAAACATCATAATAAAACCATATAACAAATCAGACAAAATAACTGATCTTAAAAATCTTGTATTAAAAAAAGACCCTAAATCTAAAGGCGTTTTTAGCTGCAAAGTGAGTATTTTTGACCAGTCAGGAACCTCGTTTGATTCGGTTCCTATTGTTTGTCATTATACGTTGAAGCCTGAAACTGTAAATTTCATTGTATTTTGGGATGATCACGCTATTAATTCAGAAGTGCACAATTTAAAGGCTGAGCTTTCGACAGCGGTAGATGAATTCACGATAACTACTGACGGAATGATTTTAATAAAAGAAGTAGAACAAGGACGTTTGCTTTACATTCACATAGATTAATGAGTTGCTGAGGGAAGAAATATATTTCCCTCAGCTATAATCTCACCCGCATAATAATAGCTACCCCGCCCTCAAAACATCACTGCTTACACTAAGCTTTAAGCCTTGCGATTGATAGATAACCGCAGGGATAGATATAGAAATGATTTTTTCTTTTTCAGGTTATATGTTGGCTATGCAATAAACCGCTTTTATCTTACCTAAAGTTAATTTATTTTTGGATTAGTTGTATAGTTTGTAAAAGCAGTCAAAATGATTAAGGTATACCTAGGTACCGAAAGTGTAATGGCTGATTATGCTGAACGTAGCTCCTAAACAAGGAAAATCGCTGAGGAGCTTCACGCCAATAGAAACTAAGGTGAATATGTTAAAAGAACTTTTTGGATTCTCTTTCGTTGGAGGGGTATTTATTTTCCTTGCATTAGTAATAAATTATGGGGTGCCACATTTTCTGATCAGGGACTTTGTTGATAACCGCTCATTAGCTCACTGCTTTGGTTTCGCCGGTATATTTTTATTAACCCATGCATCTAACAAGCTGACTAAGAAAAGTAGTTTTATTATTTTATTATGTATAACGATACCCACTATGGCACTTGAAGTGCTAAATGTTTTTCCTAGTGGTGTAACATCCTTAACAATATTATTAATGGCGATGCTGTTAATACCAATAAATCTCAACTCTTACTCTTTCAACAAAGCAAGCAAGCTCATAATTATGGTTTTAGCTGGTGGGATTGTGTATTGGGAAATCATAATGCAACCTTGGTTCGGTGGTTACTCTAATGTCGAACCAAGGGGGTATGTACAATGGGAGCAAGTTATTTTAGGCAATGTAGGCGTTCTTTTGGGGTGGTTTTTAAGTGCTTACATAAACTCTATGCAATATATTTCTAAAAAAATGAAGAATGATGTTACTTAATATACGTAAGTGTTTTATTGTGCGGCGTGAAGCTTTGATTTAACCTCACCCACAAGTAAGCCCCATAGGCCGCCGACTCACTTCTCTACATGAATATTTAGACTGGCCCCCATCACATTTGCAATTATCATAAATCCAAGAAGCGGCATGGTTTTCAGCATCAGGCGCTAACAGAAAGGTTCTTTTACATTGCTCAACCGCAGGTAAGTGACAATCAGCAAAAGACCAGCTGCGTTCAATGTCTTCAATTTCATCTTCAGTGTAGAATTGAGATGTTTCATGATCAACAACTAAACCTTCAACATGGGTGGTTATAGCCCGTCTTTCTATACAAATGAACTCAAGATTATGCTTTTGATATAAGTGTAACCACTTAACAGAATAGACCCCGTTAAAGTCGGATGAAATGATCCGCCATACTTTAACTAACTTTGAATCAACGGGTTTAAAAAATGAAGCTTTGTGAGCCCAGTATTTCATGTTGTATTTCCCTTCAATAATTTAGTAAACAGCTTTAACAGACGAAGTACTGACAAATCCAAAAAACCTACTATCAACAGAAAAGTCCCGATTGTCACCCATCACAAATAAGTGGCCACTTGGAACAGACCATTGTCCTATAAGCATACCGTCTTGCTGAAAGTAATGTTCTTCATTGGCCGGTACAATACCTGTGAAAGCAACTTTAAAGGCTATATCGTCAATATGAGTATCATAAACCGCGAGTGGGTACCCGTTTTCTTTGTACTTCCCTAGTGATGATATGACGTTCTGCATTTCAAATAATGACGAAGCGCTGTCTTTTTTAAAGATATAAACCGTTTTTTTGTTCATCGTAATTAGATCACCGGCTGTTCCTATCACTCGCTTTAACACGGCAGGTTTATCTTTTGTGCTAAACATAACAATTTGGCCACGTTTTATAGTTGGGTTAAAAAAGTGACCTTTCATTAAAATGAGTTCACCCTCTTCAAATGTCGGCTTCATAGAGTTTGAGGTGATAGTAACGGTTACATACATTGCACTGTAGATAGCTATCGAGAGTGCGGTTAATACCAAAGTAATATTTATTATGGCTTTTTTGGACCTGCTTTTCATTGTTGCTCCATGATATAAGAATTGAGTGTTGAAATTATGGATAAAGAGCTAAATTCAGATACATAAGCGCCTAGGGCTAGATAAGTTACATCTTTCGAAATAGCATTACATTCACCACTTTTACCTAACAATTTGCTGCTTTCATTAGGCTCTGCAAAGTTATTAAAGCTATCAAGCCTGGTTGAAGTGTACTGTCCATTAGTGAGGACAACCTCAAATGGTATTAGTAGTTGATCACCAGAGTTAACTTTAATAAGGTTAGCCACTCCAGATAATGTATCACCATAAAAAAAGGACTCGTTCTTAGCAGTAATCAAAATACAGTTAAGGTAGGCGTTCTGTTTAATGAGGGTTTTAAAAGCATGGTCTTTTCGGGCTAACCATTTATCTTTATTGACACTAAAATCTAATTCAAGCGCAATTGCTTCGAACACATCACTTTCAATTGTATTGGTACCCGCTTCAAAACGTAACCGGTCGTAATAGCCAACACGTTCATCGTTAGATAATTCAAGTTTTAATTCTGGGTTGGTATAGTGAAGTGAAGTGTAGCCAGCTAAAAGCAAAATAGCAGGGTATATCACTAAACGATTCACTTTCGTAAATGTTGATTTATTAAACTTAGCCATGCTATTTCCCTCAAATAAAATATTAGCATTTCTATATTACATGTTTTTATCTGGTTTTCAGAAAAAGAGCGGGTAGGTGATGATTTGTTCATCACCTAAGTTGAGGTGTTTATAGTATGTATTTGTCATTAAACATCTGTTCAATGAGCTTAATTTGTGCGGCGATTTCTTGTTTGTTTATTTCTCTAGAAGACCCCACAAGAAACTTCTCAGCATTATCTAAAGTAAGTAGGTAGCGGTTAATGTAAAAGTTTAAGCTGGCATCACCTGCGCTGTGAAAGGTGGCGTTTTGATCTACAACCCAAACACCATCTACGGCCTTGACGACAGTATATATAGGAAGAGGGTACTGACCATTAATATACAAAGTGGTTTCAAAGTAATACTTCCCGTCCTGTTCAACGGGCGATTGCACAATATATTCAAAACCGGTTACGCTTTTAGCAAAAGGTAAAGCAGAGGTACCGGTTTCATCAAGAGTGTTCTTATTCGTAAACCAAAATTGATGGGCAGCTTGCTGGTGGTCATTCATGCCAAACCAGATGTTCAGCTTTTCTTTATTGTATAGGCCGTATCCGATCAGTGAAATTATTATAACTATAAATGATATGAACTTTTTCATTACTATCTCTCTACTTAAATTCTTAAGGTGGGTTTATTGGCTTCTTAACCATAAAAGACCATCATGTTTACTTTTAAAAAACTTATAATTAAGCGTGCACGTGCCATATAAAAACTGCTGAGGGGCAGAGCTAATAACAATGGCACCGGCAGTACATCCGTTTTTAAAGCACCACTCGTTGTTTGCCTTAGCAATCCTGCATACTTCAGGTCCACCTAAAGCGTTAGGTGAAAAAACAAGTAAACGCTTCCAGCGTATTAACCTTTTTGAATTAACTTCTCGCCTTATTTCTTCTGCAATTAAGCGAGCTCCTTCGCCATTCATAGGAGCCGATATGTAAGCTGTTAGGGTATCGCCTAACCATTGCAAAGATAGTTTTCCGTGCGGTGCCATGGTTGTCCGGTTTAGTTATTAATTGGGTAACTTTACGATTCATCATTCGGTTGGCAAAGTGAAAAGTGATTATTTTGAGATTTAGATAATAGAAATCAGCCCTATGGAACAACATACAATAGTATATGGAACCATAGGCCTTCAAATAAACCTCTGAGTTATAGTTCAATTGCTCTATTTCTTTCTTTATTTTTTTTCTTTTTTTCTGCGCCCCGAAGGGGCGCTTGGGGGGGAGAAGTAAGTTAGATCAAGGGGGATAAGGGGGATTGGTAATGGGTTGAGTATTTGCTTAATATTGTATGTTGTTCCATGTATGTCTATTACCCAAGTTATTCTACTTCAGTAGAAGCTTAATAAGCAATCTTAAACACGGATGTACTTTTTCAGACGGCAATTATAATGGTGGTATGGTGATCCCCTAGTTAGAAGCCTGGAGTGAACATTACCGGTATTAGTATTGAATAAAGAAATAACACCTTTTTGCTGTACTAACGTCAAAGCTTTTAATTACTATGGCACTAACAGTTAGCGCCTTACTTTAAGTGCATTGCGATTTATAGGATCGCTGGTGGCATTTGCTAAAAATTATTTATAGAGAATTAGGAAAGATATTATGAAAACAGTTAAATTTGAGCGAACAGACTCTCAACTTGCGCTTTTTAGTGATTCGCATACATTCATTGTAGCAACAGACCCTGAGCATATTGATAGTAATGGCACATTTCAATTCGCTGGTCGTAAAATTACACTTGGTACAATATTCACATCAATTGGCAAGAATGTACTGCATACAGGCTATAGCTACCTAGAAGCACAAAAAGGGAATTACTATCAGTTCAAGGGGGTAATTGATGAGGTTACTTTACCAGGGTTCAATGGACCGATGATGATAGTTTTGTTTTCTTCATTTTCAACCGATGGCCCAAGTGCTAATTTAGAGAGTTTTGGCAAAGAACACGGTTACCACAATGCTTACTTTGCTCTAGCATATAACCCTGAGACTGAGTTATTAGAGTTTATTGATAATGAGCATACAAAAAAAGTTTATGCCGGTAATATCGAAATTGTGAATGATGATGGAGCGCTTATGATTGTTGATGGTTTTTAATTAAGGTGGCTTATAGATATGCAAAGTTCAACATTTGGGAAAAAATATACTTTTTATCGCCCTGAATACGTAATTAACTTTCAAGCAGTTGTATCTCAAAAATCTTTTAACACGGTTAATATCGAAATTGCACCATGTGTGGACAAAGCGGCTCAATGGGATAAAAAAATAACACTTCAGTTAAGTGAAGTAGATCTATTTAAATACTTTTATACACTGTCACACGGGTTCTTGTTTAAGTATGAGTCGCGATATCATGGTGCGGAAAGAAATAAATCGATCAGCTTTTCAGAAAGCTCAAGTGGATGCAAAGTTAGCGTATCCGATAAAGGAAAAATGTTTCACTTTAGCTGTACTGTTGGGGAGTGGTTCTATGGGCAGATGCTTATTCTTGAACAATTACTAAGTAGGCCATTATCACTTGATGAGGCTAAAACATTAATAACTGTTACAAAGACAAACAAAAACTCAGCGAATGGCTAACCAGCTAAAAGTATATAAGTAATATCGCTGCATTATTAACTATGCACATAATTAACTAAACATGACACCTCCTTTATGCAGCGTTAGCCAATAACGCTGCATATGCCCTTCAAGTCAATCTCATAACACTTCAAATGGCCATATAAAAAGTTCACTATTTTGCAATATAAAAATAGCGAGAATAGGGTGTAAATAATAAAATTAGCTCTATGAATTTTTTATGAGTTTTGAAATGTTACTTGATGGAAGAGAAATTCAAAGTATTGACACAATATTAGAGCTAGATGTAAAAAATGCTAATATGAGAAGACTAAAATGCTTATTAGAGAGTAAGACATTCATTTCTATTACATGGATAAATACAAATAATGCTATTCGTAACGAGTATGCTGGTGGCAGCTCTCAATTTAATGAATGTTCATTTGAAGCAAATATAGTATTTGATGGGTTTGTTAAGCCTATACAAATTTCTGATAGGTTTAGTGATATTGGTATATTTTACGAAGCTGTCCACGCTGCTTTTGATATAAGCGCAAATAACAACGTAGGTTTATCCTCTTCCTTTAAGCAAGGACTTCAAAACCTAAAAAAATGGTGTGTTTTAAACAAAGGGAAAGATATTAACAAATTGGGACTATTTGAATTTGATTATAGGCTGATTGCTTGCATACCATACAAAAATTAAGAAGACATTTTGTGATATGCAAGATCTAATTCAACTAGTGCATTGTATACACCGTAGGCGAGGTTCTTTTTAAACTCACACTCCAGCAACTTGTCACAAGCTACGATATTAACTTTAAAGCCATCATCACCTTGTATCAATTCAACGTTTATTATTGAGCCTATCAGGTGGTCTGGAATTGGTTTATCCGAATACTCGGCCTCCATAACTGGTAATGATTCGAACAAAGAAAGCATAAATGCCGTTAACAGTTCCTGACCATCCCGTGAGAAACACTTGAAGTTTTCAGGGGCTTTAATCTCGAAGTACGGATTATTCTCTTTGGCTGATTTCAATTCGGATTCGAAAATAAACCGGCTTGTTGTGGTATCTATTTTATCTAGTGTCATTGTCAACCTTGCCATTTTCAAACAAATTACGCTGCGGATGCACATATAGTACACCAGTTTTTTAATAAAGGAAAAACTAATTGTTTTTAAGCTTAGAATTAATAGCTATAAAAGAATTAACAAAATCAACATAATAGCCACAACTGGTTGCACCTCTTACCAGTTTAGCGCCCTTTTTTCTTTGCTAGTGAATGCATTCCCATTTCAATTTGAGCCTGTTCTGTATAGCGAGCAGGCATAACTTCCGATGACCAACCACCTGCTTTTTTAATGTCTTGAATGTTGATGTTAGCTTCCGCCATGCTAACGGCACCGCCAACACGCATGCTATGGCCGGTTAAATCGATGTCTAAATCCGCTTTTTTAGCAATCCGCTTTATTGCTCTGTATATGGTTGTATAATTAAGGACCTTCATTTTACTGACGCGCTTTATACTTTCATCATAGGGTTTCAAAGATGTTCCTTTGGGTGAGATAGGGCGGAATAAAATACCTGAATCTATCCGAGTAAGATCACCACTTTCTTTGCCGTCATTTGATTCATTAATGTAATCAGAAATATATGAAAGACTTGTTTCCGAAATGTACCGGCAGGAGCCTTGACCATCTTGGTCTGATTTTGAGCGTTCTATCAGTAATTTATGATCCTTAAAGTTAATATGTTTTATTTGAATTTTGGCAACTTCATTGGCACGAAGCAGACCATCAAACATTGTATTAATGATTGCTAAATCTCTAACATCTAATAAATTATCAGGGACTACATTGCTGTTTATTCGTTCAAGGTCTTCGAATCTTAACGCCGGTGCTTGGTTAGCTCTATTATATATATCGAACTCTTGCAACTCTAACCTTATGAAGTCCTTTAGAAAAACGGACTCTTTAATTGGGTTTGGTAAATCAGCGATAGAAAACATCTTCGAAATCATAGCTACGCGAAGAGTAACGGTTTTATATGCTAATTGGGACTCACACATAGACGAAACATACTGTTTAACACTCTCAATACTTACTGTAAGTGACTCGCTAAAACTAACTAAGTTGTTGATGTTGCAGTAGCCCATATAGTATTTCATGGTGTTGCTGAACGCTCTTTGTGTGTTAGCTGGCAAACGACTAAATATTTGAGTGAAGTACCGCGCAAGTTTTTCATTTACTTGTCGGTTGTGAGTTGTAATCTCGGTACCTGAATTTAATATTTGAATTTCATTCATCATCACTCTCCAAAGAGGTATTTTCTGTCAATACATACCCTAATGCTTCATCAGCTGAGTCAAACCCAAACTTTTCCTTAATACCGATTAGCACAGCTTTGTGAGTTGTACTGATCTGCATTGTTGTCATATTATTTCTAATCCTTGAGTCTCTTTTTTGCTTTTTTCTAATTTCTGTTTCTGCCACTGATTAGTCCAAATAATTTATTTTATAAAAATGTCCTATAAGACAGTTTAAGCGTGTTTAGTCTATTGCGCAAGATAAGTGTAATTATCATGCGCAATGGATTATATGCCTGTTTTAGGCCTTATGTATAGGGATGTGTAGTGGTAAAACTCTTTGGTTCGAGTCACTGAATGTAGAAAGCTAGCATTTACGAAGGATCAAATAGAAAACCACCACTATTGGTAATTTATGAAGCGTAGGCTTTATTGATATACAATTATTTAACTGGTCTAGCGGGTTAGCGCCATACGATAGCATTCGTAATTTATTAAAAAATTTTGATAAAAAGCCACCATAAAAAATGGTGGCTTCGGTTCAACTACTTTAGGAGGGTATGTCTTTTTTCATAATAGGTTCGATTGGAATTTGCCACAATCTAAAAGTGATTATTTATGAATTTAGCCTATTGATACAAATAAAAAAGCCTCTGGCTGGGCGGAGGCTTTTTGGTTAAAACAAAGAATATATACAGTAACTAAAAAACACCAGAATCAAAATATAAGTTACTTTTTCATTATTCGTGCGTGGATCTAAATATTATCAACTCAATGTGTTGATAAAGTTATCTATTATTTTTTAATAAAAACGGTTGTTAAGTGGGCTATTGACTGTTTTTTTCTACTAAAAGCACTTAAATAGAGGGTTTAAGATTCAGTTTTGGATCAACATTTAACTAACTAGCGCAAGTATAGGTTTATTCTAACCCAGCCTCCACTAAGTCCGATACCGGTAAGTATCGGACTTAAGACACTGATTTAAAACAGGTTGTTAACTTCCGGCGATTTATTTTGAACGAATGTTCGTTCCTAAGTATGGGCTAAGTAAGTTTGGACAGGTGCTTAGGAGTGGCTTAATAACATCACTGCACCTTTGGATCTCACTAGCTTCAGGAAAAGTTACCTTTTTTATAATTTCATACGGTAAAACCACTTTATTTGGGATATAGATTACCTCTATCCCGACTTTAGCTAGGTTTGGCAGTGTTCTGAGGTGAAGTTCTGTTAAACACAGCTCGTGCCCTCTTCTCAATAACGAACTTATATCAGCTAATTCTAAAGCGTCTTGCTCTTCAATTTCAGCGTTTTCAATTAAGCCTGTATACTCTTTATGGCATTCATGGCGCCAATCAGAGCTGGTTTGTGCAGTTTGCATTGCACCTATCGCATTAAATGTAATGTTGTACTCTTCAGACTCATCGTTTAGCGCTGGAATTACTGTAGCTATTGTGAATATAAACCCGATAAAAATTAATGTTCTCATTTATACTTTCCTTTTTGAATTAATTTAACTGTTACTAATAGTATCTTTCTAAATTATTAATTCATGGAAAGTACGACCCGAGGCCAAAACCCGATAAACCACCCTTTTAACTCGAAGCATTGGTCGAGAGTTATACCAAGTTTGTAACGATTAAAATGTGATGCTTGAACCCCTTCACGAAACAAAACAGAGTAAAACTGCAACATTGCTACAGTTGCCACGTAGTAGTATGAGACTTTATTGCTTAGGATGATATTTTATTAGATGGATGAATCATTATTACTCACAGACATCTGATAGTTACCCGTTTTTTAATCAGTGAATACCCATTTCGATCTGAACTAAATTAAAAATAGCGAAGAACTTACTGTCTGTAAAATGTACTTTTCATGATTTTCTCCTGTGTTTACTATAAGAGAAAGTTCTACATTTGGCTTCTATTATTTTTTGGTGATTACCCACTGGCGCAAACAAATAAGCCTTGTTTACGCAGCTAGTTGATCGTTATGACTTGGCCGCTAGCTGAGTACTGGGTATTCAACGGCATAGAAAGTTGATGTGCCTGAACTAATACACCTAATTAAACATATCTTTTTTTTCGGTGCATCTATCGCATACTTTTTTAAATACTTTTTCAAATATGGATTTTAATGCAGCTATAACTTCTTTAACTGATTCACTCTGGTTACCTTCAGCTAACGCGCTGTTTTTATGCATTAATTCATTCTGTTCATTAAGCTCTTTTTGTATTTCAGAATCATATTTACTTACGCCATATTCTTTAAAATGCTTCTCAAAGTCGTTTAGACCTTTGTTTAATGCGGAGCAAGTTTTGCTTATTTCAATATCTTCAGTAGCTGTATTTAATTCTTTATTGAGGTCCTTGAAAAGCTTGGTATTTGTTTTCGCTATACTTAGTAGCTGTTTTTTTTCATTATTAGCTTTTATTGAAAGAAAGTCCGTGAAAGAGGTTTCAGTATCATTTTTGAGGGTTGCTAAAGAGTTTAGTAAGCTTGAGAGAAAGTTAGGGCCCGTAGATTGCTGTACAATACTATTGGTATTAGGAGTTGGGTTTGTTTTATTGCCAGTCTGTGATTGTAGACTAGGGGCGTTCTCTTTAACTCTTGTTTCTATTTCCCTTGCTTTAGCAAACGCATTAGACTGCTCAGAGAGTGGATAACTGTCAAGCAAATCTTTCTTAGTTTTCTTTACATTTTCCTTTAAAATTCTTAACTTTTCATAGTCAGTAGGAGAGGTGTTCCTAATAAGCTCTTCATCACAAAACCCCCCTTTCTCTTTATTGAAGCTTACAACTCTATTATAAAGATCTAATTGGTTAGGAATATTAATAGTATTTCCATCTTCAAGTAAAATATCAACACCAACTCCACCATTATCATTATTCTTCATGAACTCTTTGTTCTGCGGTGTAAACCGACCAAATACCTTTTTTGCTTGTTGTAAACTTAACTCTAAACCTGACTTTTCTCTTATGTAACCAGGTACTTTAGAGAATTGAGCATATAAATTATTTAAGTCATTAAGAGCCGTTTCATATAAGTTTTCATACTGTAAAGTCATATCAAGTACCTGAGTAAATTTAGATGAATTCAGTGTAAAATCTAAAGCAATATAAAACATTAAATAAATGACAATTTTGATAAAAACCTACACTATGTCCAATACTAAACGTAGTCTATAGTTAAAACATGTACTATCCAAATAAAAGACATCTAAATAATTGATTATTATCGGTAAAAATATTAAATAAACACACTATGTATACACTTTTGTCTATTTATGAGGTTAAAAACAATCAGTCCGACACCGCACACAAACCATTGATTTAAAGGTTGATTTTCAACCAATAATTAGCTATGAACTAATGATCGTACCCTAGCTTGGGTTAAGTAAGTTCGGGCGCGTGCTCAAAGCTGGCTTAAAAACATCATTGCATCTTTGAATTTCATTTGCTTTAGGTAAAGTTGCCTTTTTTATAATTTAATACGGTAGAACGACTTTACTTGGGATGTAGATTACTTCCAACCAGGCTTTAACTATGCCATTACAGACTTTATGCGGCCAATCGCGGCTCATCATTTAGCGCTGGGATAACTTTAGCTATTGTGGTATTCCCCCCCCGATAAAAATTAATATTCTTATTTCATAGTTTCCTTGTAAAAATTTATTTAACTGTTATTAATCTTTTATTCACTGGTAAGTTAAATAGGTTTTTATTAGTAAAAGTACAGCTAGATGCACAGGGTAGTAAATATAAAACACCCATTTGAAGCGAGGGAAACTTAATCTAAGATTTCCAAATATAATAACTACAGGTAAAGCTATTAGCGCATAATGGTTACCATTTATAAAAAAAAGAAAAGCTAAGCAAGTCAATAAAAGGAATGAAGATAAAGTTGTTTTACTTTTTAAAAAGTGAAAGCTTAATATTATTAAGGCAAGACCAAACCAGTAATACTCAACAATAAACCCTATGAAAAAAAATAAAAACGCTAATTCGATATACCTTTTAGCTTGAAAGGTGATTATGCAAATCATCCCAGCTAGTAACGTAAAAAGTATATTCAAGGGTAGCCAATTGCTAGTGTCAGTTAACATAACGTAAAATGGTGTGGCTAGCAGACCAAATACTATTAAACGCGAGGCAGTTCTCTTGTGCGCGAGGTTGGCATTTGGCCGGTTTAAGTTATAGGCAAATACAAATGCGAATATCGGCATTGCCACCCTACCCATGCAATTTAAAACCTCTAGCTGGCCATTAAATAAAAAAGTTGATACGTGATCGCCTGTCATTAGTAATATGGCTAACCACTTTAATAACTCTAAGCTTCCATTACTAAGCTTTAAATCATTATCACAAGCCAATTGAAGAAAGCCAAGCTGTGTTGATTTTGTTATCTAACATGTATTTTTTTAAACTAGCGGGCGTTTCAAATATACGTGCATCATTGATCATCCTGAATACATGATTTCGGGCTGAATCTTCTGTTTTGGGATCAGCTAAGACTCTTACCCAGGTGTTAATTAAAATAGGAGGGATTACACGCTTTATATTTTGTACTTGCAAAATGGTTCCTTATAAGAAAATCTCTACTTAAACACCATCATATTAATATTCTTTAGAGAGCAATCAATAATTAAGTGGTTATTTTGCAATATAAACGGTTCCCGTAAATATAATATCGCTTAAGTTAGGTGGGGGTTATTTATGCACAATTTCTGTGGATAACATAGTTTAATGTTTAATTTAAAATGCATTTTATTTGTCAAGCTTATATATGTACCTTTTGGAGCGAATACAAACTTACTCCCTATGCCCAGCCAGCAGCGACCATAAAAAACCTGCATTTCAACCTAATCAGTTTTTTTACGGTCAAGTTGTTTTTTAAGCTGAATCGCCTCAGCTTGAGATTCAGCGAATATTAACGGTTTATAATCTGTTTTTCTCCCATTCGCAAAAGCATGTATATTCCTGTTCAGCATTTTTTCAATTGTATCTATGTGATAAGACTGTTGTGACTCGCTCCACTCAACAACCCATGATTTATTAAAATTTTTCATAATTCAGCATTCCAATTAAAATTCTCATTCAGAGTACCATTCGAGCTTGTGAGATATTTCACCTCGCTCAGTATCTTTTACAGCTCTACCATTGACAGTATAAAATACCTCTTCAGCTAGGGAGTAGCAATCAGTATGAAATTCTGCAATCAATTTTGAATCCTTTTCTAAGCACCACTTTCGCCAGCATACAACCTCACCGTAATGGCCATCAGCTTCATCAAGTTCTCTTGGTGAAAGTTTGAAGTCGGCAATTAAAATTGTATTATCGTTCATAATCGCTTTACATAGAGATTCAAAATCATAGGGCATTACTTCAACTTCTCTGCAAAACTCATATTGCTCAAAGTAACTTTGTTGGTAATGGCTATCAAGCAATGTCCAAAAGTAACTTTCGCTAGGATCTACATTGCGAGGTTTACACTGTTCAACTAGCAAAGTTACTAATGCTCTGCCAAAGTCCCATTGAAGCCAAAAAGGGTTAGTTTCTTCTTCAAATATACGGCACCGGTTGGGCATCCCATGGATTTCTTGATGTATTTTTGCGGAAGAGGATATGCAAGCCAATTTGAGTAAAACTTTAAAGTAGATACTATTGAAAGTTAGACCTTCAGTAAAGGCCAATGCTTTGTCTCTATAATGCATCTGATCTACCATAAGTTTCCTTTTAAATAATTAGTTGATTCAATTTTTTGACTGATTAACAAGCTCAATTTTAATGATCTTTAGATTCAATATTAGAAGTGCAAATATCAGTTCAATTTAACAAAGCGATATCGCTCTTCGTTAAATATTTTACTCTCATTGATTATTTGCTGCTTGAAAACCTCACTTCGCTCTACTTCCCAGCCTTCGGCTTTCATTGCTTGCAATGTAGCGTAAAGCCTCTTCACATCGTCAGGTTTGCCAATATTTAGTTTAAAGAGACAGTCTTTGTTATCAGCTCGTTCACCTTTCATCGGCCATGGAAAGCGCGAGATATGACATTTTAACAAGTTTTTACCAAAGTCCATTTTAGTGATTGGCTTAATTGTCTGTCTTTTTAAATGGGGAATGCGAAGGCTTTCTATTTTTTCCTCATATGCTTTTAACTGGGCATCGCGCCTATCTAACTTATACTGCAAGCTAGCCTTGGCTTCATGTAGTGATGTTGTTACCGCTTCTGTACTTAAGGGAAGAGCAGCAGTTATTAGAAATAATGACACCTTTATCATATTACCGGCCCCTGTGAATTTTTATGTTCATCTGTTAATTCTGAAAAACTCTGTATTGAACTTTGCGCTACATGCTGACTAAGCTTGTGAATATCTGTTGGAGTTAAGCCTGATTGGATTGCAATATCATGTAGTTTGTCAACCCCAGAGGCTACCTCGTCTATTGCTTTTCTTATTTCTACTGGCTTTAGGCTGTATTTAGCCGATACCATCTCGATTAGTGGTTCGTTAATTTTTAATGCTGTGTAGGTTGAAGATGTATCGGTAATTGAAAGGTTAAAAGGTATGTTTTTGTCTAAGTTGATCTCACATATTTCATGAGGCGCTAACTTCCACTTCCCGTCCATAACTTCCCTAATTTTTATTTGACGAGGGCTAATATCTTTTTGTGCAAAAAGGTGGGTAAACAGGGCACGCTTAAATATTTCAGGGCCAATATCACCTACTGAGGATGAAACTGCTTTGTTTATATGAGCGAAATTGACATTTTCAAATTTGGACACATGCTTGGTATCGGCTAACAGTACAGCAACAGGAATTGTGTTATACATTGCAGATACACCAACCCCTTTGTCTATTATCATCTCCCCTGTCATCTGTCCTACGTAATATCCGCCATCATTATCTTCTAGTTTTACTGTGAGTGGTGAATCTATACCACACTCATTCATCATATTTTGGACAAAAACATATTCATTAGCTTGTCGCTCAGACTTACACTTACGCAAATTGCAGTATACTTGCTTACCGCTTACTTCTAGATAAATGTTCACTACATGGGTATCAGCATTAGGGTGGTACATAGCACTTAAAGCATTATTATCTAAGTTATTATAATTACCCTTTTCAAGTTGTGATAGAAGTGCCATAGCTTCATCTAGCTTAGGAAGTCTATTGCATTGACTTTCACTATCATAATCTAGTTGTACAGCACCAAAGCTACCACGAAATTTCGTCAAATATTTTAACTGCTGGAACTGATCTAGCTGATTAAATTCATCACTTAAGGAGTTTATAACGTTTTTATTACGCTCGCTTGGCAGGAATTGTTTAAAATAGTTTGGAACCATATCTTTATTTTTTTGATCATTCAAAATGGTCCTGCTTATCGGGCCAAACTCAGGGGTGCTTGGAAGAAGCCCTGCCTTACTCTCTAAATAGTCAGGATGGTAACTGAAACCTATAAACGGCGAGTCACGACCAAGAGAGTCATCACGAAACAGAGTGCCTACTTCTATGAATTCTTGACCGCTGTTCAGCCACCTGGTGACGTTGATAGTCTCGATGCTCATTCTATTTAGCCCACCTCATTAAAGAAGTTTTTATTGAGTTTTTTCATTCGTTCAACGCATTTTTCTTTTTCTTTTTTTCTAAGTTCGTTTATAACAATTTCAACGTATCTAACGTCCTCAGCAGTACTTGAACCAAGAGCGTTAATAATGGCTGGCCATAAACCCATTTCATGTAAAACAGCTGCATAAGTACCTACAGCAACTGTAGGCTTCCCAGCCTCGGCCTTACCCAATGTTTTCCTGCATGCCCCTTTACTATAGTAAGGCGATAGCTTGCATTCAGCAAAACGCTCTATACTTCTATAAGCAGCGATCGGGTAAGTCTTCCTATAATTTCGTAAAATAGAACCTAAAAGTTCAAGGTAATTTAGTACGTGTTTATCAGTAGGGGCTGGTGACTCATCAAAAATGGCTTTAGACATAATTTTTTACCCAAAGTCAGCTAAAAACTCATTTGCATTAACACCCTCAATATCTGCATCAATAACACCGAGGAAACGAACTAATTCTCCTTTAGCACCTTCCACCAGCTTTAGCTTAGATTGAAAGCTTAACTTCATGTATTTTTTATTAGCCTTTACTTGCTGTGCATAGACACCTACTAACTCTTCGTTAACGCCTTCATTATTACCTAACAATAATAACTTTGATGCATCAGCTTCGTTTTCGGGCATTATAAGTGCCAAGAAAAGTGCTTTTAAATCTTCCAACTTATTTCTCCTTTAAATTAATTACATAGGTAGTCAAGTGAGGTTGATTTACCTCTCCAAATGCCAAGCCCTTTGCACATTGCATCTTTTTGTAGGATGACCAAGTGCTTACTTCTGCTTTTTCTGTGATCAAACTTATACCAACCCTCTCTTATCATTGTGTGTGACAATTTAGAGCCATTTACAAATATGTTCCCTGTGAATAATTGTGATTCATGATCATAAGTCATGAGCTCAATTGTAATGGATTTTAGGTTAAGGTGGCTTAAGAGTTGGCTGCACTCTTTGTTATTACCAACAGTACAATCTAAATTTTCGGCAGTCGAAAAATCAACATCCTGTATTTTCATTACCAGCGTGGAGTTGTTGTATTGCTCATCCCCAATAATTGTGAACTCAATTTTTGATGGGGTTATTACTTCTAATTCTGATACATCTAAAGGTTTGAAAAAAACGTTACACATTGCGCGTGGACTCATGGCAACTAAAGTAAATGCCAATACTTTTAGGAATTGCATGTGGTACCCCCAGCCATACCATCAAGGCGTGCCCATACTACAGTGCTACTCGCCTTTCTATTTTCAAGGTCATTTTGTACTTTCAAAGGTAGGTTTTGAAATAAATCTATCTTTCCTAACTTTTCAATACAGTCAATGCTTGTTATGTAGCTTTCTATATTCGGCTCCAATTTAGTTGATATGGGCACAATAAACGACAGTGTTAACTTGTATTGATGTTGATAATAGACGCGATAAAGATGCGTAGGTTCTTTATTTATTTCCCCGCCAATTGTTCCATATAATGCAGTGACATTCCCTTTTTTTGATACCATATCTCTTTCAATTAAATCAATATCAAACAAAATATCTCTTAGCTTTCCTCTCCATACACTCTTATCAATAGGAATAATATTATTCATTGCAAATGCATTACTAACATAACGCTCATTAGTGATAAGTTGATAAGGTGCAACTAAGTATGCTTTATCTACTACGTTACCCATTGTGTAAGCTGGTTGCTTGGATTTCTCTAAGCCAGGCACTGGAGAGTTAACCCCTGTGTTTTTAATGTAGCCATCAAAAGCATGTGAACGGACGTTATAAGTTGCAAAGACAGGTAGCTTAATTGATGTGTCATATCCAAAAAGTGCGTTGTTTTGCTTGTCGCAAATATAATGAAAATTATTTGATTTAGGGGCTGCTGTAATTTCTACATCGCAAATATTAGCTTGAGATTTAATACAGAAAGCTAGAGCAGCAAAGCAAAGTGACCTTTTAAAGTATTTCATCGTCATAGAAGGGGTTACCATTAATAACAACTGATTCACCTGCATATACTGCTTCGCGGTCATTCAGGTCTTTGACTATGTTTAAATCTATGGCGCAAACTTCCAGTGAAGGCCACCCAAGATCGTGTGAGACATTTACGAGTAGTAAATTATCTTTGTGTTCAAGTTCATCGCGCACACTATTTAAAAGTTGTGATAAGGTTACTTGCTCCTGAGTGTTTTTTACTACAGCGGTTGGTACGACACTGTGAACTTCTTGAGTGATAAAATCGACTACCTCTTTATGTTCTGTAGTAACGTTTATAACGATGCTCTTCCCTATGTGACTTTTTAGCACTAGAAGAACTTCTTCAGCTATCATTACTCTTTCTAAATTTAGATCCATATATACCTCGATATTTTTTTAAAAATTACCACACAGCCGTTGGTAACTCTTCAATTAAGTGATTATTTGTTGAATTAGTTTTTATTTCTTTTAATAGCAAGCCTGATATCGTCATAGATAGGACCAAAATCCCAATCCTGCTTAACGACAAAAAGGTTGTAGAAATCAGTAGAGAAAATGTCTGCTGCATTATCCCAAATGCCTTTATGAACTGAAGTAAGTTTTCTCTTTACGCTAAAACGTAAAACCGCCACCGCACCTTGCTGCTGTGGAGTTAAAGTTACTGTCTTTCCTTCGAGTGTCAGTTCTATGTCATTTGCATCAGCATCATAAATGTAAAATGGCTGCTTACTGCCAACGTTTAAATTTTTAACTTGTTTACCAAACATATCCTCTAACATCGATTTTATAGTTTGAGCAAAGCTGTACTGCTTATGCAAATCGCCTATTACCGCGTATGCCGGTTCATTCTTGAAATTTCCACTCATCTTATTTTCCAAATAATAAAATCGCAGCCGCTTGTGCGGCAATCATAAGTAAAGGCAAAGCAATGAAGTACCTCAGCACTTTATACTTTATCACCATGTAGGCGGTAATCGCCCCAAACCCTAAAATTAACACATACCCTACAATTATCATTCTGCCACCCCACACATACGTTTTGACATAAAATATATTTGTATCCTTATCAACGTAGCTACGCGTAAAACTTAAGTAGATTTAGCTACACAGCTCTAGTTGGTTTGTTTTAGTGAAATACAAACTCATATCAATATTGCTAGCACCACTCACTTGCTTATATGCTTCACTGTACAGCTTTAATTTTGCCTTGTGCTGCGACATTTGAGTGTTTATAAAGTTTTCGAAACTCTGCCCTTCATTGATTGCTGCGCTTTTCCAATCAACAATATGACCAACCCCGTCATCGGTTACGTACCCCTTATCAATAACTATTGTTTGTATTCTTCTATTTTTCCTAATTGACATCATTAGTTCGCTGCTGTCTTGTTTGTGTTTATTACAAAGCGATTTGAATGTATCGCAATTAAGTAACCGGCCAATCTCATCTTTTACATTTCTTACAGATGTAATTAATAAATCTCGCTCCAGTGATAACTCTTTCAGTGATGCCAATATCACCCTAGAATAACTATTTAATTTAGCTTCATTCCACTGCTCTATACCTTCTTTACTAATTTGCTCTATTACTTTGTGAATAACCACCCCTTCAATTTTACTTACCGGTTTATGCCACTCTATACCATTTGGAATTTCAACTGTGTGGCTAGTTCCTCTGTAAGCAGCTAAGGTATCTCTTCTAGGTAATGTTAATTGTAGGTTCGCATCAATAACAGAATAAACTGGGTCATAAGTTTGCTTAACTTTTATTGCGCACTCGGATTCATGTAAAACTAGCTCAGTATTAAATGCTGTCTGTATAACATCAAACATTGAGCCTTTAACAGGAGGTTTTGCATCTTTTTCATCTGTCACGGTTACCTTACCGGTTAGGTATGCTTTTTTTATTGCCCTGGTAACACCTACATAAACAACGCGCTTTAATTCTTGATCTTCACGCTTGCCATTAAATCGGCCTAAGAATTTATGGTAACCACTATCACTACCTTTTACGCCAAACTCTTCACTGCTTGCCATAACTCCGAGTTCACCTAGCGAACCCGTGGTAGACCAAGAAAATAATCTTGAATTAGAATTTAACCCTTTTTTGTGCATCGATGGTATAAATACATAGTCAAACTCTAAACCTTTGGCGCTGTGAATAGTCATTAGCTCTACGTTGGTAGTTGTGTCGTTTATTTGCTCTTTTGATTCTGCGTATAAAGATTCGAGCTGCCTTTCAAGCCACTTTAAAGATAACTCGGTACTCTGCATATCGCTGAACAGAGAAAAAACCGCCTCAACGTTTTTTAAATCCACCTCTTTATTCGCAAGTGACGGGCCATGTAATTTATACCACAGGCCTTCAAGTAATAAATCAAACTCACTATTATGCTTACCATCGATGGCCAAATTCAACTCATGCATCACGTAGGAATAGCGTTCACGTTCATTCGAACTTAAAACATCAAATACCCGTTCATCATTAATAGCTAAGTATGGGTCTGGATCTAAATTAAAGATGGCTTCTATTTTTTTATGGGTTAAACCAAATAGACCGCTATTTAATAGTGTTAACCACGCCAACTTATCCATATCGTCAATCAGTACGCGTGAAAGCGCAATGGCTAAAATACATAACGGCTCTTTATCAATACGGTTAACGTTTACAGCTGTGGCGTTAACCGCTTCATTCTCATTTAACAGTTCAATAACTGATTTTAAAGCAGAGCGTGTTCTTCCCAGAACAGCTATGCTGGCATTTGGTTCATTCGCTTGTATGCGCTCTATTTGATCAATTATATAGCTGGCTTCTTGGTGCCCGTCATTATCATCAATAAATCCATGAACTTCTACGGGGGCTTCTGATGAACTATCAAGCTTTACGGCTGTACTTTCGTTATATTTGCTTGCAGAAAGTAATAAATCGTTCGACTTAGGGAACGCTTGAGAAAATACATTATTAACCCAGTCAACAACTCCGACCGTTGAGCGGAAGTTTGTTGTAAGCTCAAGGGTCTGTAATTCCACGTTACCGATCCCTTTCTCTGCTTCCATAAACACATTTACATTGGCCCCACGGAACCCATACAGTGACTGCATGGCATCCCCGACAAGAAACAAAGTGTTTCCGTCATCAATTGCCCACGACTCCGTTAATAAGCGAAGCATAACTAGCTGTGTATCATTTGAGTCTTGAAATTCATCAACTAATATATGCCTTATGGTTTGGCTGCTGTTTATAGCATTACTAGTTACACCATCACTCTCACTGTCTAATGCCCTAACAGCATTTAAAGCTATCTCGGTGAAATCTACTTCACCGGCATCTTTGAATGTTAAACTCAATTTCGCCAATAACACGGGCATAACTTTGAATACAGATTGTAATAATTTCCACTCTGACTCTTTGAACTTTGAATCAGGAAGAGAACTTAGTGCAACCAGATCAACTGCGCAAACTTTTGATAGCGACTGCAATTCATCTATTAAAAGGGATTTTTCCTCTTTCGAAAGTAGCTTGCTTATACCGTCATTTTTAGTGAACCGAGACTTTGGTTTATTAGAAGAAGAGCAAAGTATTTTTTTTATGAAAATAAAAACATCACGGTTGTCTTCTAGTTCCCTAGAAAAACCATTTTCAATAAACCCTGAAAGTGATGGATTTGAAAGTTCGAGTTTTGAAATAACTTCTTGAAGTTTACTCTCTTGATTTGACAGTGACTCAAAATTACCACCTAAAGTTTGATTCAAGAATTCAGCACGCTTTGATTCTAAATCAGCCCTGGCGCATTCCTTATCAATAAACAATACCGGTATCCATCGCTCCCTTGTTTCAATCATTTCCACCAGCAACTTTTCTACTTTCGACATTTTATTTCCAAAGTGCGAGGTAAGCGATTGAATGGCCGGTCCATGCTTTGGGTCACTATATAATGATAGTGTTTCGTTTACCGCTTTACTGTAAAGTGATTTTGGATCTTTCGCTACGTTCCGTGTGGCTAACTGTTCAGCGCCTACGTGATCTATTAAAACTCGCTTACAAAAACTATCGATGGTTCCAATATTAAGCATATTGCTGTTTTTCTCTATGTTCCATCCACGCTCCTGTGAATTAAGCAGTGCCTTTTTAGCTAATTGGTAGTTTTCAATTTCATAATCATTAGTAGGCTTGAAACCTTTTTTAACACGCGAGATTGACTCAACAATCCGAGATTTCATCTCTTGCGATGCTTTATTTGTAAATGTAAGAGCCTGTATCTCTCGCGGATGCTCTACTAAGCCTAGTAATTTTAAGCAATAGTTAGTCAAGAGAGCCGTCTTACCAGATCCAGCTGGGGCTTTAATTAATTTACTTTGTAGTTCCATAGCCATTTCGCGTGCTTTACTATCATTAAGCATTTTAACCTCGGAGTTTTTATATCTAATATAGAACCAAGGTACCGTTTTTTTTCATCTCTGCAGAAAAAGGCTTATCTATTGTAATAAATTGATTTTAAGGAAATAATAGAAGCAATTTAAAAGACAGCAAATTGAGTTTTAGCGGATTGCAGTCGTTAAGTACACATTTACAAATTTCGGAAATTCACGGATATAAGCAAATTAATCGAAGTTATAATCAATAAAATGGTTTACGGGTTTTTATTTTTCGTGTAATCTTAAATTGCCGTAAAAGATTGGCGGTTAGGACATGGCATCCTTGCCATTTTACTATCGTTAATTTTAAACCAGGCTTCGGCCTGGTCACCTCTTTTTTTTCTTGCATTTAATGTTCCTTTGACTCAACCTGTTATAAGCCATTGAACGAAAATGTAAGCGCCAATCAACAAATATATACCTACACCAATTACAAATCCACGATATGTTATAGCAATGGCTAATGCAACGTGTAAGACCTGAAAGACGCGAACCCAAAACCCCTCTTTAAAGTATAAATCAAACCATTCTGTTGCAATATATTCTTGGCTACCCCAAGCAAACATACCTGCAACTAAGAAAAGGACGATATGAACAAAGTTTATCTGCATTTGTACAACTGGGGCTGTTTTCTCAATCACGACAAGCACCAACGCTAAAACCAACAATATTCCTAGACCAATTAAAAACAACATTTCTTTCTCCTTTACCTTGATTTCAATACGATTATAACAAGTATTTATACCTACGCATTAAAAGAACGACATTGAAGGCCAAAAGCCCCTTTGTGTTGCTTTTTACCCATTGCTATTGCAATAAGCAACACAAGTGCTAATATACAACTCTACTTACAAGATGGATGCAAAATATGAAAGACGGTGCAATTGCTACCCTTAAAGAGTGTACTATTATCGCGGATATCGCTAAATCTAGACTTGAAGAAGTCAAAAGTTTGCAGCTCGATATAGTTGGTGATGAAGATAGAGAGTTTCGAACTTATAGCAAGGCAGAAGCACAATCCTGGCTTGGGGTTAAACATGCAACAAAATTAAGTCGGGCAATCAAAGAGCTGGAAAGCTCACCTAAGCCCGTCCGATTTGAGCGAGAGGCCAATGGACACTACAAGTTCACAATTCAAGACTTGCACACCCTAGCGGATGCCATGGATATCCCAAAATTCAAAAGAAAGCCGGATGATAAATGCCAAGTTATATGTGTTTCCGCGCTTAAAGGTGGGGCAGCAAAAACAACGACTGCAGTCAATGTGGCGTCTGGGTTAGCAGTTAACAATAACAAACGCTATCGTGTAGCCGTTATAGACTTAGATCCACAAGGTACTGGAACAATGTTTGGTGTTCCAAACCTAACTGATGATGACTTTACCGTGGGTGATATTTTACAGGGTAACTTTGATCTTGATGAAGGCGAATCTGAAAAAGACTTCGTTAAGAGCTGCTTTAAGAATACAAGTATACCTAATCTTGACTATTTACCCGCCCGTGTTTCTGACTTCTTTTTTGAAAGCGTAGCTGAGCAAATAAAAATTGACGAATATGATCAGCCAAATAGTGATAAAAACCGAACTTACCGGTTGTTAAAAGAACGCATCATTGACGCTGTTTCTGATGATTATGACATTATTATTCTTGATACTGCTCCAGCGCTTAATACAACTTTCTACAATGCGATTTATGCGTCCACATCATTGCTTATTCCTGTTATACCAGAGCTTGTCTCACTGGATGCAACATTGAAATATTTGGAAAGATTAAAAGACATTTATGCGATTGCGGCTAAAGCTGGTCATGAGGGGATGGATTTTATTAGAATGCTTGTTACTAACTTTGATGACTCTGGTAATAAAACGCATATTACAGTTCACCGAACATATAAAACCGACTTGCAGACTATTTTTTCTAACCGCGTTCTTGCGTATCCTTTAAAACATTCTGCAGCTATTCCAATTTGTGCTGATAATTACATGACAGTTTTTGAAATGAACCCTAAAGAGTACCCAAAATCAAGGGGTAAATTGCTTGATTGCGTCTCAAATCTATCCGAAGTAGTAAATGAAGTCGAAGTTTTGTGTTGCCAAGCTTGGCCGTCTATTCGTACAAATATGAGGTAGCAACATGGCTAAGAAGCGTTCAATGCTAACACCGACCGATAAAGATCCCATAAATATAGATGAACTAATCAACCAATCAAATGGTGGTTCATTTTTTGAAATCGACTCTCCTACACGTGATGGCATCAAAATCAAACTTCAATTTATGGAGTTTTCCGGTGAAGACATTATTCAAAAAACAACTGTCCTTGAGGATAACGAGCGTAATCAGGATTGGTTGAATGAGAAATCATTAGCACCATTGATTAAAGCTTTTCAGTTATCTCGCGGTCAAACCGTTCCAGCCGTTGGTATATTAAATGACGATGGTACTGTTGTGGTTGTTGCTGGCTCTCGAAGAAGAAAGGCCGCGTACCTTGCCGGTTACAACTATAAGATAGTTGCGGGTAAAGACCTTACTTTTGAAGATGCAAAAATAATTAGTAAGGTTGAAAATGAGAAAAGTCCGATATCGCTGATAGAAAGGGGTGAGCGATGGGCTAAAATTCAACATGATGATAATATGAGTTTTCGTGAGATAGCTTCGCAAGTAGAGCTAGGTACTGTTTCACATACATATATTGCCATAGCTGTTAACGGATACAATTTCCCTGATAGCTTGAAGTCGCTATACCCTTCTTTAAATTGCATCAATAAACAGGTTATTCTTAAACTAAAGAAAGCTCTTAATTATAAAACAGCCGATGAAATCTGTGATTACATCACAAATGAACATAGTGATGTTGTTGAAAACCTTGCTGAGGAATATGCTGCAAATTCGGACGCGAAATCAGACTCATTAACAAACCTTATTGTTAATTTTGCTGCTCCAGAGAAAAAAACAAAGGACGTTGTTTGGCACTCTGATTTATCCTTAACTAAGGACAAAAATGACGAAGTAAAAGTTATTGAGTTCAGCAAACCTTTGTCAAACGTAAAGGCTGAAAAGCTTAAACAATTTCTCGATTCTTTGTTGAGCAGTTGATTTTAAATTAAGGCGTAGAAAAGTTACTAACACTACTACGCCTTACATTTAAATATGCATTCATTATTAACGTCAATAAATCCTACGCCATTAATTAAATAGATATCATCTCCGCACGTAACAACATCGTAACTTCTAGTGTCACGTTCTGATAAATTTTTGAACGTTAAGTTTTTATTTTTCTGCATGAACCAATAACCATTTATTGAATTTGTCATCTTCCATACATCTATAATATTTCTTACCTTCAAATCTGCTACATACTGGTATGCATTTGTTTCCAATAGCTTGCGAACGATTGCGCATTTAGTTTTTATAAATTCACCCTGAGAAACTTCATGGTGGTTATCTCTTACTTCCAACTCATGTGCTCGTGTGCCGGTGTAAAGTGAGATTATACTTTCATCTAAAATTGGCCGCGTTGATATCAGTTCTTTTATCTGCTCTGCGTACTGCTCGTTGTAATGATCTAAGTGGTGTATGTTGAACACTTGCATTTTTTATTAAATACTCACTTTATTGTTGATATACCAATGGTAACAATATTTACTAACCGCACGTAATATCTAATCTTATAAATACTCACTTTATGCCAGTAAGAATTACATCAGAGCAAGGCACAATTGTTACAACTGATCCTAAAAGCAATATCAGAGTGATTGCTGTACCAGGCAGTGGCAAATCAACTGTGCTAGTTCATCGTATAGGGTATTTAATGAAATCCGGCATCAAAGCAGAACATATTCTTGGAATAATGTTTAATGACTCTGCAGTTGAAAATTTTAAAAACGATCTAGAACAGCTTGAATTCATGGCCTTGCCCGATGTAAAAACTTATCACGCATATGCAAGAAAAATGGGTTTCATTCTAGAAAAGCGAGGGATAGTACCGAAAACAAACTTTACTCCTAACGCTTTCAGCTACAAAAATTTTTACCGAGAAGCGCTAAACCAATTCATTCCGGTTCACCTTCACAAAATGCTAGAAGTAAAAAGCAATAAAACTGTTGCTTCGTTTATTAGGTTTGTTGAACTTTGCAAGTCATCACTTAAAGACCCTAAAGAAGTATTTGAAAAATTTGATTTTCCAATTACACACATATCTTTTATAGATGCTTTTTATGCCTCAGAAAAAAAACGCAAAGAAAAAAACATTCAGTTTTTTTCTGACCTCATATATGACCTTATTCTAACAAGCAAAGAAAAACCTGAATCTATAAATTTTATAAGCAACAAACATGACGTTGTACTGGTTGATGAATACCAAGATGCTAACGCTGCTTGTCATGAGCTAATTAAACTCATTGCCGGTACAAGAGCTGCTGTCAATGTAGTTGGCGATGATGATCAAACAATATATGACTTTACAGGAGCTAGCCCTGAGTTTCTAAAAGATGTTATAGCTCGCGACTTTAAGGATATGAAAACTTATAGCCTTACCTCAACTTTTCGCTATGGCCATAATGTTGCACTAATTGCGAATAATATAATTAGTAATAATGATCATAGAATTGAAAAACTATGCATCTCTGGAAGGCCTGATTTAAACACAACAATAACGACCGCTACCTATGAACATTTACATCTTGATATCGAGCAAACACAGCTTATAGATGAAATCAAAAGTTACATCCTTTCCGGTGGTAAATACCGCGATATTGCAATTCTTGTTCGTAACTATAGTTCTACGTTCAGTATAGAAATGGCTTTGTTAAGAATTGGCATACCATATTTCATAAGCAAAGAAAGTAAAACGGTAATGCACTCTTTTGATATGCAGTTTCTTATTGCTGTTGGTACAGCGCTGAGCCCAATTGCGATTAATGAAGAGAGAGCAAAAGCAATCACATCTTATTTAAAATGCTATTTGTGGATAGATAAAAACATAGATCTAAGTGGTATCACTAAATGCATTTTGAATGGTGAGCAAGAATTAGCTATTAGCGAGTTGGCCAGTATTAGCGCTGAGGTCGATTCAGACTCGCTGAAGGTTTTTAAAAGAAGAATAAAAGCATTTCTTACAGTTGCTAAAAGTAAAAATAAATCAGTCGAATATAGGGTAAATAGGCTTGTAAAAGAGGCCGGTATTCTTACGTTACTAAATACTCGTAAGAAAAAAGATATGGTATCCCCTTTGGAGCGTTTCAATGTAACACTTGATTTTTTTATTTCATTAAGTGATGACTTTCAAGACCTTCTCAGTGTTATTGAACAACTAAAGGCGCTGACTGAGCAGTCAGAATTGAACGAAGGGATACAATTTTGCACTTTACATAAAAGTAAAGGGCTTGCTTGGCCTTTCGTTATCCTAGCGCATTGCGAAGAAGGGGTTTGCCCTTCTATTGAGTGTGGTACTGACCCGTATTTGGTTGAGGTGGAGCGCAGATTATTTTATGTCGGGGTTACGAGAGCAAGGAATAAAGTTGCTTTCCATATCCCTCGCGATGATAAGGCGCTCTTTAAAAGCTTTAGCTCTAACCAAGGCTATATGAATGATATATACAATTTTAAAAAAGGAGTTTCCTCTCGTTTTGTATATGAATCTAACGCGTTATCAGCAGTAACAATAGGTGTTGAGATAATGAATAAAAAAAACCAATCTTCCATTTCTTCCACAGGGAATCGGCATATTTATAATCAATATTTGCAGGCTTTGGGTCTGTCATATCGAATTAGTGGGATTAAGGAGTTTTTATGAGTAGTGATAGTGCTGAAAAAGCCAAAGAAGAAGTCCGAATTATGTTTATTGATGCTGGCATACACAGGCGCTGGCACTTTACAAAATATGGTTACTATAAACTATATGGTGAAAATAGGTATTGGCTTGCTTTTTTTACTCAAGTCATTGCCTCAATCATCTTCGTTCTTGCCGTTTTAAATCTTATTTTTATAGTAAAAAATCAAGACACAGCTCAACAGTCTGTATTATTTGCAATGCTCTCGCTTGCGTCAGCACTGCAGACAATTTCTGAATTTTTCGTAGGTGATTACAAGTCATCTGGGAAGATGCTAATAGGTGCTATTATTTTCACCTATATATACTTTAACTTTTTTTAATCTAGGAGAATGAAATGCTAAATGAACTTAACAACCTAAAATTGGATATTAAACATAATGAAACATTAAATACTATTTCTTACAAAAATATACTGGTATGCCTGCTTATTTTTGGTGTGGTTACAAGCGCTGTATTTACAATATTTAGTTTTTTCTTGTATGGGCCTTTTACGCTATTAAACATTATTGCAAGTCCCGTATTTGTTATTTATGTATCGCTTGAATTGAAATCTCAGCTTGTGCCTTTGTTTTTTGAGCATATGTGCTCAGAAAAAGCTGAAAAAAATAATAACTCAAATAACAATGAAGACGAAACGGTAAAAACTGAAAGCAACAATCAGTAATCACCAGTAAAATCTTTATTTCCGCTTGGTGTACTATACGGTAATTAGCAATAGTGTTAATTATAAACTTATACGAACAAGACACCAAGCCAATACTAAAGGATTAATAATAAGATTTTCAACTCTAAAGTATGATAAAAAAGTTTACTTTCTTAGGGTTGGGTGTTAAATTTCCAGCTGTTCAAGTTTCATTCAGTTTCGCCTGTCAAAAGTTTATACAGCTAAACAGTACAATAAACATACAGCCAGAAATGATGCTAGAATTATAACATTAAGGGAAAACACAGGATTTAGGGGGTAGTATGAATTGCAATATTTTCGTCAATGGGGAAAAAAACACCCACATTCGAAAACGGATGGACAAAACATCGGAGGTTTCCTACCATGGCTAGTACAAATGAAAAAAAAGAAGTTTGTATTGATGGTACTGTTTTTGCGGTGCAACCCCATATTCGATCTCTCTTTGCTAGTAAACGTAAAAAACTAATACCAGAGAGTACAAATGAAAAAAAAGAAGTTTGTATTGATGGTACTGTTTTTGCGGTGCAACCTCATATTAGATCTCTCTTTGCTAGTAAACGTAAAAAACTAATACCGGAGATTTCATAATATGGCTAATGCAGATATTAAACAAGAAATAGCTCGCTATGTTTGTATTGATGGTACTGTTTATGCGGTGAAACCTCATATTAAATTCGTTATGCAATGTAGACGTGGATTTTTATTTGGTAAGGACCGTAAGCCAGAAGTGGTGGTTTATGGGAAAAATACCGAATGGACTCCCAAGAAAGAAATATTACAAGCCCCTCACGAAAAGTTCAAAGCTGTATGGCCGTTGCGCTTAGATGTTGAAGGTAGACCTGATTGGAAATCAAGGGTCTTTGAAACAACTGATAAAATACAAAACACGAAATTACCCTTCGTTGACTGTACTAAGTAAATCAAAAACAACCCTCTAATTCTATTGGGATGTCGTCACCAAGCGGCATCCCTTCTTTATCGTTATATTTATAAATTATTTTAACGCTATTCTCTGCAAAATATCTCATCGCCAGGTTACTGCACGCCTTCCTTTCTATGGTCGACTTTGTTTCACTGTAAAAATCATTATGATTTATTCCCTTTTTTAAGTAACCATTCGCTTGCACATGGTAAATAAGGGTAAGCCCTTTTTGCTCTATACCCATTAAAATAGTGTTTTTATCTATTTCTTTGGGTAGCGTCTTATTTAATAATTCAGCCGCCGCGCTTATATCCAATTCCACACTGTCTTGCAATGCATCCTCTTGTGCAAAAGCTCCACCAGCAATTAACAGCAGCGAACAGAAAAGCGTAAGTGATCTTAACATCATAATTATTCTTCCCCCTTAATCTTATTAAAATTAAGCCAGTCCATTACTTTAGTTTTGTTGTTCTTTTCCATTAATACTTTTTTTACTTTATCTAAGGCGCTCACACAATAGCTATTATAATGCGCCCTTGCAGCCCCATAAGCAGTTGCCGTTTTATCATCCAGCTCTAAAAACATATTCATATCGAAAGATGATCTATTGTAATAGTGCTTCAAAATACATTTCACCCACAGATTATCTTTATCTTTTAGCATAATAAGGTTTTCTTCTAGCTCATTAACAGCCTCATCTAATTCGGTGATAACAGGGAAGCTTTCGACTAAAACTTTATTGTAAAGTAGTACAGGTAATTCATGCTCTATAATTGAGTGATATTCTTTTTTAGTGATTTTATCCTTTTCGAAATAAGGTATTACCGCATTTCCATCTAAATAAAAAATATCGAATTCAACACCTGCAGATATGAAAAATGTTTCGATGATACATTTAACAATCATTATTTCATTTGAATTGTGTTTTTTTAAAAACCGTTTCACCTTTCTATCTAGCAATACTTTTGAAATCAATTATCTGCCCTCTATCATTTGGTTAAACTGTTTTTCTCTTTGCTTATCTTTGGCTTTTAAAACGCCTGAGCGAAGATCAGTTTTTAACGTTTTAAGTGTCATGGCCGTTCTGTGTTTCATGCCTTTGCCATCAATGTAAAAAATCATTCCCTCTGGTATTACGTTATAATCGTAATCAACGATGTCACCGTGTCTATTCCAAAATAGCGGCTCATTATTAAGTGTAACTGAGCTACCATCCGAGAAGACAAACTGTGAGCGGTAATTAATATAAACTTTTCTGAACCTTTCTGAATATTTAGGATAGACCTCTATCGTCATAGCTGTTACCGGTTCATCGTCATATGTTACCACTTGCCATAGCTTATCTTTTTCCTCAAATGCAACCATTGGTAAGGTGTGTGATATGTCAATCACACTCCCTCTCTTGTTAAGCAAGCTCATGGCAGTAATAATGAAAATGAGTATCACAACAACAATGACAATTTGTTTTTGGCGTTCTTTAATTTTATTTAAATTCACTTTTTTACCCTATTGAGTGTCTGCATAAGCTTTTCTTTGCACAGTACATACAAGCGGCTACTGATGGAGTGTAATTAGCAACCCCACTTACGTATTCGCTTATTTTCTTGCTAAATAACTTTAGCCATAAATCTTTTAGTTTGTCCCAATCTTTTGGTGCCTTGTATTTATGTTCACTCAATAGCTGCATATCATAGCTACTTTCAGAATTTATGACTCCGCTGATGCTTGGCGAGTGAGGTATTACATTTAAATAAGCAATCCCATCTATATTTCCACTAAGCGCAGCTAGCGGCAGTTGCGACTTAGGCATCGATGATGAAAATGCACTAGAAATAGATTCTTCCCTACTTTTAATATCGAGAGCAAGCGTTTTGTGATTATTATTAGAATCAATAACATCATCCTCTCTATCCTTACGTATTTTGATTTTTAAGCCACCAAGGTTTACAAAGTCTGTTTTTTCAAGTGCGATCACATTGAAAGTATCTCTGTTTTTTTCTAATTCGATCCACTGGTTTAGTTTAGAGAGCATCATTTGGCGCTCTTTTTCAATTAAGGCAGGCTCTATATCTTCTCTATCCAACCAGAAGAAAGCACTATCTACAGAAGCGTTTAGTAATTCGCGCAGCGAGTTGGTGTCAAGAGCTTTCAAGTTGTCTGAATCATATTGTCCTTTTTGTCTCTGACCCATTAATTCATCCCAAAAAAACTCTAACGCGTTATGTAGTATTTCTCCCCGCTCTGCACCGGTAATGCCCATAGTATAATTAGGAGTGTGGTCATTAACTTTCAATCTGATATTTGTAATAGCCTGCATAGGACATAGCTGCACCTTATCTAATACTGCAACACCACCAGGCACGATGTTATCTTCCAATTTCTGGAAACCTATCTCATCAGGATGCTCGTATACACTGAATTGTTTATATGCGATTTCATTGTAATTAATTATATCATTATCGGTCATACTTTCCGGTTCTACATCGCCACATGCATGCTCAAGGATGCTAGCTGCCTTTTTCGCACCGTACTTATCTTTTTTAATATAACTCGTATACAGCTCATCACAAGAACCGCTGTAACGGGTGAATAACTGCTCCGTAAAATCAAACTCTCTCTCGCCAGAACTGTGGGGCATTTTCTTTTCTATTTGCAAGTTGACGGGAAGGCATGAGTTCAAACTTGCTGGGGCAGGAAATACATTGTCATTACAATTTAGAACCCATATGTAATCAAAATCTAATCCCGCAGCTTCCAGCGTACCCATAACGCTAATTGGGGAGCCCTTAAGTTGCGGAGTAACTAAAATATTATTACAATATTGATTAAGTATTTTTAAGGCTAAGCTCTTTGATATTTCCCCAGTGTGAATGTCGAGACAGCTAAGCGAGTCTAATGCTACTTTCCACTTATCCAGTCCTGCAAGCTCAAATTCATTCATTCTAACGCCTTTAGTCCAGCCTAAAGCGCTTAAAGCGTTATGGAATAATTGAGCCCACCTACTAGGTAGTAAAAACTCTGGGTGTTGTGTAAGCGTTCTTACAAAGCCATTCAATGCAGTTGCAAAATTGCTAGGGCACGAAGACCTCATAGCTAGTTTAACTAATGAGGTTTTTATTCCTCTATTGTCACGCATCACATTAGCGAACTTCCTTCTTTGCATTTTTTCTTTATGCGTACTTGTTGTGAATGGATCTTTGACGATGTTTAAAACATCTTCAGACGGCACGATACCATCGTTTATGGCCAAGTAATAAAGAGCTCTTCGATAAATAGGTATAAGGGCTAATGGTTTACCTAGTGATACATCATAAGGTGCTGAATAACTGCCGCTGTCAGGTAAGATAGATTGCGGCTCAAAAACTGCATTTAGACTTTTTATGATGGCCTTTTTATCTTGCTTTAAATCAGGTGATACAATGCAAATAGTCTTGGTTGGTTCTGTTTCGATGACCTTAGAGGCCCATCGAGCAACGGTTTCAAGTTGCTTATTTTCATCTTCTGTTTCTACGGTAAGCCACCTTGACTTTTCTCTAACAGGCTTTAATTCTTCTAAACCTGCGTATTCTTTTATTGTATTGAATAATGTCTTATAAAGCGGTGGCATTTCATCAAAAGCGTACAGAAAAACATTTTGAGGAAGAGATAATTTTTGCGCTTTTATTGCATCAACAATTAATTCTATGGCTTTAGTTTGAGTCACAAAGCCTTTATATTGAAGTTCTGAGTGAACTTTTTTTCTCCAGCGCTTAAAGCTACTGGTTAGATTAGAGTCTGGTTGATATTCATTAACTTCCCACCTTGATAATGACTTATCTGCACTAATCGCATCCGAAATCCATTCTGAGGGGTTAACCAGGCTTTCATTCATATCATCAAAATGCATAGCTCTTATCCAATAGCTAATATAGTCAGTCTCCGCGATTATTGATAAATTTGAAAAAGGCATGATATTACTTGCCCTAAGCTCTGAAAAAACACCTGCTATCCAACGTGATAAAGGCACTATATTCGGGGTAACGCAAGCTGTTGTATTGTTTGAATCAAGAATAAATGACACAACGCGGTCTGTAAGCGTTGCAGCAGTTCGATTATTGGGCGTAATTGTGAGATTCTTTGTTTGAGCTAAAGCTACCAATTCTTGCTGTGTGATACTGTTTACTTTTTTCATAATTAGCACCTAATTAACTTTGATGCCTTAAGGTACTACTTGCGTATCACTTTTCAGAAAAAGTACAAGTGTATTTAACGGATTGATTTAGCGACAACTTATTAATAAGTAAACAGGATTAATATTTGCCAGTAGATATTTTTTATTTTGGGTGAGTTTGTGTGCTCACCCTGAATTACTATTTTTTATCTCCCTCTGTAGGTGAGGTTAATTCCACCAGCTTTCCTTGTTGGTCGTAGATTTTGCATAATGAAAGGTCACTTTGACTTAGAAACATTCCAGCCGCGCCAGAATAATTTATATTAAGTTGATGCTCGGCCCTTGTTGTTGCGACATAAAACAGCCTCCTCTCGTCTTCTATATGCATTTCATAATTATTCTTTGAATCGATCACCGATTCTTTCATTTCTGCAGGCACTTTACCTTCGCTAGCATCCAATATCCATACCGTTGACCACTCCAACCCCTTCGAAGCGTGCATTGTGCCAATAGTTACTTTTTCGCGGTCAATTTTCTCGCTGTTACTGCTTACTTTATTTAGCATTACTTCTAATCGCTCAACACGCTCTTTGAATGTAGCTCCTTTGATTTTTTGCGTCACAAAGTCCGAAAAGCCAAATACACGCTTTCTAGCACGCTCATCAGGGAAGCTATATGCTATCTCTGTAAGGATTGCTTTTTGGCACTTAAAAACCTCTTCGCTTTGAGCCATTGACCGCCATTTTCCTTGGCTGTCTATAATGGCTGAAATCGTTGATGAAAGCCCCATCTGTAATACGTCATCGACCTTTAATTGAGATGTTTTTTTAATATTATTCTCTATGACATAGCTTTCCATCATTAGTAGATTAGATTCACTTTCTTTTAACCACCCGAAAACATCAATAAGCGAAGATGGATTTTTATTTAAAATGGTAGCTATGATCAACTTAACATACGCTAAAACATTAAAGTCACTGAACAACCCTCCAGACCCGCTCATTCTTTGATAGTCTATCCCCTCATTTACTAAAAACACTTCAACATCATTGATCAAACGATTAGTCCTGCACAATATTGCTGTGTTCTTTGTGCCAGGCTTTATATGTGAAATTAAGTCGTTTACAGGATCTGGATGACTGTATACGTTTATCTCTCCTACAACCCCTTTATCAACTGAGTTAAACTCCTTAGTGACTCTATGTTTATTATACGTAATAACCGACTCTGCAAATTTCAGTATTTTCGGTGCACATCTAAAACAAGTGTCTAGTGTGAAACCTTCGGCATTAAAGTTCTTCTTCAAATTAATGAAATTCGCGTGGCCTAAGCTACCAGCAAATCGATATAAACTCTGGTCATCATCCCCTATACCAATAATTACAGCGTTACCAATCGATCCATGAAGCCTTAGCCACTCATATTGAAGTTGCCCTGTGTCTTGGAACTCATCAACAATTATATGGCTGAACGCATAAGGCTTAATTTCCCCATCACTAATTTTTTTGACTAAAAATTTGCATAATGATTTCAAATCAAATGTTGGTAATGATTTAGATTGTAGGATGTTTTTATAAGTATCAACTACTGTGCGGTGGTTGTCGTTTTCATATTCAATATCGTTAACAGCAGATAAATAGAAATCTAAAATCTCAAACGTTTGCTCCATATCATAAAAGTTAAGCTCGTTAACTACCCTCATAACCGCTAAGTGGTATTCAGGCCCAACGAGTAATTTCATTTTCTTGTTTAAGAATGCAAAGTAGGCCTTGGCCATTTCGACAATAATTGAATCTAAAGTAGAAATTTTGATTCTTTTTAGTTTTTCTGGGGATATTCTTTTGGACATTCGGCTTTTCATTTCACCAGCTGCATTTCTAGTGAATGTTGCGTTTAAAATTCTGACATCTTCTGACTCAAGAAGATTTGAGCACAGCTCAGTGTTCACATAAGTTTTCCCTGACCCTGGTAAAGCACATACATAGCTATGTATTTTGCATATTAGAGAAACGGCTAACTGTTTAGGTAAAAGCATAATAGATAATTTTTAGGGCTTATAATTGCTTAATATATCAATTCGCTGATATCTAAACCTTAGCTAAGTGATTATTTATTGTAATAACTGCAGTTGTTAGTGGCTCTTTTTATGCCGATTTAATTTATTAAAATACAATTAACTCAACATTAATTTAGAGTAAACGACAGGATTTATGTATGACTTCTTTTAAACCGGTAATGTTAGAAAGTGAAATAAAACAACGCCAAGCTGATGGCGATATTCACTGTATTGTTGAGGTACAAAGTGACGGTGAAATTTGCTGGGATGTAGCCGATACACGAGAGCGTGAACCGGTACACAAAGTAAGAAAAGGGGATCGACTTTGGTGTTGGAATTTCAAATCAGTCTGTTCAGCATACTCCCATGAATACGGGAATATGAGCGGTAATGAGGTTATTATATCTACTAACGCAAAGCTCAAGCTTGTTTACATAACCAATAATGCCAATGATCCAGCCTTGTTCGAAACTGAACTAGAAAAGGGTCCAAATGTGACCTAATCAGCCTATTCCTCAGCTTTATATAGAATATGAAAGTGCAGTATTTATTCGCACTTTTTCTGATTATTTTTTCCGTTGTTATATTTTGGCTTACTTCAAACAACAAGTAGATAATATTATGCAAAGTAAAAAAGCAGAAATACAGCAATTAATCACAATTGCTAATGAACAAATACAAATTCACGAAATTGATCATAGCTATTGGGGAACAGAGCAAGATATTAATGTAACCAATAATTTTTTTGAGCGTGTGGGGATGTTGTTTAACATTGATGTCGCTGAAGATGATGAGTGGGGAACATACCTATTAAAAGCGACTGTGACCGAAAGCTATGAGTTTGCTTTGGGTCATCTGAATACGCTTCATATTGAGTGCGAGTAATTTCAAATTCATAAATATGAACTGGGGCGGTGCATGCGTATCGATGCAGTTAGCGCCCCTTCATATTGCAACGTATCAAACTCGGTGATTTCTATGGGCTGGTAATCATCGCTAGCAGATATCAGTCTATTTTTTTTCATATCAATAATCTTACAAACAAACTGACCATTATAAGTTACTACGATGACGTCACCATGGTTGCACTTAATTGCCCTATCAACCAGTAGTATATCGCCACAAAAAATACCTACCCCTTCCATTGAGCGACCGGACGCTTTTCCTACAAAAACAGAATTTTTAAGTAATGCCAGGTCTAAAGTAGTATCTAGTTCCTTATAATCGCTTACACGACTGATATTAGACATCTCCATTTACACCTCTTAAATACCTTCCACTTAGTTAAGCTTATTATAAGCTATCTGTACTTTTTCTGCGTCAAAAACTACCACTAGTACCTTAATATTAAATACTTAATATAAAGAGTTTTATAATGAAGTTCATAACGCGTAAATACCGATATAAAGTTGGCAGAAAAAAAGCAACTGGCCTTGCTCGTATCTACATACAAAATGCTATTGATCTAGCCGCCGCTAAATTTATGCCAGATACTTTTTTTTCAGTAACTGTAATGGACAAACGAATCACTTTAAAATCAGTTGCCACAGGTGATCGCAAAGTAATTCGCAGTAAGAAGAACGCTTCTATCGTTGAGTTAACAAACAAAGAAATCAATACCTTTTGCGGTGATGCCGAGTATGTAATTGTTACTCTTCGCAAAGGTAAGATTGTTATTTGTCTGCACACGCAAGATGAGAATAGGCAAAGGCGGGAGAGCAACCTTATTAGAATGCTGAAACAAGGAGTTATCACTACCGCTTCATTATTTTCCGGTATCGGTGCATTAGCCTATCACCTGTACAAAGGTTTTAGTAGTTTGGGAATCAGGGCTCAAATGCAATATGCCAATGAAATAGACCCAATTGCAGCTGAGATAAATGTCAACTTCAATCCACTTTGGGACTATGCCGGTTACAATGCAGTCATGGTGTGTGATGACATCGAGAAAATGGACCTAACTGAATTGCCTGTTGATGTAGGCTTTGTTGAAATAGCAATCCCATGCGTTGGCCACAGCACTCTTACATCTAATATAAAGAAAGATATCCGCCATCCTTCAGCCGGTAAACTATTTATGAGAACTATTGAGGCTGTTAGAAAGATGAATGCTGCCTCACTTTTAATCGAGTGTACCCCAGGCTTGGAAAATAGTGACACTCTTGACTGCGTTATAGACCAACTCGAAAAGCTTGGCTACAGCATTGAAACTATTAATTTAAAAGGGTCAGACTTCGGTGACCTTGAACATAGAAAGCGTTTCTGCCTATTCGCAGTATCGAGCGGTATAAAGCACCTATTCCCAAGTTTAGATGGTATACGGTCTTACTTTTCTAGTGCTGTAAAGACGTTTGGTTCTATCATGGAAATCGTAAGCGCTGACGATAAATCTTGGAAGCCTTACGAACATGTAAAAGCCCGCAATAATATGCCTAGTGTTGGCTACAAGAATATACTAATTAATAGTGAAACAAAGAATATCCCCGCGCTTCTTAGTTCCTATGCTTCACCGAAAGCGGGTCAACCATTTGTTCAACACCCAACCGACCCTAACTTACAACGGATGATTAGTGTCAGAGAGCATGCTCGCATACGTAAATTACCGAGCACGATGATTGAAGCGCTTTGCTCGCTCGCAAAGGGTACTCTTTTGGGTAGAAATAGAAGCGGAAAAACACTAGCTCACAGCTACATGGGAAACTCTGTATCACCTACGCCGTGGCAAAAGGTTATTGAGCATATGTTTTCTGGATTCAAAATGTTTGATGAATTTAATCTCGTTGCATAATAATAAGTATTAGAGTGGACGTTTCACCTCTCTATATACCTATTAATTTCCCAACACTACTGATTTGACGGCTGGTTGCGCTGGGGGGAGTCGAACCCCAGCATAATAGTTATCTATTAGAGGCCTTTCCTCATCCTCATGTTTTAAGAACTAAGCCCACGGAGCACAATTTTTCATATTGTTTTATCTAAACCTGAAAGCTGATCATTAATGTCTAATGTGTGGCCTCATTTTTTAAGTAGCTAGTAAAAAAGCGCTTCCATACATCAACCGTGTTTTTAGTTGGGATAGCAAAGCCTATCATTGTCAAAAATGATGATACATATAATGGGTAAAAAAAAGTTTTATCCATGCTAAAAATATTCAATAGGTCAAATTCTATGGGTAACATTCTGGCTGACATAACTCCCAACCCATTAGAGTCAGGATTTAGTTGCATAAATGTATCTGCGCTAACAATAGCAGGGAGAGTAAGATCAGAAACAAACAACGAGAAAACATAAAGAGCAGACAGTAAAAAAAAGCATTTTAATATTTGTAATAGTAAATTTATAAACTTCATTATTCTTTTCCTTGTGAGGCAAGATGTTTTCTTATTGCTTTACTTCTTGATGAGCTAATAGCGCTCAAAACATCATCCAACGGCAAACTAGCATTACTATTTGGCACAGGCTTCATTCCCAAGTTCTTAGCTATTAACACATTAACTAGCTTATCACCTTCAAATACACCAATGCCCAATCGACACGAGCTAGGCCAAGCATTTTTTGCTTCATATTTACGTACTTTCATAGCTAATGAGCCCTTGCTGGCTCTATAACCCCTCAATTGATGTGAATCTTCGATCACCCACTCATTTGATTGATGGCTTATAACAGTATGCAATATTGGCTTAGGGTTTAACTTTGGGTTAGTCAATTCATATAGCTTAGTTAGATCATCTTTATCCAATAATCTACGTTCATATCCTGCCATACCTTTCTCCACTCGATAAATTTAAAACACTAATCATTCTGTACATCCAATATTAAAAATTCACTGTTGCAAGCTGCAAACCTACTAAATAGCTGGCTACATTTAATAAGATAAAAAGTACCCTTTCAGGACTGAATTTACTTGCACCTTCATAACACTATCACTAATCGTCACTAAAACTACCAGCTACACGCCAGGCCATGGCCCAAAAAACAACCAAGGCAACCATAGTTAACAATAATGATAACTGTGTAGGTGAATTTATATTAGAGCTAGCAGTGGCGATTAACTTTATTATTGATATAAATAAGCAACAAAAAAATAAAAAGGGAGCTATCGTAAAAACAAACTTTACAAAGAATACTTTCACGCTTTTATATTGCTCATTATTCCAAGACATAAAGCCCTCATATTTCAATGGTTACTTTTGTTTGCCAATAACTTTAATCGCGCTTTTAACGCACAGACTAGAGCTTCAGCATCATTTAAGGCATCAACGGGATCTCGTTCTTTGGTAGCTTCGAATTGCTTTTTTAGCCAAAATGAAGTGCTTGGATCATGTTGTAGTGCTTGTTCGAATTCACCTATAAGCATATTTTGATTCCAATGGTTAAAGTTCGTTGTTGATAGGGAAAGATTCAACCCACTTTGCTGCGGCCACCCTCAATTCTTCGATTGATTTGGTAGGCACTAACTTTTCATTTTCCCAATTACCACTATCTATAAAAATATGACCACTACCGTCAGGCTCTATATGAATAGTTGTATAAAGCATCCCTATGATCCAGTCCTCTTCGGGACAATCACATTCATCACTTTGCCTTGACTCAATAAATTCATACCAATTACTCATTTGTTCAAACGAACCATTCATATTAGCCAGCCCTTATTCCACCCTGATTAAATTTCAGTTTTGTCCCCAGTAGCCATCAGACAAATCGCTATTGATAATTGGATAGCCATACCGATAACAATACACCATACAAGCACAGGTGAGGATTCAACAGAAACACCTTCAGCATACAATGGCAGAGAAGAAAGGCCAGTAGTAACATACAAGATGGTAGATAGTTTCATTTTATTTTTCCCAAGGTTGCTATTTTATTTTGAATTTAGTGATAATTAACGGCGTAGCGCTCTAACCAGACTTAGCTATAGAGCCCATGCGAATAAATAGCAACTTACGGTCGCGATTCGTATTTCAATCACTTCCAGATATTTTAAACCACCGCTACCTTTTTGGTACTTCAAATCTAGTTCCTGCAATTTTACTAACGAATACGGAAATCCAAAATAATGGTATTGCACTTAACAACAATTCTACAGACACTTTACTTTCGTATGCCAAGTGCAGCACAGTTACAATCCAAATTAAACCAAAAATAGACTCTTTAAATCTAATGTATTTTAAGAAATAAACAGGAGTAAAAAAACCAGCAAGAAACATTGCATTGCCTATACCTGCAATCATTGGGTTGTTCAGCAACAAACCTAGTGGCCCTAGAATAACCCCCAATATGATAAGCAAAGCAAATGTATGCCTAAAACACTCTCTTTTCATTTTATTACCCTAAACCCTTAAGTATGAAAGACTCAAAATCACACCTAAAGCTAATGAAAACACAAGGTGTACCGCTGGATCTTTTCGATACTAACCCGCCCCAAAAGCTGACTAGTATTAACAACGTTTTAAGCCCGTATAGCTTAAAAATAATTACTGGATTGATTTTACCCCAGGATAAAGTAACTTTAGCTTTGGTTTTGGTGCTATAACCAAGCCACAGCGAGCCAAGTAACGCAGTTATCATAAGAAAACAAGCGCCATAATTTATTCCAGCTATAAATTAACCCAAATCACAGCGCCTTTTGGATGTGTATAAGGAA